>ERZ1026876.44-NODE-44-length-72256-cov-59.728189_pt1 | contig 72256 bp, 55 predicted proteins | sample MGYA00380168_ERZ1026876 | MGnify/ENA primary metagenome ERZ1026876 (study PRJEB33269, sample SAMEA4719804) | human gut metagenome | biome: human-associated habitat; feature: organic feature; material: feces | place: Cameroon | collected 2013-10 ... | reverse complement strand
GGTAGAGCATAACCTTGCCATGGTTAGGGTCGCGAGTTCGAGCCTCGTTTCCCGCCCCAAATCAAGTGTTGTGGGTACACTTTAAACTCCACTTGGAATGCGGGAATAGCTCAGTTGGTAGAGCATAACCTTGCCATGGTTAGGGTCGCGAGTTCGAACCTCGTTTCCCGCTCCAAATGAAGAGAAGAATAGCTTAAGGCTGTTCTTTTTTTTGCCTTTTTGAGTCCTCACTTCGCTTTTTACTTGAATCCCTAAGATCTCGTTTTTGTTCTTACACGAGATTAGTCAGGAACTGTTAATCCCATATCATCATCTAAAGTAGCTTTCTTAAGTTTTGTATTCTGAAGCACTACAGGATCAATTCCCATCATGTTAAATAAGGCTTCATGTCTTTTAAGGATATTTGTTGTAGATATGATTACATCACCATGATGGATACATTCAAGCGTATCTAGATCTTTAAATGTCATATACATTGAATTGTCTTTAAGCTTTACCTTTGATTTCTCTGGAGCAGTCTTATTCCATTCTAAGGATTTTAGTTTTAAGCAGTTAAGAAACTCAGAAGATAACAGACCAATAAACAGCTTGGCATTGAAGGTATGTTCAGTAGAGTCATTTAAGGTATCAGCATCAACATGGTTCTTGAAATATCTGTACATGACTTCAATTTCATTTCTCTGACGATATCTTAAGAATATTTCCTCATACTCAAACTCTTGTGAGAATGCGTAATGAACAAACTCTCGGCCCATTAAATTTCTTACTTAAAAAGTAACATATTATTTTACTTGTTCTTAAAGTAATAATATGTACTGAAAGATAACAGATTATAATTTATTGATAGCAGTATATTAAGACTTGAATAATATTTCTATGTGAAGTTTAGCTGTTATTGTGACTTTACATTTGTAAGCGCCACATAACCGCCACATATTATATCATTTATATGCTACTAGCTCTGCTAGGATCACCGATTTTTACCGATTATTTTATTGAAAAATAAGAAAAAATTTTAATGCTAATTTGCTGATTTTAGGCATAAAAAAAGCACCTAAAAGGTGCTATGGCGGTGAGAACGGGATTCGAACCCGTGATACGCGTTAACGTATACACGCTTTCCAGGCGTGCTCCTTCAGCCACTCGGACATCTCACCAAAATTGACCGTATAATTTTACAGTATTATTAAGATATTGCAACTTTATATTGAGTAAAAATGAAATCTATATCTTAAAAGTACAACACCGGCTCTTACAACATCGCAAGATAGTAATTCTAGAGATTGACCATCGCAAGGTTTTTCTCCTTCTTTACCTTCATACTCAAAGATTGATTTAACGCCACTCAATCCATCTATGCCAGGGTAGAGCACAAGATAAAGTTCATCGATAAGACCTAGCTTTAAGAAAGATCCGTTTAAGATACCGCCTCCACATAGGAGAACATTCTTTATACCAAAATCAGAGTATAAACTTTTAAGCGCTTTTTTGATGTCATGACCATCTTTTCCTGCAAAGGTAAAAGAGATCTCCTTTTTTCTTAAAAACTCAAGATACTCTTCACTTGCGGTGTCTTCTCCTAAGACAACAAGCAGGGTGCTACCCCAGATTTCGTTGTTCTCATAGGCTATAGATCCTTTTGAGTCAAACACTGCTGTCATTTCTGCGTTTTCTCTAATACCTAAAAATGGTTTAGGATCTTTAATCTTAGTGTGAGTGTCTGATTTAAAATGAATACTGCAATGGTGATGTAAAATTGTTTCTCTTCCTAGAATTGATAATTCAGGATTTAATTTAGCTTTAGTCTCATAATATACATCAGGTTCACCTTCGCCATTGCTGTCATATAAAACAGACCATCTAGATTCGTCTAAGCGACCGTCGATAGAACTTTCCATGAGGCAAGTTACTTTTTGCTGTGTCATGTCCATAATAAATCCTCAATTCGTATTTATTACATTATAAATCACCTAAGTACTAGATAAAGAATGCCTTAACGTATAATCAAAATTTCTTTCTAATTCAGTCAGTAGACTACAAATTTGACAAATTATTTGTTGACAATATTACATCTCCTTAATATAATGCACTCCGTTCGGTGATTAGCGCAGCCCGGTAGCGCATCTGGTTTGGGACCAGAGGGTCGTAGGTTCGAACCCTACATCACCGACCATCTTAATTTCCTTCCTTATTTTTTCAAATTGATACTTGGAATTTTCAGAAAGATTCGACCGTTCGATCTTTTAGCATTTCTTCCATTGGTCATGGTCACAAGATTTGACACAGCCTCAGGTAAGTATTTTGAAAGAATGTAGATAAAAAGTGCTGTAAAAATAATTACGGAGCATTCACTAGAGCCAACAGATGATCCTGACTCTACAATTTCCTGAGATTTGATTTTTAAATTTTTTAAAATCAGGCATCCTGAGTTTATAACCAGCAATGTAGTCATCAATTCAAGAGACATTGAGAGAATTGATTTAAAAAAGTTTATGGCAATGTATCTTGTGTAAGAAATAGCACCTAAGCCTAAAACAAAAACACCACAGATACACAGGATATGCGCACAGATAAACAGGGTAGTAAATTTGATTACTACCAAAAACATAATGAACATAAACACAAGTACCATGCATCGCAAGATGAAACCTGTTACTGCATTAAATAAACCTGCACTAATGTTCTGATTTAGATTAGATGCAATATTAAAAGTAAGATCTATAAGCTCCGAAGGTCCTGTATTAGAATTGGTGGTAACAGAGGTCAATGAGTCAATTACAGAGTGACCTATGGCAGTGCCATTATCAAGTAAAAAGTAATAGAAGCCAGTTACTAACAAAAGTTTTACAAGATCACCCATAAAACTCTGCATATTACCATCTTTAAAGATACTCTTGATACCTAACATTACAATCGAGATTGGTACTAAGATCCAAAACAATCTGTTAGCAGCTTCCTTAATTGGAGTTGCAGCCTCTGAGATATTGTCAATAAACAAGAGGGTAAGACTATTTAGAACACCGTCAGGTGAGAGGGTAAGATCTTTAACTTCTTGAGCTGGTGCACTTTTACTTGTTAAAAGAAGCACTAAAAAAAGTAGGATATGTTTCATATAATTACTCATAGTTCTTTAAGCTTGTATCAAGATGCGGAGACTCAACAGTTCCTGTGTCAGCGTAGTAAAGTTCGTCAGCTTTCTGCTTTAACTCTTCGTTTTGTTTTTGCATCTGATAGTTATGAGCTGTAATTCTAGCTAGATTTGAGACCTGTCCTGATAACGAACTTAAAGCTGTAACCTGAGTAGAATTAACCTTACTTAAAGTATCAATAGAGCTGTTAAGTCCTTTAGCATCTTGAGATTCACCACACATTTCATTTAATTTATCAATGCTTTCAATTAGAGCTTTTTGCGTATCTGAAGCACTCTTTTTAGTAAAGTCTGAGATTTCAAGGGATTCTTCATCCATCATTTCGTTTAACTTTTTAAAAGTGCAGTTTTTAGAACGTATACACTTTTCCCAAGCATCAGTCCTGATACTGTTTTTTGAGAATTCAGCAGCTGACTCAGTCTTTTTAGCAAAGGCATAACTTGCTTCTAAGAGCATCAATGAGTTTTGATTAAGATCCTTTACTTTTGACCATGTCTCTTTATGTTGATATTCGTAGTTATCCTGCTCTCTTACATTGTCATGTTTGATATAGTTTTCAAGCTTGTCTGATTTTGTTTTGTTCTCATTAGACCAAGAACGTAATACAGCGAGGGTACTGTTCATTTGCTGAATTAGCTCTTGACCTTGACTGTAGGTCATGGCTTTTTCCTCAGCGTTTACGGTTAAACTTGTGAATATCAGCATGCTAGTTAATAAGAGTCTTAATATCATGAAAAGTCTATCTTTTAAAATGAACATTAGCTATTGCTCCATAAGGTGATTTAAAGAAAATGTCTTGAGTAATGGCAACAGTAAAGGCGTAACCAGGTTCTACAGATAGGGTAGGAGAAAGGTTGATGTTTCTTTCAATGATCTTAGCTAGAGCTTGTGAAACATTTGAACTGCCTTGAGCTTTAAATCCAGCGATAGTACGCTGATGACCTCCAGCTAAATTGTAGGTATCCTCATAATGATCTGCTGTGGTACTTATACTAGACAGTAGTAACGAGTTAGCAATGATCTTAAAGTAGTGGTTGTCTACTTGAGCATCAAAGCCAGCATAGCCGTTAGTTGATTGACCAGGCATAGAGCCTAAGTTTATTGACTGACCATTAGGAAAAATTATTCTGTTAAATCCAATAAAGAGCCTTTCTGTACCAAAGGCTGCACCTGATGCGTATTGACCTACAAGTTTTGAACCTCGAGGTATAAGAAGATATTTAGCTCTAATTGAGTCATGCACATCTCGAGAGATCTGTGCTGTAATTTGTCCTGGCAACTCTGAGTTAATACCATTGAGTAATGTAGCGTGAATAACACTGCCTTGCATCAGTGCAAAAGGAGTCTTAGGATTTTTAACTTCACTTTTTAAAACATAGTTGTTTCTTTTTAACTTATCATAGCTCTCAAGTGTGTTTTCATTAGGCTTATCTTGAGAATTAGAGGCACTAGGACCATCTAAAGAGTTCAATTTTGGTTGTGTAAAAGATGGTGTAGCATTATTACCGTTTTGGTTGTCAATTTTGTCTAATAAAGAGTTGCCTAAACCATGATGTTTTAACTCAAGATTTACTTTGCTAGAGGCCTTTAAAGCCTGTTCGTAGTATTCTGAATTAGTTTTGCTCTTTTTATTTTGCGTAATTTCATCTTCTTTTGGGGCTCCATCGAAATCTTCAAAAGAAACTGTTCTTGTAACAAATTTGTTTTTATCAGGACTGTTATCATCCTCTTTATAAGAACGGTCTGTAAGAGCATGTCTTTCCTGGTATTTTACATAGTCTTTAGCAAAATCTTCATCATCTAAAGTTTTAGCTGATACATCATTTAAAATTTGTTTACGGTTTTTGGAAGCATTGCTGACCATGTCTTTGTGTAAGTTTTCATCTTTAGCTTCAAAAACGCCAAGCTTGTCAGCCTTTGAGATATTAGCCTGTAGTGACTGGACTGACGCACCATTTTGCTTTTCTTTTATTTCGTTTAATTTATCCTGCTCTTTTAAACTAAAAAGTACAGTAAAAAAGATAGTCACAGCGATAAAACCACCAATTAAAAAGAAGATAGGCTTTTTTGTTAAAGGACCTTGTTTTAAGATAGAGTAAGACATCTTTTCACCTATGATTCTAGTCTTACCACATCAGCACTTTGTTTTTCTTCACCATTCTTTGAGATAAGTCTCAGATGGGAGTAGATCCCGTCTACAACAAAAGTATTGTCAAAGTAAGTAAAGTTAACGGTGTTAGTTTTATCCTCTCCGAAGAATAAAAAACTCTCTGAGCTGATTTCTTGTAGCACCGGTAAATAGCTTGAATTTATGGGATTGTTCATAACTATAAAGGTTCTTTTTCCATCGTCGTAGACATTTTGCGGAATGATTTTTGAGTCACCATCAACAGAGTAGTTGTAGTTTCGCCTTTGGGTACTGTCATTGTAGGTTGCAGCAACATTAAGCGCTGGTCGTGAGTTTCCTTCATATGAAACATTTTGCACAGAAGAATAGTTCTTAAGACTTGAATTAGTCTCTGAGTAATCATTATGATCCTCATTTGACTCATAGTTACTTGTGTACTGTAAATATGAATCGTCCCCATAATGCTTTTTTGATGGTAACTTTAAGCTATTAGGGTATGAAAATACTACAGCTGGCATAAAATCAGCTTCAGTTGATTTTAGACGAATGTGATAGGTTCTTCTGTCTGTGGTTATGAGCATTGAGGTTTTAAGACCAGCTTCTAAAGGCTTTACAATTAGGTGTTCTACACTGTCATTTGCTGATCCTGAAATGGCACTTTCAATATTCCATCGAACAGAATCTCCTAATTGAACAGATAAAATGCTCTCTCCTTTTTCAAAGGCAAGATCAGTTAATTCTAATAAAGCGCAGACGACAGTAGGTATTCCAGAGCCGTAAGTAAAGGTAACCAATCCTGCTTTATAGGCAGTACCAGCCACCTGTTTTGCATCTAATAAGTCAAGTTTTGAAAGAGTTTTTAAATCTCTGTCATCTAAGTCAACATTGTCAGCAAAGGCACTGTAACTTGAGCAGAAAAGGCTTGACAAAATAACAGACAATATAGATAACCTTTCTAATTTAATAAGGACACTCATTTTCATGATGCTACCTCAATGATTTTGTTGACATTAAACTCGTTTACAAACAGACCTAGAGGATTGAGTCTTACATCCTCAAGATTGTCATAAGCGACATTCAGTCTTTTGTAACTTACAAAAGCTTTGTATCTTTCTGTTAAGGTTTGCTCTTTTTGTTTTGTCATAAGTTTGAAAGTGACCTCAAAAGTGTTGTCTGACAGTGACACGACAGATTCGATTGCGGTGTTTCGTAATGCGGTTGCATAAGACATAACATTTGCTTTGGTGTAAAAGTTATCTATAAATACAGATGCTACGCTGCCTAATGAAGTTTTTGCATAGATCTCATTGATAAATCGCCTTTGCAAAGCTTTATCCTCACTTACAGCGTACAATCTATCAACGTACTCACAGACGAAAGAAGCCTTTACTTTTGAATTTAAACTGTCCTGATTAGGATTTTCTAAAAAAAGCACTGAGCCTTGCTTATCTACAGTCACTACATAAGGTCGAAACTGAGTTTTACCACTTAAATCAATGCAGTAGGCAAGTGAGATAAAGCCTAAAGCCATTCCTAATAGCCCCATAAAGGCAGGTACTAGTTCTGTACGCAGTGCTTTTATTGCAAGATCTGTAAATTTCATGCCGGAGGCAATTTTTGCCTGCTTCTTATTTTTCTTTTCCTTATAAATGGTAGGCAAATTCTTCTTGATATCGTTCATACATTTCATCCACATAAGCTTTGTCGTTTTCTGAGAGTGATAAAAGTTTCAGTTCAGTATCAGAGAGTGCTAAAGAAAAAGGCATAAAGTTAATGTCTTTATGTAAAAACAAAGTATGCTTTGGTTTTGCCTTACAGATAGCATCAATTTGACTGTCGCACAGCGAGAGTTTTTTATAGAATCCTTTTAAAGTTTCAGTGTTGGCATCTTTATTAGGTAGAAAAATTCTGGTTTTAATGCAGTCTAAAAAATCACCAATGTTAGAAGCCTTAGACAGATCGTTAATTGATTGTGTGGCTAATACAATTGCGACATTGTGTTTTCTAAAGGTTTTAATCCAGGTGATAAGTTGCTTTGAGAACTCTTCATTAGCAAGCATCATCCAGGCCTCATCAATGATAATGGCGCCACACGTACCATTCATAACGCTCTGATTGATGAGTTTAAAAATGCACTGCAACGTTGGGTATAAAAAGTCATCACCCTTTTCAAAAAACTGTCCGCATTCGAAAACAGTAAGATCAGATTCAAAAGAAGGATCAGAGTCTCCATCTAAAATTGAGTTTTCAATGACACTGTTAGTAAAAGCAGATAAGGCTGTTTTGAGCTCTTTTCTAGGAAGCAGTGTGCACATCGTACTTAAAGTTCGTTCGTGTTTATCAAAGTCTGCTAAAAGATTAAGTGCATCACGAAGATCCTCCTTTAATTTAAGATCGGTCTCATAGCCCTGCGAGATAAAAAGTTTTTCTAAAAAATCTAAGGCACTAGCCTTATCATTAGGAGTATCAATTTTAGCTAAAGGGCAAAAGCGGATGCCTTTACCATTTTCTAATTTTATATGGTTACCATTTAAAGCTTTTGTCAGTCCGTAAAAAGAGTTGCCTTTGTCAAAGACAAAGATCTTCATCTGGTCATATTTTAAAAATGAAGGAATAAGACTTCCTAAGAACACAGATTTACCGCTACCTGGAGGACCTACTACCAGAGCATTGGCAAGATCAGTGTCATGCAGGTTTAAGTGAGCATATAAACCTTCTAAAGTTCTTACAGTCATTAAAGAAGGTTTATTCTTACCATATCTGAAATTAGGAGACACACTCTGTCCTGTATAGACCTGATTTAATGGTAAGAGATCGGTGAGCACTGTATTAGGCAGCAGAGCGCGCCTAACATTTTCAAGGCTATGTCCTGGTAATGAGCCTAAGTAAGCTTCCGTTGCGTTTACAGTTTCAATTCTTGCGCCAAAGCCAGATGCTTCAATACTTTGCACACACTTTAAGGCCTGCTTTTCTAAAATCTTAGGATCGGTGCCTGAAAAGATGATATTGGCACAGTATGAGCCAAAGCTTAAAGAATTTTGGACTAGGTTCTTTTTAGCATCACTAATATCATTTAACTGTTCTACAGCGTCCTGATTTTCGTTGTCTGATTTAGAGTTTAAAAACTGCTCAATAAAGCCGTGTTTTTTCTGCGCCCATAAACGACGGTTCTTTTCTAAAAGTACCTGCGAGGTAAAACTGTCATAGCTAATAAAGCGTGTCGAAAATCGATAATCAAAGTCTAGAGCACAGAGTCTGTAAAGAATATTAAAATCAGATTCTATAGGCAGTCCTTCAATTGCAACTACGACAATATATCTGTCTGATAACTTTGGAGATGAGCCTGAGGTAAAGTCATCTGATGACAATAAAGAGTCAAGATAGTAATCAGATTTTGGAATGTGTAAAGATAGCTTTTTACCGCTAATACAATACTTTAAAAAGTTAACTGTTTCATGAGATCTGAACTTTGAGTAATTGCTATTATCAAGAGCATTTTCTTTTGCAGCTAACTTTTTATTATCTAAAAAAGTGCATTCTTCAAGATTTAATGTGTTCTCAAGAGAGTTTTTAATCGCCTCAACGCTTTTTGAAAAATCTATAATGACACTGTTAATCTTGTCATCAGCAATAGTTACATTGTCTTTAGACAAATCATCTTCATCAAAGATGCTGGCGATATTACGCAGACTACCTAAAGAGTGAGATAAAGATGTTATGGTAAGGTAACAGTCTTGCGTGTAGGTATCATGGATCTTAAAAAACTCTTTTCTTTTTAAATAGAGTTTTTTAGCCTTATCGTTGCCTTTATATTCACAATCTTCAATATCATTTACTTTCTGTCTTATAAAGTCGACATTTAAGATGAAATTACCACCTAACTTTCTGATGGCATTGGCAGTTAATTCCTGAGTGCGGCAAATAAGTGCACTGTCAGCATAACTTAAATCATTAGCTTTTACTCTAAAGGTCTTAAGAAGACCTCCATTCTTTAAAATGATGGTGTTCTGAGGACCTAAAAGAGCGTAATCTAAAAGATCTGTAAAACCAGGATGGTTTGAGGCGCACTTGTACTGCTTCCACAGCCTTTTAGCTAGCATAATCAAAATGAGTATGCTCAAAAACGCAAGTGACAGTGATAAAGATGAAAAAAGAGCTTTTATCATAATAAGTTAGATAGTTTTCTAATTTTGCTGTTGTAATTATTTAGAATGTTCTTAAAAGGCTGATTGAGTAGCCATTTTTACTGTTATTTATTTTTTCTTACACTCTGTCTTGAGTAATAAGTTTTTTGTGCCAAATAATAAGGCTTATAACGAATGTTCTTTAAGTAAACTTTTCTTAAATACAAATCGTCTTTTGCCATTTTTAAGAGGCACAAATACAGCACTATAAAAACAAGTAAAAGCACCACGGTTGCAACTAAGGAAAAACTAAAAATGCTGCCTACAATGGTTATAAATACAAGCAGCATACACAGTTCTCTGTCACAGCCTAAAAAACTCTGTTTACGCAATACAGATTGATAAATAGGATGTTTTACTCCAGACACGCTTTCTCCTTTAATATTTGACTATGCATACCTGTAAGCAATTTACCTGCAACCTATTTAGCAAGCTTCTATAAGTGCTTTGTTTTTATGAAAAGAAAAACTAAAATTACTTTCAAGCGTGTTGATGTTTACATCGTTAAAGGTGTCCATGATATGTGAGGTTCTATTGACTTTAGGACTGTCAATTAAAGTTGATGAAGGAGACGAGGTGTCATGAACAAAAGCTTGAAGCTTTGAACTTGGATTTTGCTCATTAAAATGAGTTATTCTGTCTGACAGAGGTTTTTCTTGAGATTTAATTTCTTTATCATTTAAAGCTATTTCATTAGAGACTGGAGCTATCTCTACAGTGGCACCGTTAAATAAAGATGACATTAAGGTGTTTGCTCCTACAAGCAGTGTCATTACCATCACAAGATAAACAATACTGCGCATAAAACGACCCATTTCACCACCTGTAAAAATCAAGGTGGCGCCACAGGACACAATACCAATTAAGGATACAGAAAATGCCACAGGACCAGTTAAAGACTTCTGTATGGTCTTAAGCCAGGTCTCATAAGGTAATACGCTGCTGCCAGATGCTGTATCTGCTGCAAGAGCATCTTTAAAGACTGAAATTAAGACAATCAAAGCTGCAAGTTTTAATAAAGTGTTTTTCATTTATTTTCTCCTAGGAATTTATAAGTGAATTTGCCTTGTTCTAAACCAGTGACAAGGGCGATACTGGATACGTGTCTTAAAGGTTCTCTTTTTAAAATAATGATGGCATTGACAGCTAGAGCTATCATGCTGTCAATATTGTCAGGAGCGGACGGGTTACGGCTTATAAGCAGTTTTAATCTTTCAAGACACTGCAAAACAGAACCAGCATGAATTGAGGCAAGACCTCCTGAATGACCGGTAGATAGTGCATCTATAAGATCAAGGGCTTCTTCAGCTCTTACCTCACCTACTACAATTCTGTCTGGACTTAGTCTTAAGGTTGCTTTAACTAAGGTACTAATAGAAGTATTAGGACCTGATACTAAATTTACCGCATTGTCATTTTCGATTTTAAGTTCAGGAGTGTCTTCAATGCAGACTATTCTTGAGAAAGGTTCAAATAAAGCAATCCTCTTTAACATCGAATTGATAAAACTGGTTTTGCCACATCCTGTCTGACCACAAACTAAGATGTTTTTTCTCTCTTTTATCAGAGAATCTAATATGGTTAACTGTTCTTTGGAGATAAAGTTTTGTGATACTAAATGCTCGAAGTTCAAAGAGAGCGCGTGTAATGATCTTAGGCAAAAGCATGGATACTTACACAATGGTGGTAGCAAAGCTGAGAATCTAGCATTGATGCAAGAAATTTCAGTTTCGACGATAGGGCAGTTAACGTTAATATCAATTTTGCTCATAGAGGCAACAGTTCTGATTAGGATCTGTGCCTTTGAAGGAGATATGTCACAATATTTGACATTCTCCCCATCTGAATAGCGCACATAGAGCGCGCTGTCTGGATTAAGCATGATTTCGTCGACAGCACCTTCAATTAATGAGCCTACTAATTCATCAGATAACAGTTCTGACAAAGTCATCACGGTTCTGTCAAAATCTAAAAGCTCGTTTTTAGAGGTACTGCTCATATGAAAAGTCTTTTCCTAAGTAAAATACTCTGCTTTCATGAATTAAAAATTCAACTACTCACCATGGCGCAAGATTATCCATGAAGATTTTTTTAGACGACTTTTTTACTGATACAAACTGTAAGTAAAATTGTCTATTTATTTGAAATTAAATAAAAATAATAATTTAAAAAAGATTTGAAAAAGACTTGAATATTTATAGATACTAAATTTTTCTTGGTGATTTTTAGTGCGAAGTAACGAGGAAAAACTGTAGAGTCTAAAGTGAATGGACACAAAGAGGCCAATCTTTTTGAATAAATTAAAGCTAGTAGAACTTCTTTTTAAAAATTAGGTTGAGACAAGAAAGCCCTGTAATCAAAGCTTCCTTGTGTAATCTTAGATTAAGTCAAAGTTGTCACGAGCAAAGACTGGAATATATTCAAGAGGAGCATCTGCTGTGATAGTTATACCTCCTTCATAGACAGCACCTGTATTGGTATCTCTCCATGTAGCTCCTTTTGGAAAATAAACTTAAAGAGATGATTTGCCTTTTTCATATTCCATATCTTAAAGTTCACCAATCATTACTTTTGAATTTTGGAAGTAGTCGTTTTCAAAAGACCAATCTCCTTGCTTTTTACAATAGAAAAAGTCGATGACAATGACATCTAATGGAAGCTTTTTGTACTCACGAGCAACCTCAAGCACTTGATCTTGAGTAACATAGCGTAATTTACTTTGCCAAAAGCCAATTGCTTCCTCAGACATCATCGGTTCTCTGCCTGTAACCTCGGTATATCTTTTTTGTTGCTTTACATACTAAAAACGTCGTCACAATTCATGTTTAGAGTATAGCTTTTTAATTAGAAAAAATTATCCGAACTACTTCAAGAAAAGGTGTATCGACGATTTAGCAATGTCTGTAAATATGAGATCAATTCACAAAGAGAAAAGGTCCCATTATGAATTTGACTGTTTAAAATATGGTAAAATCGTACCTTAATTTATGAGTCTTGATATTTAAAATGTTATTTAATACACCTGAATATTTTCTACTATTCCTACCTGTAAGTATTATTGTTTATTTCTTTTTCAGTAAAAGGCGCTATTTTGCTGCCTCAAAGCTGTGGTTGCTTTTATGTTCACTTTTCTTTTACTGCTACTGGAAGTTTGATTACATTTGGATTTTATTAGGTTCAATTGTTTTCAATTTTGTAGTTGGCTCTATACTTTCAAAAGAAGCTAATGGTAGGCAAAATGCTCTAGAGAATAGTCAAAACACTCAATTAAATGTAAATGTGACTAAAAGAAAGGTTGTCTTAGTCTTTGGAGTGCTTGCAAATGTTGTAATGCTTGGCTATTACAAATATACAGATTTTATAATCTCAGATTTGAATCTGCTTTTAGGTACATCTTATGAATTAGTACACATTGTGCTACCACTTGCCATAAGTTTCTTTACCTTCCAGCAGATAGCTTATCTTGTGGATTCATACAAAGGTCTTACCAAAGAATACGATTTTGTGTCATATGCAGTTTTTGTATCCTTTTTTCCTCAGTTAATAGCAGGACCTATTGTTCATCATAAAGATCTAATTCCTCAATTCTTCAAGGCAAGAAAACTTGTTTTAAACTATAAAAATCTGTGCCTAGGTCTGTTTATTTTTACTATCGGTCTTGTAAAGAAAGCAATCATCGCTGATAAGTTTGCAATTTGGGTAGGCGACGGTTTTGACAGTGCTAACAACCTTACACTGCTTACCTCTTGGCTAGTGTCTTTTTGCTACACCTTTCAGCTGTACTTTGATTTTAGCGGTTACTGTGACATGGCTGTAGGTTCAGCTCTCTTCTTTAACATTAAGTTACCAATTAACTTTAACAGCCCTTATAAGGCTCTTTCTATTCAGGATTTCTGGCGTCGCTGGCATATAACTTTATCTACCTTCTTAAGAGATTACTTATATTTCCCATTAGGCGGTAGCAGAAATGGCAGCTTTAGAACTTATCTAAACCTCTTTATTATTTTCTTTATAACCGGTATCTGGCATGGAGCTGGCAACACCTTTGTCTTATGGGGACTTCTGCATGGTGTCGGCATCATTGCTCATAGAGTATTTCATAATCTAGGTTTTGCTTTACCTAAAATTCCTGCATGGATTTTAACCTTTATCTTTGTTGATATAGCCTGGGTTCTATTTAGAGCTCCTGATCTTAATGTGGCTTATACAATTTACATCCACATGTTTGATATTAGTTCACTCTCACTAGAGCAGTTATCTAACTTTAAGACAGCCTTAAAGGGCATCGGTTTGAATTATCAGACAGTAACTTATGTGGTCTTAGCTTTAATTGTGGTTTTAAGCTTCAAAAACTCTAATGAGCTCTTAGCTAAAGTATCAACTAAAAACTCAGTAAAGTTACCTTCGTTTAAACAAATTCACAATCATAATTTACAAAAACTGCTTGTAAAAACTACTGGTTATTTTGCTTGCGTGTTAGTAGCACTAATTTTGTTCTATGTGACATTGGCTGTAATTGGTTCTACCTATACAGAGTTTATTTACTTTAATTTCTAAGATTAAGCTTTTTTTAATTCAAGGTATTACCCAGTTATAAAGGTAATAAAAGGATTTAGATAATCATGGCAAGTAAAAAGATCTTTGCTCTTATCATGTCTTTATTTATAGTCATATTTGCTTTGTATACAGTTGCCATGTATTTATATGACCCTATGCATATTATTTCAAACAAAGAGCAGTTATTTAATGGCAGCATGCGCTATCAGGCTCGAGGTTATCTTGAGAATAAGAATGTCAAAGGGCTTATTATTGGAACTAGTATGCTTGAAAATACCAGTTCAGATGAGGCAACTGCAAAATTATTTAAACACGGTAGTTCTGATAGATTTATAAACATTTCGTTAGCAGGTTCAACTTTGGCTGACAGAAAGGTAGTCCTTGACTATGCTTTTAAACACAATGAGATAAAAAAGGTTATTTATTCTTTAGAAATGTCTCCTCTTTTCTATCAGGAATTAGCGCCGATGAACTGGCAGAAGATCTATGATGACAATCCTCTAAGTGTTATGTCTCCGTATCTAAAGACTGGTTACGTAAAATGCTTGCTGACTTTTTCTAAAAGTGAAAAGTGCGTAGGTGTACAAAAGTCCTTAGACAGACCAGCATCTTGGATAGATGATCCATTATATAAAGACAGCTTTAATGGAGTATGTTCTTGGAATGAGGTTTCAAGAAACATCCTAAAAAGTTATCTTGATACCAACGGTAAAAGTAATGAACTAAAACTGTATGGTTTAGATTATCTAAAACAGTATACAAAACAGCAACTTTTTAGCATTATTGATGCTAAAAAGGACACAGAATTTTATCTTGTGATACCACCTTCTTCGGCAATCTATTACAAGCTTCAAACTTTGTACTATAAAGAACATATTGCTTTAATTAAGAACTTTATTACTTACTTAGCAGATGCTTGCTCTCAAAGAGAAAACTGCACTTTATACGGCTTTGATGACACTGGCCTTTCATTAGATCTAAAGAATTATAAAGACATGTTTCATTATTTAGATAAGATAAATTCTCTGATGATTGATTCCATTGAAAAGCATGAACATGTGCTAACTTGTGAGAATGTACAAAGCTATTTTTTTAGAATGGATGAGATCATAGAAAAGGCTGATGTTGATGCTGTAAAAACTGAAATAAGACAGTGCAAGTAAGTATATCTTAAGTTTTAAAAGCTCTAACAACTTAAACAAGGAATGTCATAATAAAAAGTAAACAAGGAATGTCATAATAAAAAGTGTTAAGAGCTAACGGTAGGACTTTGATTTTTTTTTCTGCATTCTTTTAAAAGACAGCGTAAATGCTCATTTATAATAAGCGCGAATGTGCTTTATGTGACAGGGTTTTCTTTACAATTGAGCATATTTTGCTTACTCGATCTCTTCTTAGTTGTTTATTGCATTTTCAATAGCGTGTATACGCTAACGAACAACACGTTTTAGGATCCAGAGCTCACCGTCATTTACTTACAAATTCCATTTCTTGCGCATCATTTAGATAACTACAGACTATATTCAGAAATTTATAGAGCTTGGTTTGTTTGTTAATCCCATAAAAAAAGCTCCAACCAGTAAGGTTGAAGCTTTCTTAAATAAAATTCTACTTTAAATTATTTTTTAGCAGCAAGTCTTTCTGCTCTCTTGCAGGCTGCTGCTGTAAAGATTACGTCTGTTGAGCTGTTTAGTGCAGTTTCAGTTGAATCCTGAATTACACCGATAATAAAGCCAATACCTACAACCTGCATTGCGATGTCGTTTGGAATACCAAAGATTGAGCAAGCTAAAGGAATTAGCATTAAAGAACCACCAGCAACACCTGAAGAGCCACATGCGCATAAAATTGAAGCTACACACATTAAGAATGCTGAAGCAAAGTCAATTTCAATACCTAAAGTATGAGCTGCAGCCATAGTCATAATAACGATGGTGATACCTGCACCTGACATGTTAATAGTGCAACCTAAAGGAATAGAAATTGAGTAAGTAGCCTTATCTAGCTTCATCTCCTCGCATAATGCTAGGTTTACAGGTAAGTTAGCAGCAGATGATCTTGTGAAGAATGCGCAAACACCTGATTTAGCTAAGCACTTGAACACTAATGGGTAAGGATTCTGATGAGTGGTGATAAATACTAATAATGGGTTGAAGATGAATGCAACCATTAAGAAGGTTGATACTAACACTGCAACAACATGTACATAGTTTAGTAAGTTAGCAAAACCTCCATCCTGGGTGCATGATGAGTATACTAAGCCGAATACACCAATAGGAGCAAAACGGATCACCATACGAATAACACCAGATACGGATGCAGCTAAATCATCTAATACGCGTTTTGTGTTCTCGTGAGCAACTCTGAACATTAAGCCTAAGGCAATAGACCACATTAAGATTGCAATGTAGTTACCATTGATAAATGCAGAAACAGGGTTCTCAACAGCCTGGTTAACAAAGTTAATTAAAACCTCACCAATTCCTGATGGAGCTGAAACATCAGCATTCTGAGCTAATTCTGTGAAGGTGCTTGGGAAGATGTAACTCATGGTCAAAGCTAAACCGCCAGAAATTAACATGCCTACAAAATAAAGCACAATAATAGGCTTCATAGAGGTCTTCTGACCTGACTGATGCTTTGCAATAGCAGATGCTACCAATACAAATACAAGAATAGGAGCGACAGCTTTTAGTGCTTTAACAAAGAGGTTACCTAATGTTGGGATCACTGATTTGTCATCAGGATATACATACGCTGCAAAGATACCTAAGATAAGACCAATTACGATTTGCAGAATGAAAGGAACTCGGTTCAGTGTCCTTGCAAATGGACCTTTTGGATTTTCAGATTCTAACATAGTGTTATTTTCCTTATATTTATAAAGGCTAGATGCCTTACTTTTCTGAAAGATTTTGTTAATTTTACAGTCAAAATCAATAGATTTGTATTTATTGATCAATTGATACTACATTTAGATAAATATGCACATAAAAGGTGCAAAATTTAAGCATAAACTCGATACATTGAGCTTTTTTGAGGTAGCCAAAATATAGAGAAAATTAGAAGGCGTAATCGCTTACGGAATAAAAATCTTATATTTAAGATTTTGAGTTATTTTAATAGATTTTTATTCTTTCAATTTTGGAAAAAATTGAAGCCTTGTATTATAATCAAGCTGTTTTTGGCTAAGGCTAAAAAGAATCTTATTTAATGAACACATACAAATTAGGTACCACCAATGATCTATTCTAAAGAAGTAGAGAATATGTGCCCTGTAACTAAGGGTGCATACCATGGTCCTGCTCCAATTCCTGAAGAGGGTAAATGGGTTCAGGCTAAAGAAATCACAGATATCAGCGGATTAACTCACGGTGTGGGTTGGTGTGCTCCTCAGCAGGGCGCTTGCAAGATGACCTTAAATGTTAAAGATGGCATCATTCAGGAAGCTCTAGTTGAGACTATTGGTTGTTCAGGTATGACTCACTCTGCAGCTATGGCATCAGAAATCTTAATCGGCAAGACCTTATTAGAAGGCTTAAACACCGACTTAGTTTGTGATGCGATCAACACTGCATATCGTGAGCTATTCTTACAGATCGTTTACGGTCGTACTCAGACTGCTTTCTCAGAGGGCGGTTTACCAGTTGGTGCTTCTCTTGAAGACTTAGGTAAGAACCTACGTAGCCAGGTTGGTACTATGTTTGCTACTAAGGCAAAGGGTCCACGTTACCTGGAGATGACAGAAGGTTATGTTACCCGTGTAGCTTTAAACAAGAATGACGAGATCGTAGGTTACGAGTTCGTAAACTTAGGCAAGTTAATGGATCTGTTAAAGGCTCACCCAGAGATGTCTGGTAAAGACGCAATTGCTAAGATCCAGGGCCACTATGGTCAGTGGGATAATGCCGCTAAGTATATTGATCCAAGAAAAGAATAACGAGGTACTCAAAGATGGCATTATTTGAAAGTTATGAGCGTCGTATTGACAAAATCAATGGTGTATTAGCTCAGTACGGTATTAAGTCAGTTGAAGAGTGTAAAGAGATTTGCGCTAAGTATGGTTTAGATCCATACAAGACTGTTGGTGACATTCAGGGTATCGCTTTCGAAAACGCAAAGTGGGCTTACACTGTAGGTGCTGCTATTGCATTAAAGAAAGACTGCAAGGTTGCAGCTGATGCAGCTGAAGCTATCGGTATCGGTTTACAGGCTTTCTGTATTCCTGGTTCTGTAGCTGAGGATCGTAAGGTTGGTTTAGGTCACGGTAACTTAGGCGGTATGCTATTACGTGATGAAACCAAGTGCTTCTGCTTCTTAGCAGGTCACGAGTCATTCGCTGCTGCTGAAGGCGCTATCGGTATCGTTCGTAACGCTAACAAGGCACGTAAGACCCCATTACGCGTTATCTTAAACGGTTTAGGTAAAGACGCAGCTCAGATCATTTCTCGTATCAACGGCTTCACTTATGTAAAGACCAAGTTTGATTACTACACTTCTGAGTTAAAGATTGTAGAAGAGATTAAGTACTCAGATACAGAGCGTGCTAATGTTCGTTGCTTCGGTGCAGACGATGTTCGTGAAGGTGTTGCTATTATGCATCACGAGGGTGTTGATGTTTCTATTACCGGTAACTCAACTAACCCAACTCGTTTCCAACACCCAGTTGCAGGTACCTACAAGAAAGAGTGTATCGAGCAGGGTAAGAAATACTTCTCAGTAGCTTCTGGTGGTGGTACCGGTCGTACCTTACACCCTGATAACATGGCTGCTGGTCCTGCTTCATACGGTATGACTGATACAATGGGTCGTATGCACTCAGACGCTCAGTTCGCAGGTTCATCATCAGTTCCTGCTCACGTTGAGATGATGGGCTTCATGGGTATGGGTAACAACCCTATGGTTGGTGCTACCGTAGCTATCGCAGTTCAGGTTGCTCAGGCTTTAAACAAGTAATTTGTTTAACTGAATGATCTTAAGAGGGGCAGTTCTTGCCCCTTTATATTTTTATAATCCCTTTTTATTTCTGTTCCTTAGTTAAGAATCTTCTCTTCAATCTACTTTTGTTGGTTCTAAAATCAGTTTTGGTAAGACATTCACCAATATGTCGGTTTCTAATGTAAGATGACTTTAGTTTATAGAGGACTAAATTATGTCAATCGATCAAGGTAAATATATCTGTGCCTATACAGATTTTAGTTTTAAAAGACTATTTGGATCGGAGCTTAACAAAGATATTTTAATTAGCTTTTTAAATTCATTTTTGAACTTAAAAGATAAGATTGTAGACTTGTCTTATTTATCTTTGGAACAATTAGGTGATTTGGTTACTGACAGGGAAGCTATCTTTGATGTTTATTGTAAAACATCTGATGATGCTTATATCATCGTTGAAATGCAAAATGCAGCTTAGAACTATTTTAAGGACAGAAGCATATTTTATAGTTCTTTTGCAACAAGAAATCAGGCTCCAAAAGGTGTTTTGGATTATCAATTAAAAGCTGTTTATACAATTGGATTTTTAAATTTTGTCTTGGAAAAAGACAGTGAGTCTTATCGACATGAAGTCGTTTTATACGACAAGGTCACAAAATGTCAATTTTATGACAAATTGGCTTACTATTATTTTGAATTACCTAAATTTACCAAAACAGAAGATGAACTTGAAAATATCCAAGATAAATGGATGTATGCAATAAAAAATCTTTCTGCTTTAAACGATAAGCCTGTTGCTTTAAAAGAACAAGTGTTTACAAGATTATTTAGAATTGCAGAAATAGCAAAATTCTCTGAAAAAGAAAAATTTGCTTACCAAGGTAGTTTAAAAAAAATGTGGGACAATAGCGCCGTATTAAAAAAAAGTTATACCGATGGTCGCAATGACGGAAAAGCCGAAGGAAAGGTTGAAGGAAAAACTGAAGAAAGACTTTCTATTGCAAAAAACTTAAAAGAGATTGGAATATCACCTAAAGATATTTTTAAAGCTACTGGTCTTAAAGAAGGCGAGTATTAGTCTTATTTTCATGTCAATTTTTGCCAAAAGTGCAAAGAAATTATTGTTTAATATATTGTCTTTCTTACTAAAGATATTGCTCATTGTGTCGTTAAGTAGTTATGAGTTTTAAAACGGCCAATGAGCTGATATCAGGAGAGAAACAGGTGCAATTCCTGTAGTTGTCTCTGGGGAGTCCTCCCCAGAGGTAACGCTCTTACTCAATACTTTAAAATTTTTAAATCCACTGCGCTCATTTACTTACATTTTCAATCATCAGTGCTTATCTTTTGATATACTGCAAGTTTGAATTTATCCGCATACACCTAAAGTTTTCTAAGTAACAAGGGAGCTACATTTCTGTAGAGATCCGACAAAAGAACTAGTATGAATCGTACCATTTATAATCTCTTACAATATTTAAGAAGAAATCCTGATCTTTATACAGCAGCTATACTAGCCTTTGTAACTTCATTTTTTATCAGGTTCTCAATTACAAGTACTATTGAGGCTTTAAATTTAAAAATCCTGTTATTACTTTTATGCCTGATGTTAGTTGTAGCTTCTTTTAAAAAGCTTGGTGTTTTGTCTTTAGTCTATATGAAGCTGTGTTCTCTATCAGGAAATGCAAGATCACTCTCAAGACTGTTTATCTTTATAAACTTTTTTATCTCCATGCTAATTACCAATGATGTTTCATTGATAATCTTTATACCTATCGCTATTGCAGCCTTTGTAAAAGTAAACAGGCAAGATCTCTTAATTAAGGTTCTGTCATTACAGACTATTGCAGCTAATGTAGGCTCAACACTAACACCTATTGGAAATCCTCAAAACCTATTTATTTATACAGTCTTCAACTATGATTTACTGTCTTTTTTAAAGGTTACTTTTCCTATCATTCTAGTGTCATTTGTATTGCTGTTCTTAACCACACATTTTATTGATACCAAGCCTTTAAAGTACGAAAGCAAGATTGTACTCTCAATTAACTCAAAAAGATGTTCTTTAACTACTGTTCTCTTTGTGCTCTGTCTTTTAAGTGTACTAAGAGTATTGGATGTTTATCTGATGTCTACTCTCGTCCTTAGTTCAATTCTTATAATGGACATGAGTCTGTTCAAACAGGCAGATTACAAGTTGTTGATACTCTTTGTTTTCTTGTTTATCTTTGTGAACAATGTGTGTCAAATTGAAACTGTTAAAAGCTTTGCTGAGAACTTTGTTGATAAATATGAATACTTTATTTCAGTATCGCTCTCTCAAATAGTTTCAAATGTGCCTGCAACTGTAATGCTATCTAATTTTGCAAAAGATCCAAATATGCTTTTAATCGGTGTGAATGTAGGTGGCTTAGGTAATATCATTGCATCAATGGCAAGTCTAATTACCTTTAAGTTCTATATTAAGACTGAAGGCGCAACTCCTCTTTACTACATGAAAAAATTTACTAAGTACAACATAGGGTTCTTGCTTGTTTTAGTAAGTTTTCACTTTATTTTTCCTCAATTCTTTTAGAGAAATTTATTGAATATCTGAGGATTTAATGCGTTTAAAGTACAGGTGTTTAAAGTATAATATCGCCATAAACTTGGAGCTTATAATTCATGGCATTATCATTCTTTGCAACCTGTCCTAAAGGTTTAGAAACTCTTTTATTAAACGAATTAAATCAACTTGGAGCACAAAGCGCTAAAGAAACTGTAGCTGGTGTATCTTTTAAAGGCGACTTTGCTTTTGGTATGAAAGCATGTCTTTGGTCTCGCTTTGCTTCAAGAATTTTACTTGAGATGTCAGAGTTCTACTGTGAAACTGACACTGAACTTTATATCGGTGCTAATGGTGTAGCTTGGGAAAAGTATTTTGATAAGAGTAATACCATCGCAGTTTCCTTCACAGGTACCAATGATGAAATCAGAAACACTCAGTATGGTGCTTTAAAAGTAAAGGACGCTATCTGCGACAGATTACAGACAACTCTAGGTGGAAGACCTGATGTTGATAGAGAAAATCCTGATGTTTTAATTAACTGCCATTTAGATAAAAAGGGCAGTGCAAACATTTTAATCGATCTCTCAGGTCGCGCTCTTCTAAAGCGTGAATATCACCGTGGTACAGGAGCTGCTCCTCTAAAAGAGAATTTAGCTGCTGCCATGATTAAAAGAGCTGGCTATACAGGTGATAACTTTATCGATCCTATGTGTGGTTCAGGTACCTTATTATTTGAAGCAGCTTGTGTGGCTACAGATACTGCGCCAGGTATCAGAAGAGAACATTATGGCTTCTTTAACTTAAAACAGTTTGATAAAGATGTCTGGAATAAACTTTTAGAAGAAGCTGAAAACAGATCTAAAAACGGTATAGCAAAGTGTCTTGAAAGAAAGGTTGAGATTGTAGGTTTCGATCTTGATGAAAGAATTGTAGATATTGCTAATGAAAATGCTGCAAAGGCTGGTTTTTCGGATTTAGTTAAGGTATATCACTGTCCTGTACAGAATCTTTATAATCCATTTACTTCAGATCTTAAAGTTACCATTGTAACAAACCCTCCATACGGTAAGAGAATGGGTAACTTTAATGAGTTAATCGCTCTTTATACTGAGATCGGTGCTGGCTTTAAGAAGAACTTTAAAGGCGCAAGAGCTGCAGTGATCTCTTCATCTCCAGAATTACTCTCCTGCATGAGATTGCATTCAAATAAGGTTTACAAACTTTACAACGGTGAGCTTTTATGTCAGTTAAGAGTCTTTGATATTAACGAGACTGAAGATCTAAGCGTAAAAGAAGAGCAGAACATTAAGATTGCAACAGACTTTGCTAACCGCTTAAAGAAAAACTTAACTTACATGCGTAAGTGGGCAAAGAATGTAAATACCAATGCTTACCGTGTGTATGATGCTGATGTCCCTGAGTATTCTGCTGCAATTGATTACTACGATGGTTACTATGTAATCCAGGCATACAAAGCTCCAGCTAAGGTAAATCCTCGTGTAGCAAAGCGTCATGAATTAGACATGCTAAGTGCGACAGTGGAGATTGCAGGTGTTACTGGTGATAAGGTTATCTTAAAGAGCCGTGAAGTTCAAAAGGGCGACAATCAGTACGAAAAAGCTAAAGAACTTAAAAATGAGTTCATGACTGTCAATGAGAACAATGCTCTGTTTAGAGTAAATCTCTATGATTACCTTGATACAGGTCTTTTCTTAGATGGAAGACTCATCAGAGATTTAATTAGAAAAGAAGCAAAAGACAAAGACTTTTTAAATCTGTTCTCTTATACCTGTTCAGCCTCAGTTGCAGCAGCCTTAGGCGGAGCAAAATCAACTGTATCTGTTGATATGAGCAGAACTTACCTTGAATGGGGTATGGAGAACTTTAAGCTAAACCATTTAGCAACAGATAAGGCTCAATTCATTCAGGCAGACTGTCTTGCTTGGTTATCTCAAGATCAAGGTCTTTTGTTTGATCTTATCTATATAGATCCTCCTACCTTCTCAAACTCAAAGCGTATGGAAACAAGCTTTGATGTAAAACGTGATCAGGTAGCGTTACTTTCAAATCTTACAAGACATCTAAAAGATGGTGGTGAGGTTATATTCTGCACCAACTTCAGAGGTTTTGTAATCGATGAGTCTATTAAAGATTATGGTTTTGAAATTGAGAATATCTCTGAGTCGACTCTGCCTCGTGACTTTTCTCGAGATAAAAAAATTCATACCTGTTACCGTTTGAAATTCACCAAGGCTAATATGGTAAAAACACCTGAGCCTATGACAACATTAAAAGCAGCTCCTAAGTGGCAGAAAGCTTTAGATGTAAAAGAAAATTCTTATCATGAGTATTCTGATTCAAATCACTATTCTCAGGATAGAAACTCAAGAAATGGTGACAGAAGCTCTTATAGAAATTCAAGAGCTTACTCTTCAAGAACATCTAATAGCTCAGACACCGCTACATATAGTACAAATACTGGTGTAAATAAGGTTTGGGGCGAGGCCAAAGAGAGTCACTCTACTTACAGACACGAAAAACAGGATAAATTTACCAAGCGTTCAGGAGAGTTTTCCCATAAGCCATTCAGACGTGATGAAGACAATTCATCATTTAATGAAAGACGAACTTATGATAATGGCTACTCCAGAGGTAAGTCATCATATTCTAAAGGAAAAGATGGCTTTTCAAAAGGTAAACCTAGAGCACCTTCTCACAAGCCACGTGTGTTTGGACCTGATGGAATTAAGGATCTGTAATGAGTCTTGTATCCATTATTGATGCTTATTTAAACAACGGAGCTGACAAACTTTTAGAAGGCGCTAATCTTTCAATTGAAGAGAATGAAAGAATATGTCTTGTAGGTCGTAACGGTACTGGTAAGTCAACTCTGTTAAGTTTGATTCAGGGTAAAAGAGAGTTAGATTCTGGAAGAATTATTATTCAGTCAGGTCTTAAGATAGCAACTTTATGTCAGGATCCTCCTTCATACGAACACGGTACTGCTTATTCACTTGCAGCTAGCGGTGTACCTGTTGTAGGTGAAGCTTTATCAAAGTTCTCTTTATCAGAAGATCCTCATGAGCAACTGGAGCTTTCTGCTTTTATTGAATCACATGATGGTTGGGTTAAAGACGCGGTTGTGCGTAAGATCCTAAACAGAATAGGTTTAGCTCCCGAGCTTGAATTAAAATCCCTTTCAGGTGGTAACCGCCGTAAGGTGGCGCTGGCTGCAGCTTTAGCTTCTGAGCCACAATTGCTACTTTTAGATGAGCCTACCAACCACCTAGATATTGAATCTATTGCCTGGTTTGAACAAGAGCTGAAAAACTTTAACGGAACTCTAGTTTTTGTAACCCATGACAGGTTCTTTGCCAATAACTGCGCTACAAGGATAGTCGAGTTAGATAGAGGCAAGCTTTATTCCTATCCAGGTTCATTTAATCGCTATATTGAACTTCGTGATGAGCGATTACGCAAAGAAGAATTAGCTAATGCTGAATTTGACAAGATCTTAGCTCAAGAGGAGGCCTGGATCAGACGCGGCGTTAAGGCTCGTCTTGCTCGTAATGAAGGCAGAGTAAAAGATCTTGAAGAGCGCAGAAAAATAAGAGCAAATAGACGTGACAGAATGGGCAACGTCATTATGGAGGCAAATTCTGCGCAAAGAAGCGGTAACTTAGTTTTTGAAATTAAAGATCTTAATATCTCATTTGGAGAGAAGTCTGTTATCAAAGACTTTAGTGCAACCGTAATGCGTGGTGACAGAATTGGTATTACAGGTCCAAATGCTGCTGGTAAAACTACTTTAATTAAAACTCTTTTAGGTCAGATAAAACCAACTTCAGGCAAAGTAAGAACAGGTGTTAATGTAGAAATACAGTATTTTGATCAGTACCATGAAGGTCTTGATCTTGAAAAGTCTGTAGCAGATAACGTCGCTGATGGTCACACCGAAGTATGTATCAACGGTAAGAATAAGCATGTGATCTCTTATCTAGCTAACTTCCTGTTCTCTGGTCGAAGAGCACGTTCTCCAGTAAAAGTTTTATCTGGAGGTGAGAAGAACCGACTGCTTTTAGCACGCCTTTTTGCTAAAAGCTCAAATGTTCTCATCATGGATGAGCCTACTAATGATCTTGATTTAGAAACCTTAGATTTATTAGAAGATCTTGTATCAACATATAACGGTACTGTTATCATTATCAGCCACGATAGAGCTTTTATCGATAAGGTTGCAACTGAGACTTGGGTCTTTGACGGTAAAGGTCACATTGAGTCTGTAATTGGTGGTTGGTCTGATGTGTTAGCTTATTATGAGAGAATTTCTAAAAATGTAGAGTGTCAAACAAAGGACAATTCTCAAAAAGATATTAAAAATTCTGAACAGCCATCAAGAACTGGAACAGAAAAAACTGATAATTCTAAAAAGAAAAAAGGTCTTACTTTTACCCAAAAGCATGAGCTAAAAGAACTTCCAGATAAAGTTGAAAAGTTAGAAGCTGATATTGCCCTATTAGATGAGCAACTGTCAGATCCAGCCTTATTTGCTGATGGTCCTGAAAAATCTATTGAAGTTACCAACAAGAGAAACAAGACACAAGAAGAGTTAGACAAGCTCTATGCTCGTTGGGAAGAATTAGAATTGATAAACGGAGAATAAAATGCCTGCCATTTTTTCAAAGATTGATTTACATTCACATTCAACAGCTTCAGATGGCGCTTTTACTCCAGAAGCTTTAGTACAAAGAGCAATCTCAAGAGGTCTTACTCATTTAGCTTTAACTGATCATGACTGTGTTTTAGGAATTGATAGGGCTAAAAAGGAAGCAGAAGGTAAGCTTGAGTTAATTCCTGGAGCTGAGCTGTCAACAACATGGAATAACGAGCAGATCCATGTGGCAGCCTTATTTATCGATAAAGATGCACCAGCACTTCAAGAATATCTAAAAGGTCAAAGAGTCTTACGTATTCAAAGAGCTCAGGAAATTGGTGACAAATTAGATAAGCAGGGATTTACTGATTCATATAACGAATGCGTAAAAAGAGCGGGGGAAGGTGCCTCAATTACACGTGGCAACTATGCTCGCTACATCGTTGAGATGGGCAGAGCTCAGACCAATGAAGATGCCTTTGAATATTATCTTAAAAAAGGTAAATGCTGTTATGTAAAGACTAATTGGCCTGATATTAGTGTAGCTGTAGATGCTATCTTAAAGTCAGGTGGTATTCCTGTGTTAGCCCATCCAAAACGCTATTCACTTACCAACACCAAATTAAGATCGTTAATGGAATATTTTAAAGATTGCGGTGGTTTAGGAATTGAGGTCGCTTCATCTCAGCAGAAGCCTGCAGATCATGAGTATTTGTGTGAACTTTGCAAGAAGTATGATTTCTTAGCCTCATTAGGTTCAGATTTTCATAATATAGGTCCATACAGAGAGTTAGGTTTTAACCTGTCAATCCCTGACGATTTAAAGAAGGTCTGGGAAACCTCTCAAGCAAAAGAATACCATTTTAACTAATTATCTAACTAACAAACAAACTAACTAACCAAACAACTAACTAACTAACCATTTAGTTCAAAAGTTAAGTGTAGTAAGTAAGGTTTATCTTGCAAAATATTGCTAAAAAAGCAGTTATAAGATGACCTTACTTCTTGTTGCAAAACTATTATCCACTCTATTTTACGCTCTTAAAAAAATACTAGAACAATTGAATCCTCATCTAAAAAAAACATCATAAGAAAAGACAGTAAATCAGTTGAGTATTTGTCTTAGCTGACATTTTGTATCGTTTAATAAAAAATATTACCTAAAGCTAATTATAGTTGCATGTAACTAACTATATCTGTACAATTGTTTTGTGTTCCTAATTAAGATTTTTTAGCTAAGAGGAAATCATGTCAAAAATCGTTAAAGTTATCGGTCGTGAAATTATCGATTCACGTGGTAATCCAACTGTAGAAGCAGAGGTATATTTAGAAGATGGTTCTTTTGGCCGCGCTGCAGCTCCATCTGGTGCATCTACAGGTTCTAGAGAAGCTTTAGAGTTAAGAGACGGCGATAAATCACGCTTTGGTGGTAAAGGTGTATTAAAAGCTGTTGCTAATGTAAATGGTCCAATAGCAAAGGCTATTGTAGGCAAATGCTCTTGCGATCAGTCCGGTATTGATAAGATCATGATAGAGCTAGATGGTACTGAGAATAAAGATAAGTTAGGTGCAAATGCTATCTTAGCAGTATCTTTAGCAGTAGCTAAGGCAGAGGCAGCTTCACGCAAGGTTCCTCTATATAAATATATCGGTGAACTATACGGCCATAAGGGTAAGTATGTAATGCCACTTCCAATGATGAACATTCTAAATGGAGGCAAGCATGCAGATAATAATGTGGATATTCAGGAGTTTATGATCCAGCCTGTAGGTGGCAAGAATATCCGTGAAGCTTTACGCATTGGTGCTGAAGTATTCCATGCTCTGGCATCAGTATTAAAGAAGAAAGGTTTATCAACAGGTGTTGGCGATGAGGGCGGTTTTGCTCCTAACTTAAAGTCAAATGCTGAAGCTTTTGCCTGCATCAAAGAGGCTGTTGAAAAAGCAGGATATGAGTTTGGTAAAGATGTAACTCTAGCTATGGACTGCGCTTCATCAGAGTTCTATAACAGCGAAAAAGGTCTATATGAGTTAAAAGGTGAGGGCAAGTCATTTACCTCTCATGAGTTTACTGATTATCTTGCTAATCTAGTAAATGAGTACCCAATTGTATCAATTGAAGATGGTCAGAATGAGTCTGATTGGGATGGCTTTAAATACCAGACTGAAAAGTTAGGTTCACATGTTCAGTTAGTTGGTGATGATTTGTTTGTAACTAACACCAAGATCTTAGCTGAAGGTATTAAAAAGGGTATTGCAAACTCAATCTTAATTAAATTCAATCAGATTGGTTCTTTAACTGAAACATTAAATGCAATTAAGATGGCCCATGATGCTGGCTACACAGCTGTGGTATCACACAGATCAGGTGAAACTGAAGATACTACAATTGCTGATCTTGCAGTTGGTACCTCATGCGGTCAAATTAAGACTGGTTCTATGAGTCGTTCTGATCGTATTGCCAAATACAATCAGTTAATCAGAATCGAAGAAGAATTAGGTGACGATTGCGTTTTCTTAGGAAGAAAGGCTATTAAAGGTCAAAACTAAGTTTTAGATCCTTTTTGATTGAAGATTTTTGGTGCCAGGACTTGTTCCTGGCGTTTTTGTTGGTGCTCATTGAAATCAAAATTTAAGAGGTAATCTCAAAATTATGGTAAATGCAAAATAAATTTTACAAGTTTAAGAGTGAATGAAATGAACTTTTTGATCTTACTTTACTTTTTTAAGTTACATTTGTGTTAACTTGATACAAAATACTTTTGAAGGAATTTTGTCATGAAAAAGAAAACAATTGCTATTGTAAGTTCATGTGCTGTAGCTGTAGCAGCAGTTGTATATGCTAGCGGTGTTTATTTTACAAAATCGGCTGTAGATAATGAGATTGAAAAGATTAATGACATCTCAAGCCAAGGCGAGAATACCTCTCAGGAGATTGCCTCTGTTGCTCATTTTAATGTTGAAGATAAAGGCTTTTTCTCACAAAAAGGCACACTTACACTTTCATATCCCCCATATATTAACTTTTCAATTCCTGTAAAAATTGAGCATGGATTTTTAAATGCAGAGATATCTTTTGATACAAAAGATATCAACAACTATTTATCAAGACAAAAGCTTTTATCTCTTGATGGAAATACTTTAAAGAGCTCTGCAAAGTTAAAAATAAGTGCTTTAAGTCAAAGTGCAACTTTAAAGCTAAAGCTTGATGGAAGATATCTTGACAGATCAATAAATCCTATTTCCGCATCGGTTAAAGCAGAGTTTGATAAAGATGAGAACGTTGATTTGTCATCTGAATTTAACAGTATCAATCTAGACTTTATTGGAAAAGTCGATTCTCTAAAGTACAAGACCAAGTTTACAGGAATCGGCGCTCTAAAGAAATTTGATGAAATGGAACTATCAACTAAAGGTGTGAAGACTATTGGTTTTAAATCTGATAGCTTAAAAGCATCATTAGAAGCTAAAAATCAAAAAGATGATGGTACCTTTGATCTTAAGTTTAAAGCCAAAGGCGATAATCTTGATTATATAAAAGATTATGATGCAGTTATTACTGTAAGAGGTATTACAGCTGATGCTCTAAGTAGCCTGTATACAGGAGCTGTAACCGGACTTCCAAACTCAATTCCAAATATAAAAGGCATCGACATTGATAAATTTGAAGGCGTAATTGATGACAAGATTGGCTCTTTAATCGGATTATATGATAAAAAGAAACTTCCTATTAAAGCTTCTGGCAAACTTGATTTTAAATCCTCAGAAGATGAATCTGTTCCTGTGGTTAACGGAAATATCAACGTTACAACAAAAGAAGATCCTGGTCAGACCATGTTCTTTGTAAAAAAGGATAAGGAGTACAGATCAGAGATTAAGATTGTAGATTCAGAAGTTTATGTAAACAATGAACGCATGATGTAGCGAGTAGTTCTGATTGATAAGTCAAGCTCAGAATTTCATACTTTGTGCTTTTAACGCCAAAGTATGAAAATTCTCGACGGTTAAATCCCTGCTGGGAATTTTTACTAACGAATTTGATAACATACTATTTCCCTATTTAACATAAGGTTAATGTTTCAATAGATGCTATACTTTAGATTAAAGATCAGAAAGTTTTTAGGACGATGACATGAAATTTACAAAGCTACTGCCAAATTCATGCAATTTTAGAGATCTTATTGACAATAATAGAGTATATGTAGATAAGACAGCTTTAATTTGCCAAATTGCAAAAGATGAAAAAGGCCCATATTTCATTTCACGTCCAAGACGCTTTGGTAAGTCAACTCTTATCAATACCTTCCATGAACTCTTTGCTCATGGAACAGAGAGGTTTAAAGGTTTAGAGATTGAACCTTTATGGAAAGACAAAACATATAAGGTTATCCATTTAGATTTTTCTACATTCAGAGAGGTTCCTTCAAACAGTTCTTTTAATAAAGAATTTATGGATGCCTTTAAGCTTTCACTTGAAGAAGCAGGTATTGAACCTACAAAAGAAAATATAGATAGTCCGGCTAACTTGCTAAAAAAGACACTAGATACAGAAAGTGAAGTGGTATTGCTAGTAGATGAATATGATGCACCATTAACAGCTGTCTTAAATGATAGCAATGAATTTGAAGATAGACGCAAGATCTTATCTAACTTCTATATGACAGTTAAATCATTTCAAGTAAAATTCCGTTTCATCTTTATTACAGGTGTAACTTATTACGCTCATACTTCTATATTCTCAGCATTTAACAATCTAACAGATTTAACCTTAGATAGCGATTATGGTGCATTATTAGGCTACACCAGTGAAGAGTTAGAAAAGTACTTTAGTGAGTATATTGATAATGCTGTAGTGACTTTAAATAAGAAGTTCCCAACAGAACGTTATACACATGAAAAAGTTGTTGAAGAACTAAAGCGAAACTATGATGGCTACAGTTTTGATGAAGATTGTATGCACCATGTCTACAATCCTTGGTCAATATTAAATTTCTTAAAATCACCACATAGAGGTTTTATTCCATACTGGGTAGTATCAGGTGGTTCAACACCAACGTTCTTAGTTAATTATCTAAAGCAAGGTTTAGAAAAATACAATGCTGATGAATTACAGTCATTGCTGCAAATTGATTCAACAGTGGACAAAGTAAGCAGTAAACTGTATCCAACAATAGATAATATTGCAAAAATTGACCTCTTTGCCATTCTGTATCAGGCAGGATATTTCTGTATCAAAGGTGTAAACAGAAAAATACTTCAGATAGGAATACCTAACCTTGAAGTAAAACGGGCATATTCTGAAATCATGTTAAGGCTTTTAACTAACAACAATGATGTTCAGGAAAAGTTTACTACTTCACTTTACGATGTTCTTTGTGAAAATAAATTAGACAAGCTAAAGGACATCTTTAATTGCTTTATCAATGAACTTTCATATGAAACAGTAAAGAACTTTAACGAAGCATGTTTTAGAGATGTACTAAAGCTTGCGATGCTTACTTTTAATGTAACAGCCGCAACAGAGGTAATGGGCGCTTGTGGCAGAGCAGATATTACAGCTGAAGCTGGTGACTACCTGTATGTCTTTGAATTAAAGGTAACAGATAACAGTAAAGACATTGCAACAAAACTAAATGAAGCTAAAGCACAAATCATAAAGAACAAGTACGCAAGACGTCTTACAGATAAGATTGTAGTACCGTTAGCTTTAGTCTTAGAGAACAACTCTAAGAGTAGAGATAAGAGTGATACTCCTGTTTGTGAGATTGTTGCTTTAGAAAAAGTTTAATAAGACTAAAAACGGTGAATTAGTTTTCACCGTATTCTTGAAGATGGATTGAAGTAGTTATTACCACTTCTTCTTATCACCAAAGATTTCATCAAGATCGCTCTTATCGGCTAAACTCTGACCATCAGCGTCAGCCTTTTCTTTCTTAGCAGGATCTTTTATCTTAGTTTCAGCATTGATGCCATTTAAAAGGTTTGTTAGAAGATCTTCTTTTTCAGTAAGCCAACCGTCTTTTACACCAGAAGCTTTGATAACACTTAAACCTTTATCAATAAGCTGTCTGCAAGAACCTATTTGACGTAGTCTTTTCATTTCGAAAACTTTCTGAATTAAGTTTGAAATGTTAACTTTTAGCACCAGAATGTACAGACGACGATCTTCTTTATTTAATTGAGATGGATTTAAAGGAATACCTGAGGTCATCTCTGACTTTAAGATGCTACGTAATCTTCTGATAACACGAAGTTGAGCAATAGCCATAGCATCATTTTCAGGGGCCTTAAAAGTACTTAATTCTTTGTAATTGGTTTTTAGCTCGGCAATGATCTTTTCTTCGTTAGCAATTCTGTCTTTTACCTCATCACGGGTTTTAGGATCAATTGCTCTTTTTCTTAAAGCTCTGATAATTCTGTAGTGAAGAACTAAAACTAGTGTTTTGGAAAATGCAACTTGAGCTTGGTTTAAAAGCAGTTCTTCACATTCGGTGATGATGTTTCTTGCTCTAGTAGAGATAAGTCTAGCATCCTGCTCACGGCGGGCAACATAATCACTGTACATATTCACAATGATTAAAAGAAAACTTGCTAGAAGAACAAATATAACAGCTATTGTAATAAACATAATCGCTTCTCAAAACCGAAACATTCTCGTTATTATAACGGTATACAAGACAATTACTTAAGTTTATGGGTAATTTTTTTGAACAAAATCGTAAAGTTACTCAAATTTACAGGTAACTTTTTTGTCTCCCCAGTTATTTATGACATTTCGAGCGTCATTTTGAGGTCGAGATGTGACTACTTGATGTTGAAATTTAGTTTGCAAGGCTTTGTTAAATCGTTTGCGATGTCACTTTTATACAGACTAATTATGCTATAATTTCTGCTGTTGTATACAAATTACAACTTAATTTTACCGGTAACGAACCGCCTCTGCTAAAACATAGCAGAAATAAAAATCGGCAGTTGCAGACAGCTGTAGTCAAATAAACAATTGATTACAACGGTTCACTGAACAAGGAAAGTACCATCTATGACAACATTGATTAAGACAGCTGACTTCATTGAGTCTGTCTGTGATGCGATTCAGTTCATTTCTTATTATCATCCAAAAGATTTCTTAAAGGCTATGAAACATGCCTATGAAATTGAGCAGAATCCATCAGCAAAGAACGCAATCGCACAGATCTTAGTAAATTCAAAAATGTGTGCAATCGGACACCGTCCATTGTGCCAAGATACAGGTGCTGTTACCTGTTTCGTTAAGATCGGTATGGATGTTCGCTTTGAAGGCGACATGACTATTCAGGAAATGGTGGATGAGGGTACTAGAAGAGCATATGCTTTCCCAACAAACCCTCTACGTAAGTCAATCCTAATGGATCCATTAGGAAAGAGAATTAACACAAAAGACAATACTCCTACTGTAGTTCACATTGAGATGGTTCATGGTAACAAGGTAGAAGTAGCTATTGCATCAAAGGGTGGTGGATCTGAGAACAAGACCCACATGAGAATGTTAAACCCATCAGACAGCGTAGTTGATTACGTATTAAGCCAGATCCCTCTAATGGGCGCTGGTTGGTGTCCTCCAGGAATTATTGGTATCGGCGTTGGCGGTACTCCTGAGAAGTCTGCAATTTTAGCTAAAGAAGCTTTAAATGATCCTATCGATATCCAGGAGTTAATTGCTCGCGGACCTAAGAACGCTGAAGAAGAGTTAAGACTTGAGCTTTATGACAAGATCAACAAGTTAGGTATCGGTGCCCAGGGCTTAGGTGGTATTACCACTGTTCTTGATGTTAAGGTTAAGACCTACCCATGCCACGCAGTATCAAAGGCTACTACAATTATTCCTAACTGTGCTGCAACTCGTCACATTGATTTTGAGTTAGATGGTACAGGTCCAGCAACCTTCACACCTCCATCATTAGATGACTACCCAGATATCGAAATCGGTGGTGCAAGTGCAAATGTTAAGAGAGTAAATCTTGATACTATCACTAAAGAAGAGATTGCTTCATGGAAGATGGGCGAGACCTTATTATTATCAGGTACTATCTTAACAGGTCGTGATGCTGCTCATAAGAGAGTATGTGACTTAATCGCTCAGGGTAAGCCTCTACCTGAAGGTGTTGATTTCCACAAGAAGTTCATCTACTACGTAGGACCAGTACCTGCTGTAGGTAATGAAGTTGTGGGTCCTGCTGGTCCTACCACTTCAACTCGTATGGATAAGTTCGTTGAAACCATGCTTTCACAGACAGGTCTATACGGAATGATTGGTAAGTCAGAGCGTGGTCCTGAGGCTATCGCTTCAATTAAGAAGCACAAGGCTGCTTACTTAATGGCAACCGGTGGTGCTGCTTACTTGGTATCTAAGGCAATTAAGTCTGCTAAAGTACTAGCATTCGAAGATCTTGGCATGGAAGCTATCCGTGAGTACAAGGTTGTTGATATGCCAGTAACTGTAGCTGTAGACAGTGAAGGTAACTCAATCCATAAGATTGGACCTGAGCAGTGGTCAAAGAAGATTGCTGAGATTAAGTTCAAGTACATCTAATTAAAGTACTTAAACTAAATTGAATATCCTCTAAACTCTGAACTAGGGGATATTCGTGAGAGAACGCTTTCTTGAAATATAGAAGGCGTTTTGTTTTGTTTAAGCAAAAATGTCTCTCCGCTTTTATTTCCCTTACAAGTTTCTCAATCATATTATTAGCTTTGAATAAAAATGCACTTTACTGCAATTTGTAAAAGTTTCATAGTTCTCTCACGCAACGTGTTTTCAGTTCTAGAGCATACTTTATTTAGCAAGTGAACTATTAGCGGCAAATGCCTGTAGCAACTGTTTTAAGATCTCAAGTCTTGATCTAGACTCACTTTCAGGTACGTTGTACCTTAATGAGCTAGGACCAGTGATTCTGTATTCATTATGTTTACAGGTAGTCATGAGTCTAATCAGATAGTCATTAGAGATCTTATGATTCTGATTTAACTCAATGATGCCTCCTTTAGCGTCGCCGTTAATTCTCTTAATTCCAAGCTCGGTTGCTAAACCCTTTAAAGATGATATCTCAAAGAGGTTTTTAGTAGCATCTGGCAAGAAACCAAATCTATCAATTAGTTCAACTTTAAGATCTTCAAACTGATCCGCTGTTTTACATGATGAAATACGTTTGTATAAAGACAATCTGGTATTTACATCTGCAATATAGTCAGTTGGTAGCAGACATGGTAAGTGGAGATCGATTTCACATTCATTAAGAGTGATCTCTGCTAGTGATGGCTCGTGACCTTCTTTTAGAGCTTTAACCGCAGCTTCTAACATCTCAGAGTAGAGTGAGAACCCTACAGATTCAATCTGACCTGACTGTTCTTCACCTAAAAGCTCACCAGCACCTCTAATTTCCATATCGTGGGTAGCAAGAACGAAGCCAGCACCTAACTCTTCTAATGAAGAAATAGCATCGAGTCTTAATTTAGCATCTTTTGATAACAGCTGTTTAGGAGGGGTAAAGAGGTATGCATAAGCTTGGTGATGAGAACGTCCTACACGACCTCTGATTTGGTGTAACTGGGCTAAACCTAAAAGATCAGCTCTATCGATGATGATGGTATTAGCTGTAGGCACATCAAGACCATTTTCAACTATAGTAGAGCAAACTAAAAGGTTAAATCTTTGGTGATAGAAGTCTCTCATCACCTTTTGCAGATCACGTTCATTTAACTGACCATGACCAATACCGATTTTTGCCTCTGGTACTAATTTAGCTAATTGTTCTGCTCTTTGGTTGATGGTTGCAACATCATTATGCAGGTAGTAGACCTGTCCTCCACGACGCAATTCACGCATGATAGCTTCACGGGTTAAGGCATCAGATTTTTCTGTTACAAAGGTTTTAACTGCAAGTCTGTGCTCTGGTGGAGTTGCAATGATAGAGAGCTCTCTCATTCCTTCCATAGCCATGTTCAAAGTACGAGGAATAGGAGTTGCTGTAAGAGTCAGCAAATCAACCTGAGCTCTAATTTCCTTTAAGCGCTCTTTTTGTTTTACACCAAAGCGGTGCTCCTCATCAACAATGATAAGGCCTAACTTTTTAAATTTAATGTCTTTTGATAGAAGTTTATGTGTACCGATGATGATATCAACACTACCTTTTTCTATCTCTTTTATTACCTCGTTTTGTTGTTTTACTGTTTTAAAACGAGATAGAAGTTCAACATTGATTGCAGTACCTGCAAATCTGTCTTTAAAGTTTTGATAGTGTTGCTCTGCTAGAATTGTAGTAGGTACTAGGACTGCAACCTGAGAGCCTGCTGATGCCACCACAAAAGCAGCACGTAGGGCAACCTCGGTTTTACCAAAACCTACATCACCGCAAACTAATCTGTCCATTGGCTGTTCTTTTGACAGATCGTAAATAGTGTTGTTAATGGCAGCCATCTGATCAGGAGTTTCCTGATAGCCAAATCCTGAAGCAAATTCATCCAAAGCTTTTTCATCAACTTTAAATGCAGTACCTGCGACAGCTTCACGGCGAGCATAAAGATCTAAAAGCTGAGCTGCAACATCAGTTACCTTTTGTACTGCTTTAGCTTTCTTTTTAGACCAAGTGTCATTACCCAATCGTGATAAAGGAGGATTCTCAGATCCAGAGTATCTTGCGACCTTTGATAAAGAGGTAATAGGAATATTGAGCATATCACCATTTAGGTATTCTATGGTTAAGAATTCACCTTTGATGCCGCCAATATCCAAGATCTTAAGACCACGATAACGACCGATACCATGGTCGATGTGAACTACGACTTGACCTTCTTTTAAGGATGAGAGGTTGCGGATGATGGTATCCTGAGAGAGCTTCGATTTATATGAAGCTCTTCTTTGTTTTACAACTTTAAAGCCTAAAAGCTCACTTTCTGTTAAGACACATAGTTTTGATGATGGAAGGATCATACCTTCATCAAAAGGAGCAATAGTCATCATCAGAGTGGCTTTTTCGTTTAAAAAATCCTCAAATGAAGATGCTGCTTTCATGCCAAATTTATCAACTAAAACTTGAGGCATGATCTCTCTTAAGGACTGACGCCTTCCTTCAGAGAGAGCACAGATTAAAATTCTGTAACCGTGACTGATTTTGTCATCAGTAAAGGCAACAAAAGCTCTTGATGATTCTTTTTCCTGATGGTTAAAAGCAATCTCTGGTACCTTTTCAAAATCAGTATTGTAAAAGCCACGTTTTGAGACTGAATCTTTTGCAAAAGGATTTTTGTATAAAGAAATTCTTTCAAACTTTTTTAAGTTATCATTAAATTCTTTAGGAGTTAAAAATACTCTTTGAGCAGGCAGGGTAGGGTGATCTGAGTTACCAGCGTACTCTAAAGCTCTTTTATGAACATCTACATCGAAATCGTCACAAGCTTTAGTTACATCATCTACAGTTATGATTTTGAACTTTTCATTTAAGTAGTTAAATACAGGTTCAACTTCACTAAAGAATAGAGGTAGATAGTATTCAATACCAGCTGGAATTGCACCTTTAGAAATTGCCTGATAGATAGGATGATTAGTAAGATTTGCTCCTACAAAGGCATCTCTATAATTACTTCTAAACAGACTGATACCTGACTCATCTAAAGGAAATTCATGAGCTGGTAACATTGAAACAGAATTAATCTTTTCTAATGATCTTTGGGAGTCGACGTCAAAAATTCTCAAGCTATCAACTTCATCATCAAAGAAATCAATTCTGTATGGTGTCTTAGAACCCATAGGATAGATATCGACAATAGAACCACGTACAGCGAATTCACCTGGAGAGAGTACTTGCTCTACAAGGAGGTAACCATGAGTTGTAAGATCTTTTTTCATCATGGTGATGTCACGTTTATCACCAACTTTTATAGAAAAGCTTTGCTTTTTTATAAAAGACAAAGGAGCAATTCTTGGCATTAGAGCTTGTACAGTAGTAATGACAATACCATCTGACATCTCAGGCATTGCAGCTAAGAGTTTTATTCTTGAAGAGACAATATCCTGATGAGGGGATAAAGTATCATATGGCAAGGTTTCCCAATCTGAGAAATACTCAATGTCAGTTTTAGGAAGTAGAGCCTTTAAATTGGTTCTTAAGCTTTGAGCATCAAAGCTATCGGCACAAATTACTAAGATAGGACAAGATGTACAATCGTGTGTAGCTTGCTCATAAATAGCAGCTATGGCTCCTGTCAAACCTGTAGAATTTAAATTACCAATTGATTTTACGGTATTAGAAAAGGTTGCATTGATGCCACCCTTTATAAGATCTTTTAACTGCATTGTTGTTTGCTTTTATGTTTTTTTGCCTGAACTGTCTTCAATATCTATTTTTTAGCAATATATTGAATTACACGATCTATCAAATGTCACACGATACTATCAGTAAGAATGACAAGATGAATCATCTTGATAATACAAGGTGATAATAAATAACAAGTTGCGTTATACTATTCACAATTTTACATCATTTGTGTGTTAGCTAAAATCTATCGTAGTAAAAACATGCTGTCTTTCTTTAAGAAGAACGACTGATGTTACTTATGCTAGATAGATTAAATTCTGCAAATTGGCACAATATTAGACTGAAAATGAAATACCTGAAAAGCCATATTTATCTATTAGCTTGGTTTGTGTTTATCACAGCCTGTGCTTACATAATCCCATATTTTTCTAATGATTACCGTTACATGATGATTGAGGGTACTCAAGATCTTGTGTCATCATTTAGCGACATTGTAGTATCTCAATATCGTCACTACTTTACTTGGGGTGGTAGAACCCCTCCACATGTATTAGCTCAGCTGTTATTATGGGGCGGTAAATATGTGTCAGCTGTAGGTGCTGGTCTTTGTTATTTAGTTTTGATCTACTTAATCTATGTTCAAGCTAAAGGCAAAAGAGTAAATCCATTTAAGCTTTTAATTCTGCCTGTACTTTTTATAACTGTAGCTTTATGGTTATGTCTGAGAGCCTATGGTGAAGTTATCTTTATGTTAGTTACCTCATGTAACTATCTGTATACCACCACCTTCATTTTGGCATTCCTTTTGCCTTATAGATTTTCAATAAATGCGGATAATTGTAAAAAGACAGTACCTTTTGCAATTATGATGTTTCTGTTAGGAATCATCGCAGGCTGGTGTAATGAGAACACAGGATTTGCTATCTGTGCAGCTAACTTCCTGTTATGTCTATATCTTTATAAGGTAAAGAAGTTATCTTTCTGGCATATCACAGGTTTTGTTGGTACTTGTATAGGCTTCTTAGTTTTAGTATTGTCTCCTGGTAACAATGCTCGTCTTGAGATGATGGAAACAACTGGTAGCTTTAATTACTTCTCCCATTTAGCAGTGACATTGGATATTTTCTTCTTAACCTTGTTAGAAGAATTACCTTTAATTCTGTCACTTGTTTATTTACTCTTTATTGCTTATAAAAATAAATTCTTTTCAAAAGATAAATTTGCTGAATATAAAAATGATTTTATAGGAGTGTTCTACCTCTTTATCTTTGGATTTGCATCATTGGCAATTATGATTTTTTCTCCTAATTTTCCAGCAAGAACCGCAACTCCATTTACCTGTGCTTTGATTGCTTGTATATCAGGTGTTTACTTTATTTTAAAGAAAGAAGATATAAAGGTAATGCCAAAAACATTGACAGTATCTTTATACACTCTATGCTTTGTCTATATTCTAGTTACAGGTGAGAATGCCTTAGGCGGACTTTTAAAGGTAAAACAGGATATGGTGGAGCGTGATTATGAAATTCAACAGCAATTAGATGCAGGAGTAAAAGATCTGGTGGTAAGTCCTTTGACAGTTGAAACCTCTCGCTATATCTTTGTGGCAGATGTAAGAACTAAGCCAACATTTTTTGCAAACGAGATTTTAAGTCGTTTCTATCATGTAAATTCCATTGTCAGAACCTGCGATTTTGCAAAAACTGTAAAGCACTCTGATCTTATTATCTATCAACATTACGGAGAACCTGTATGCTCAGTGAAGAAGCATTAGTTAAAGCTGTAAAGAGAGCTCTGTTGTCTCAAAGTGATGACGGGATGGTAAAAGAGCTTTTAGTTATCCATGAAAGAGAAAGGCTTTCTCAAAGATTTGATGCAATAAATAAAATTCACGGCAAGAGTGCAACTGATTTGATGGAGGATGACGTTTCATCAAGACATGATTTAGTAAAAAAGAAGCTGGCCTTTAAGGTCAGCTCCACTCGTTTTCCTCTGCCAAAATCACTTAGCAGAGGTCCTGTTAGAAAAACTCACAATCGAGGCAATTAGTCCCAACCGTTAGCATCATCCTCAGTTACATCTGAGGATTTTATTTTTGATGAATCTGTCTTCATAGCATTCCATACTCTGTTAGTTATCTTAGTTGTTTTAGCAGGAGTAGGTTGCATAAAGTACATGGTCTTTAATTTCTCATCTGAAAGCATAATACTGTCATTTGACTTAAGCTCTTCAGATAAGTTGTCCATAGCCTCATCAACTGGTAGAACATAACCTATCTCGTCAGAGAGTTTTCTTGCGTTCTCAGGAGTTAATAGCCAGTCAAACCATTTCATAGCGTTGTCATAGTTCTTTGCGCCACGAGGTACAGTCCAGCTGTCATACCAGAAGATAGAACCTTCTTTTGGAATTACATATTCAATATCGTATTTGTGTTTACCATGTGCGGCTAAGTGTCTGCCTTGAATAATGTCACCTGAGTAACCAATAGCTACACAAATCTCGCCTGATGCAAGATCTGTTACATAGCGGTTAGACTGGAAATAAGCGGTGTTAGCTGCCAGATTTGTTAAGATCTTTTTAGCTTCTTCGTAATCTTCAGCTTTCTGAGATAAAGGATCTTTTCCTAAGTAATGCTGAACAGCTGAGATAACCTCAATAGGAGAGTCAATTACAGCAATACCGCATTTTTTGAGCTTGTCAGAATTTTCTTTTTTGAATAGAAAATCCCAGGAATCAATTTTGTAATCTTTGCCAAAGATCTCTTCAATCTTTTGCTTGTTATAGCCAATACCGATGGAGATCTCAATATAAGGGTAGGCGTAGTCATTGTTTGGATCTAAAGTTGCCATCTTTTCTAATCTTGCATGGTTTAACTTGACCCAGTTAGGAATTTTTGAATGGTCGATTTTTTGTAATGCACCTGATTTTGCCATTCTTGGTACATAGTAGCTTACGACTACAGCTGCATCAAAGCCGGTATTACCTGCTAATAATCTTGCTTCCTGTAATTCATTTGAATCGTACTCTACATAGCTTGTTTTAAGACCAGTATCTTTTTCAAAGTCAGCTACAGTGTGTTCTCCAATGTTGTAGCTCCAGTTCCAAATATTTACTTTATCGCTGTTTTCAGCCATCGCGCTATTTACAGTACCTAAACATACGGTACTTAAAAGGCACAAAGACAATAGCTTCATTATCATTTAACCTCTTTTAAAGTTTATACGCCGAAAAATCGGTTCACGCCTAGTAAAACATGCCTAATCCAAAGTGTCAAACTTTAAACATCTGAATTCGTCTTTTTGTCGTGTTTTATCGATGTTTTGTTTAATTTTTTTAAGTATTTTTTATGAAAAATAAAAGCGTCTTTTTTTTTGTTGACCTTTGATAAAGTGCATAAAAAATATGCTGTACTAAAACAGCGTTTAAAGTAGAGATTCAAACCTCATACTTTTACAGAATGTAATTAAGACCACAGGGGCTTGCGAGCCTCCTTTCAAATTGATTTAGGAATAAGCAATGAACGAACAGAATGATGAAATTGAAATTGATCTTTTAAGACTATTCCGTTACATATTGTCAAAATTCAAAACACTTATCCTCTTAGGAGTTGTCTTTGCCGTTCTAGGTTTTTCTTATAAATATTATCGTTTTTAGTTTTCATCCACTCCTCTAGCTGAGGTTAATAATCTTTTTACCATTGAAAAGATTGAAAAAGATCCTGATGGCAAAGTAGTAAAGAAAAAAGAAAAGGTAAACTACAATCTTTATAAAGAGGACTATGAAGCTCGTTACTCTGAATATGAGAGTAAAAAGAGAAATATTGAGGTTCATAAAAAGCTCTTAAAGCAGGATTTTGATACCTTTAAGCGAGAACTTTCCACACAAGAAGAGTACATCAAGAATTCAAAACTCTATAACCTAGATCCTGATAAGTATTGGGAAAGTGAGTTTTACTACTCTGTTCGTGAAAAGAATTCAAAAGCAGCTCTGCCTAATATAGCAACTGTAAAGAAGGTCTTAAAGTCAAAAGAAGGTAGTGAGGATGAGACTTTTGAAAATGAATCTACAGTAGTGCGATTTGCTAATCGCCTATTGCATACGCAAAAGTATGTACAGGCCTTTGCAAAATCTCTTGGAATTACCATGAGTCTTACACAAAAGCCTGTAAGAGAGCTATTCGGTTTCTCTTCAATCGACAGCTACTCTTTTGTTGTAAGTTTAAAGGGTGATTCACAGGAGACCTTATCTAAATTAGAGAAGGCAAAAGAGCAGTTTGATAAGGAATTTACCGAGTTCTACGGTCAAGACTACATCATCAAGATCCAGCCAATCTCAACAGAGCGAATTTATAACGCAGGACTAATCAACTTAAAGCGTGATACTGATAATTCAGTCATCAAGATCAACAATGAAATAGAGAATAAGAAAAACCAGATTTTAAATCAGGTGCAACCTCTGCCTCCTGAGGATATTGATGTCAAGATGAAGACTTTAGAGAGTTACAAGTTTATGAAACTTGTGATCTTTACAGTTGCGGGTTTATTTTTTCGGTGTATTCATTGGAGCTGCATACTTTGGCATGAAGTATTTGTTCTCAGGTAAGTTAACTTCTGCTGAATATTTAAAGAATGTTTATAGCATAAAGAATATTGCAGTGTTGCATGAAAGCTCATTTTCTAAAGAAGTTGCAAACTCTAAATTGCTTTTGGAAAACGCAATTGAAATTATTTCTAAAGGCAAAAAGAAGGTAGTACTGGTTTCAACCTTAGATGGAAAAGAAATTGCAAATGCAACAGAGGCGATTAGCAATACTTTGTCAAAGCTAGGTGTATCTTTTGATCTTGTAAAAGACTGTGAACTGAAAGAAATCACCTACAGTGATGCAGTTATTGTCATAGAGAAACTTGATGTATCACTCTTAGATGCAACACGTAATGAGATTGAGTTGTTACAGTCTTATAAGGCTCCATTAGAAGGTATTGTTTATGCTTAAGAGCTAAGAGATCCCATACATCGTTTAAACAGTTTATTCATTTACTTATCAAAATCTGAGATTTAGTCATTGATCTTCAAGATCACCTCAGCTCTTGTTCAGGAACTTTCAGAGGTGCCTTATTCGGCTGTGCAATGCAGCCTCTCTTTTCTTAAAACATAATCTTTCAAATAAAATTCTTCTTAACATTTTGAAAAATCAAAATATTCAATACTCATACATAAATCAAACGAATACAAGCCTTACTAGCTTGATAAAAAATCATATATGGTCAAATAAATATGTAAAGAGAATTTATCTTTTGATTGTAACGAATACTTGTTTGCGGATATCTCTAAGTGACTAACTTTGAAAAAGACCTGTTCTGTATTGCAGGTCAATTTCATTTTTGTAAAGAAAGATTATTAAAGCATATATTGAATTTTTTCTAAGAGCTACTTTCTTTATTCAAAGGAGATAAACTTATTAGTGTTTCTACTAAATCAACAACCATGGTTGATGGATTGTCAGTACCTACTTTTTTAGCTTCATTATTAACAATTTTTGCATGCTTTATTGCTTGATTTAAATTTGATTTTGTCAGCTCAAACGTGTTTTTATCTCCTTTCTTATATCTTGGTATGTAATTTTGTAGTTCGCAAACAACTTGCTCTGCAGCAGATTTACCTTTGACTGATCTGAATGGTTTTGCCTTACAGCAAAAGTGTAAAAGTAGCCAAAATTCAAAACAAGGCACAGATGTGATAGCGTGAAACTCAGCCTTATTTTTTATTTTTGATATTTCATTGATTGCTTGCTTATAGTTTGCATGATCATCTTTGTCAAAAACACAGAAAACAAAATCAAAATCGTTACCTTCTTTTTGCGAATTTTTATACAAGTCTATAGCGTATTTGACTAAACTCATTGGATCTGATCCCTTTGCGTTTGTAATGCGAATATCAGTTGCCTGCAATCTATACTCTTCTCTTAATGAACTAAAGTACAAAGGTTCAGTTTTTTGACCTTCGCAAACAATCAGAACTCTTTTATAAAGCTCTCTTGTTCGTTTCTTTCTAGAAATGTCTCTTAATTTGCGTGCTTTTCTCTTTTTGAATAAGTCATCAGAGCCCATCTAGTTATCTCCTTTAAACATATTAAAAGATGAGATTATTGGTAGGGCCCCATATCTTCCTGATAGATAACGTAAAATTAAATTATCTTTTTTCTTGTTAGGGCTAAACTCGAGCAAGGAATAAACTTCTGTAGCTTGATTATCATTTTTTTCACAAAACCAAATTTGATCCCTTCTAAAGTTATTTTGGTCTAAAACGTACACATCATGACTTGTAAAAACCAATTGAGCATTATTAGGATTGTTCTCTTTGGAATTAAAAAGTTTAACAATAAACTCAACTAATTTTGGATGAAGGTTTACATCTAGCTCATCAATAAAAAGGGTATAACCTTTTTCTAATACGTCTATAATAGGACCTGCAAATCCAAACAACTTTCTCGTTCCTGTAGATTCCTCAAAAAAGTTAAAAGAAACCAAATCGCCATTGTTATCTCTGTGTAACGTTTTAATTTTCTTCTTCTTTTTAGGCATATTTTTTATAAAGAAGTTTTTTAGTTCCTCAGGAAATCCATCAGGAAATGCATCCGTTGAATTATCTATTTCTTCGATAGAAATATCAGAAATATTCAAATCTGCAGCTTTCAAAAATTTTAGAATAATATCCTTTTTCCCTTTATCGCACAGCTCAGCTGTAAATTCTGGATAAAAGCCAGAATCATCACAAAAAAACAGTTCATTTTTAAACCAATCATAAATAGGCTTTAACCTTTCACTGTTAAGTTGTACTGCGGTTGTCAAAAAAAGTGCGTCACTTCTAGTTTGTTTTACCCAAGATTGTTTCGTTCCGGGAAAAGAGGGACTAAAACTCCATTTATAATCACTATCTTTTTGATCCCATGATCTCTCAAACCATTTTTGGACATGACCATTAGGAAAAGCAAAAAGCCACTCTTCAATAATTTTTGCTGCTGTCGCTGAAAAACCGTATTGGTACCTAACATCATTCACGACAATTGTTACTTCAAACTCAGTTGGTTCACTTAAATTTCTTTTTGCAAGCTTAAATGGAAATAAATTAATGCTATTAACATGTTTTAATGAGAATAAAACAATGGATTTCATTGTTTGTAGCGCATCGATTAAATTACTTTTGCCACTTGCATTTGCTCCGTAAATAGCAGCACACTTTAGCAGTTGCAGTTTCTGCTTTTTACCTACAATAAATGTGTTATCAAGGTTTTCATCACCTTTGTCTTTAAGCAAGCTAAAAATTTGTTTGTCATCAAATGATTTAAAATTTTTTACACAGAAGTCAACAAGCATACTATTGCCTTTTTTTATTTAATTCTTGGAAATTAATTCCAAAATATCATTAAAAACACAGAAAATCAATGAATATTATCTAGGACATTGCATTATTATTTGTCTTTTAGAGAATTATATAAGGTGATATCTTATTGACTATCTAAATTTAAAATTGCTATTCGTGAATATTCATGGGTAAATACTTGAAGCACGTTGAAATCTTACATCTTTATCAAAACTAACTATTTCATATTCTGTATAATTTCCATAAAGCCTTTTCAATAAATTAGAGCTAATCATTTAAGCATACATAAGTAAGGATAATTTTATGGAAAACTTTCAATACTGTTTACCTACAAAATACATCTTCGGTCAAGGTGTTAGTTCTAAAGTAGGTCAGACTATCTCATCACTTGGATATAAAAAAGTTTTAATTGTCTATGGAGGAGGATCGGCTGTTCGCTCTGGTCTTATCTCATCAATTAAAGATCAATTGGCATCATTTTCTATTGGTTACACCTTGTTAGGTGGAGTAAAGCCAAATCCAAGAGCAGATCTAGTATATGAAGGTATTGAAATAGCAAGAAAGGAAAAAGTAGATTTCATCTTGCCTGTAGGTGGTGGTTCAGTAATAGATACAGCTAAAGCTATTTCATTAGGAGTAGCTGACAGTGAACAAGGTGATTTTTTTGATTTTTATCTTAAAAAGAGAAAGCCCGTGTCCTCTTTAAAAGTAGGCGCTGTGCTTACCATTCCTGCAGCTGGCTCTGAAAGTTCAACTTCATCTGTAATTCAAAAGACAATAGGCGGTCATATAATTAAATGCGGATGCTCAAGTGAACTGAACAGACCTTTGTTTGCCATATTAGATCCTGAACTTACCTATACTGTAAGTAAATACCAGACAGCTTGTGGTATCACCGATATGATGGCTCATATCATGGAAAGATACTTTACAAATTCAGAGTGTGTTGATGTTACAGATAACATCTGTGAAGGTTTATTGAGGGCTATCATTAAGAATGCTCAAACAGTAATGGAAGATCCTCGTAACTACAACGCAAGAGCAAATATTATGTGGGCAGGCTCTTTAGCTCATAACAATATCTGCGGTGTTGATAGAGAACAGGATTGGGCAACTCATCACTTAGAACATCAGTTATCAGCTTTATATGATGTAGCTCATGGAGCAGGACTTGCGGTAATGTTTCCTGCCTGGATGGAGTATGTCTTAAAGCATGACGTCATGAGATTTGCCCGTTTTGCTTCAAACGTCTTTAATGTTGCATTTGACTTTGACGACCCTTCAGTTACAGCAAGTGCCGGTATTGATGCATTAAGATGTTTCTTTAAATCAATAGGAATGCCTTTGTCATTTAAAGAAATTGGAGCTAAAACTGAAGACATTCCTTTGCTTTTGAGTATGCTCGGTGTAGATGAGCAAAACAATAGTGAAGGTAAGTTTGTTGTTTTATATAAGAGCGATTGTGAAAAGATTTACTCTATTGCAGCAAACTATAGTGAACATAAGATAAATGAACAGTAGATATATTGGCTCTTTTGGTGCACAGTGTCTTTATTAGTGCTCACTTTGCGCAAATTGTATATCGTGATACCTTACACCATTAAGAGCCAATATCTTATAAAAAGATAAGCTAAAACAAAATAAAAGCTAGGAAAATAAAATGTTACAAAGACATAGATATCTTGAGTTGCTCTCAAGAGAGTATGACAACCGTTATGCGGTTTATACCAAGCTGATTAACCTCAATACTGTTTTATCTATGCCAAAAGGTACAGAGCATTTTATTTCTGATATTCATGGCGAATATGAAGCTTTTAAACATATCTTAAATAACGCCTCAGGCGTTATCAAAGAAAAGGTAAGATTAGTCTTTACTGATTACACTAAAGAGCAAATAGATGAGCTATGCACTCTCATTTACTATCCAAATGAATGTCTTTTAAACAAAGAAAAGGACGGTAGCACTGATTTAAACTCTTTTTATACCAAGACCATACTAGATTTAATTGCACTATCAAATTACCTCTCCTCAAAATACTCACGTTCTAAGGTAAGAAAAGCAATTGATGGTGACTTTTCATACATCATAGATGAGTTAATGCATGCTAAATCAGATGATCAAAACTCAAGAATGGCTTACCACCGTTCTATTTTAGAGGCGATTATCAAAACTGGCTCTGCTAAATATTTCATTTTAGAACTGTGTAAACTTATCAAAAGATTAGCTGTCGACAGACTGCATGTCTTAGGCGATATCTTTGACAGAGGTCCTCACCCAGATAAGTGCATGGATCTTTTAATGAAATATCATGATATTGATCTGCAATGGGGGAATCATGATGTACTCTGGATTGGTGCCTGTTGTGGTTCTGCTTTGTGTGCTGTGAATGTACTTTGTAACAACATCCGCTATAAGAACTTTAAAATGCTTGAGAATGGCTATGGTATTTCTTTAAGAAAACTTGCCATGTTTGCAAATTCTACTTATAAAAATGAAAAGGACTTTCCGGCAGACCATAAAGCCGTAGCTGTTTTGGCTGTAAAACTCATCGGTCAGTTAGTAAAAAGACATCCTGAGTATGAATTAGATGACAGATTAGTGTTAGATGGTCTTGATCTTAAAAATGGTTCGGTTACTTTAACTGACGGTAAGACTTATAAGTTAAAGACAACTGATCTGCCAACTGTAGATAAAGCTCATCCTTATGTATTAACTAAAGCTGAACAGGAAGTTGTAGATGATTTGGTAGCGTCATTTACAGGTTCAGTAAGACTTAATAACCATGTAAAGTTTCTGTATTCTAAAGGTACCATGTATCAGTGCTTTAATGGCAATTTGCTCTACCATGGATGTATCCCATTAGATGAGGATGGCTCCTTTAAAAAGATTAAATGTGACGGTAATGAACTGTCAGGTCGTGATTACCTGGATTTTTGCCAAAAGAAAATTCGCGAAGCTTATACCTTTCGAGATCAAGAGCATTTAGATTTCTTGTGGTACATGTGGACAGGTCCATTATCACCACTTTCAGGTCGCAGAATGAAACTCTTTGAAAGGCTGTTTGTACAAGATGAGTCAACTTGGCATGAGCCTAGAAATCCGTACTACACCTATTATTACGAAGAGAAAACCTGTAATCAAATCTTAAGAGAGTTTTCTTTAGATCCGAATAATGGCCATATCATCAATGGCCACACTCCTATCATGGTAAAGGACGGAGAAACTCCTGTAAGAGCAGGAGGAAAACTTTTAGTTATAGATGGAGGCTTTTGCAAAGCTTATCAGGCTAAAACAGGTATTGCAGGCTATACCTTAATCTATAGCTCACACTATTTGCATTTAAAGGCTCATACTCCTTTTACTACCATCAAAGATGCTATTGCTAATAACAGTGATATTGCGGACTTGCAGGTAATTTCTGTTGAAGATTTTAAACAAAGAAAGATGGTTATAGATACAGATCTTGGACAGGGGATAAAAGAGCTTATCACAGATCTTGAAGATCTTTTAGAGATGTATAAGCAAGGTCTGTTAAGAGAAAAATTGACCGATGAAAAGGGTAATCCTTTTATCTAGATTTTATCTGTGAACCCCATAGAGTCTATTTAAGAAATAATATAGTTCATTTAAAAACGTTAGGTACTCAATTTAAATAACGTTATGATAGTTTACAAAGATCACAAAAATAGCCACGTGAATTTTGAATTTAGGTATAAACATGAATTTTATAATTTAAAATTTACAAAAATTTGAGGTTAATTAACCTTTGTAAAAAAATCTTTATAACTAGGATTGCTTCAAGAGTTTACTAGGTTAATTAACTAAGTTTAATAATCATAATTATTTAAATTCTTTCTAACTCCTTGTAATAAAGCCATTTCTGAATTAAATCGGTATTTTTTTGCAAAAACATTACATCCGTTCACTAGGAAAAAAAGGATCTTATCTATATAATCATCATGCTTGAAAAAGCGATTATGTTTCAGTTAAAAAAGAACAGAAACGTTTACGACAGATAAAAAAATCTGTTTGAACTTAATTAGGAGTAATCATGAAAGAACAGTGGCGCGGTTTTACCGGCTCTCATTGGGTTGATGACGTTAACGTTAGAGACTTCATTCAGCACAATTACACACCTTATGATGGTGATGAGTCATTCTTAGCAGGTCCTACAAAAGCTACAGATAAGTTATGGGGCGAGTTACAGCAGTTACAGCATGAAGAACGCGCAAAGGGCGGTGTTCTTGATATGGAAACTGAAGTAGTTTCAGGCATTACTGCTTATGGTCCAGGTTACATCAGTGCTGATAGCAAGGATCTTGAGAAGGTTGTAGGTTTACAGACTGATAAGCCTTTAAAGCGTGCTTTCATGCCATACGGCGGTATCAAGATGGCTGAAGAGGCTTGCACCACCTATGGTTATACCCCTAACCCTAAATTCCACAAGATTTTCAATGAGTATCACAAGACTCATAATCAGGCAGTATATGATGCATATACTCCTGAAATGAGACTTGCTCGTAAGAACAAGATCATCACTGGTCTTCCAGATACCTATGGTCGTGGCCGTATCGTTGGTGACTACCGTCGTGTAGCTCTATACGGTATTGATTTCTTAGTAGCACAGAAGAAAGCTGACTTAGCAAACTGCGGTTGCGGTACCATGACTGATGACATCATTCGTCAGCGTGAAGAGTTAGCAGATCAGATCAAAGCTTTAAATGCTATGAAGGTTATGGCAGAGAGCTATGGCTTTGATATTTCACAGCCAGCTAACAACGCTCGCGAAGCTGTTCAGTGGTTATACTTTGGTTACTTAGCTGCTATCAAGACTCAGAACGGTGCTGCTATGTCAGTAGGTCGTGTATCTACCTTCCTGGATATTTATATTGACCGTGACTTAAAAGAAGGCACCCTAACTGAGGAAGAGGCTCAGGAGTTAATCGACCACTTAGTTATGAAGTTACGTATGGTTAAGTTCGCACGTATTCCTTCATACAACCAGTTATTCTCAGGTGACCCTGTTTGGGCAACTCTAGAGGTTGCAGGTTTCGGCATGGATGGCCGTCACATGGTAACTAAGAACGATTACCGTTTCTTACACACCTTAGAAAACATGGGTCCATCACCAGAGCCTAACTTAACAGTTCTATACACTGAGAAGTTACCATTAAACTTCAGAAAGTATGCTGCTAAGATTTCTGTTGATACCTCATCAATCCAGTATGAGAACGATGATGTAATGCGTCCAGTATGGGGCGACGATTACTCAATCTGCTGTTGCGTATCTGCAACACAGACTGGTAAGGAAATGCAGTTCTTCGGTGCTCGTGCAAACTTGGCTAAGGCTCTTCTATACGCAATGAACGGCGGTATTGATTGCAAGACCGGTATGCAGGTTGGCCCAAGATTACCTAAGATCACCTCAGAGTACTTAAACTACGACGAGTTAATGGCAAACTACGATATCGTTCTAGAGTGGTTAGCTGATCTGTATGTTAACGTATTGAACTTAATTCAGTACATGCACGACAGATACTACTACGAAGCAGCAGAAATGGCTTTAATCGATACTGATGTACGTCGTACCTTCGCAACTGGTATTGCAGGCTTCTCACACGTAGTTGACTCATTATCAGCAGTTAAGTACGCAAAGGTTAAGCCAATCCGCAACGAGAACGGCATTGCTGTTGACTTCGAGGTTGAAGGTGACTTCCCACGTTACGGTAATGATGATGATCGTGCTGATAAGATTGCAGTATGGTTATTAAGAACCTTCTTAACCAAGTTAAAGAAGCGCCATACCTATCGTAACTCAGAGGCTACAACCTCAATTCTTACTATTACTTCTAACGTTGTATACGGTAAGGCTACAGGTTCATTACCTGATGGCAGAAAGGCAGGCGAGCCATTATCACCAGGTGCAAACCCATCATACGGTGCTGAGAAGTCAGGCTTATTAGCATCTCTAAACTCAGTTGCAAAACTACCTTATGAGTATGCTTTAGACGGTATTTCAAACACCCAGACCATCAGCCCAGATGCATTAGGTCACTCAGAGGAAGAGCGTGTTAAGAACTTAGTTCAGGTAATGGACGGTTACTTTAACCAGGGCGCTCACCACCTGAACGTTAATGTATTCGGCACTGAGAAGTTAATCGATGCTATGGAGCACCCAGAGAAGCCTGAGTATGCAAACTTCACAATCCGTGTATCTGGTTATGCTGTTAAGTTCATCGATTTAACTCGTGAGCAGCAGTTAGATGTAATTTCTAGAACTTGCCACAAGGCAATGTAATTTAGAAAAATTACACTATAATCTGTATATAGAGGGCGCCTTTAGGCGCCCTTTGTCTGAATAAGATAGAATTACTTATAACGATTCAGAGCATCAAGTATCTATCAGAAACTAGAATTTATAGGACACATGTAATGACTCAAGGTTATATCCACTCTTTTGAAACTTTCGGATCTGTAGACGGACCTGGTGTTCGTTTCGTGGTCTTTATGCAAGGTTGCCCAATGCGTTGCCTTTATTGTCATAATCCAGATACTTGGAAAATGAAAACAGGGGAGACTTACGATGTTGATACTGTAGTCAATAAGGCCATGCGTTATAAAAACTACTGGGGCAAAGATGGCGGCGTTACAGTAAGCGGTGGCGAAGCATTAGTTCAAATTGAATTTGTAACTGAATTATTTAAAAAGTTCAAGGAACTTGGTGTAAACACCTGTCTTGATACTTCAGCAGGTCCTTATAGAGATACTGATGAGTATAAGCAAAAGTTCGATGAGCTTATGAAATACACAGATCTTGTGTTATTAGATATTAAACATTCTGACAGTGCTGAACACAAAAAACTAACAGGTATCGGCAATGAGAACATCCTGTCTTGCGCTCATCATTTAGATGAACTGCATATACCAGTATGGATAAGACATGTTTTGGTTCCAGGCATTACTGATAACAATGAACAGTTACAGAATGTAAGAAAGATCATTGATTCTTTATCAAATGTCAAAAAAGTTGAAGTACTGCCTTATCATTCATTAGGTGTACATAAATATGAAGCTCTAGGTATTGATTACAAGCTCAAAAATACTCCAATGCCTGATAAATCATCAGTTGAAATAGCTTGTAAGATTTTAGGTGCACATCAAGACTAAGCTAAACTGAATAGTTGCACACAGAGATCCCTTATTTTGAAATGTTTGCATCAACATAGCTTATACAGATGCAAACATTGCTTCATGCAAATCTAACTTATTTACTCATCTTCTTTAAGAATAGATGCTTTTGCTTTCTATTTGAAAAGATTCTTTTACTTCAGCTTTTTACGCTAACAGCGAAGTTCTTTCCTGCAAAGGCAATTACGTAAGCATAGATACTTTGAATCATTCTGTTTCCCATAAAAGGTTCAGCGTAATTCTTCCCTTCAATTTGAGACAGTGCTATTTCACTTAAGGTTGCTATATCCGAACCTGTATGCTCTACTTTAATCTCTATGATTACAGCTTTGGTATTGCGCTCTGCTTTAAAGGTAATATCAGGATAACCGTTGCCTGATTCATAGTTAAAATGGTAATCAGTGATGAGATTGTCACAACAGGTAAAATTCCATTTAAAAAGCCATGATAGTAGTTCTATAAAGGAGCTTTGGTTGCTGTATCTCGTATTGAGACATATTTTTGTAGCATGTCAAAGAAGATGTCATAAGTTTCTTTTTGATTGCCACAAGACAAAGCATCAACAAGCTTATTATGCAGGTTATGCTTTATAAATTCAGAGCCAAATTTTGACTGAAAGATCTTGATAAGATAGTCACGTATCTCAAGATTAGGAAGTTTTGCACAAATATTATTGTATCTTATACTGCTATCATCTAAGGCGTCAGTTGCATTCCAATCTACTGTTAAATATCCTTTGTGTAGTAACAGAGACCAAAAGTCGTCAAAGCTACTCTCTGATAAAATGTCATAGTTCAAGGAATCGTTTAATTGAAAGGTAGCAGACTTACCATTAATTAAGATCTGAATGATATTTGTTGCATAACCAGACAAATTATCTAGTTTTTCTTTTAACTCTTTATCTTTATTAGAAACAAGATCACACCAGTAGGTATCTGTTTTAATTTCTGAATCTATGCCTTTTCGCTTTTGTTCAAAATTGTTTTTTACAAAGTTAACAACATCTACAGGATTAAAGATTTCTTTGTCGTAGAATTTGTAACCACCGTAGTACTCTTTTACTATTGGAAAACAATATTCAAGATCATAGTCTTTTAAGAACTTTAAGGTCTCATCTTCAGTAAAACCAAACATGCCAGTGTGCTTTATTTTATTAAAGATTATAAAGTATTTAATATATATTTATTAAATGCTATATTTATTTTTTTGATATGAACAACTACCTATTTACTTGCTAAATAGGTAGTTGTTAAAAGTTAAGTGCTAGGGCACAGTAGCATTAAAACAGTTCTGCTTTTTACTTTAATCTTTTCACCTGCGTGATACCTGGTACTCATATAGAATGGAGTTACGTCTTTACCAGGTCCTAGAGATGTATTGATGAACTGGTACCAGCTCTTATCAAGGTGGCCTGGAACGCATGGTATTTCGATAGTCAAATCTTCCCAAAAGGCATTAACAAAGATGTAGGCATACATCTCTTGTTTACTGTAGTAGTATAAAAAGCCAATTGAGTGAGACATATCAGACCAATCGGGCTGGAATGGTTTTATACCATGCCACTGGATCTTGGCATTAGTGAGCAATTTGTCTAATTTATGGTGAGGTGTATCATTTACATGCTTAATTTTACCGATTCTGGAAAGACCAATTAGTGTCTTGGTAAAATCAAACATCTCACGCTGTTGCTCATTAAGATCCCAGTTTAAATAGCTAAGCTTATTGTCCTGGCAATAGGCATTGTTATTACCATTTTGAGAGCGCAGTACTTCATCTCCCATACAGATCATTGGAGTACCAAGTGAGAGCATGGTAATTGCCATGAAGTTTTTCACCTGACGAAGTCTTAATTCATTTAAATGAACATCATCGGTAGGGCCCTCAAAGCCGTAGTTTGCTGAATAGTTGTTATCATTACCATCACGGTTATGTTCTCCATTAGCAAGATTATGCTTGTGTGAATAGCAAACCAAATCGTACAAGGTAAAGCCATCATGACAGGTGATAAAGTTAACAGACTTTTGAGCATCAACCATATGCTCGTTGTAAATATCAGGAGAACCTAAAAGTCTTAAAACAAACTTTTTGACCATACCAGGATCTGCTCTCATGAAGCTTCTGACATCATCTCTGAACTGTCCGTTCCACTCTCTCCATTTAGAGCCTGAAATAGCACCTAACTGATACAGACCGCCTGCATCCCATGGCTCTGCAATTAACTTGGCCTCAGCAAGTCGTCTGTTTGCATCAATAGACAACAAGGTAGTGTTGTCGTTCATTGGGGCGCCAAATTTGTCACGGGTTAGAATAGAAGCTAAATCAAATCTAAATCCGTCAACATGCATCTTCTCATGCCAGAAGACAAGTGAGTCAATAATCAGGTTTCTTACAACAGGCTGGTTAGCATTTAAAGAGTTGCCACATCCAGAGTAGTTCTGATAATAGCCATCTTTAATGATGTAGTAGCCATCCTTATCAAAACCTTTAAAACAGTAACTAGGACCGTTCTCATCACCTTCAGAGGTGTGGTTGTAAACCACATCTAGGATAACCTCGATGCCGTTTCTGTGAAGGGCTTTGACCATGTCACGGAACTCTTTTACAGGTCCTTCAATACTTTTATCGGAACTGTAGCCTTCGTGTACTGAGAAAAATGCCATAGGACTGTAGCCCCAATAGTTATCCATATTAGGTCTAGCATCCTTTTCATCGAACTGATATACAGGCATGAGCTCTACTGCTGTGATACCTAGCTCTACAAGATAAGGGATCTTTTCAATAAGACCTTTGTAGGTGCCTCTTATCTCATCTGAAAGACCTGAACTTTTATCAGCCGTAAATCCTTTTACATGCATCTCATAGATGATGGTGTTCTCAAGTGAATGGTGAGGAAAAGTATCAATACCCCAATCGTACTCGTCCACATTGATGACAGCACTCTTAGGTGCATATTTAAAAGCAAGCTTCTCGTCTTTAGGTAGGAATCTTTTGTAATCATCAGGGAAGAGTACTCTCTTTCCATATGGGTCAATTAAGATCTTGTTAATCTCTTCTGCCTGAGATTGTGCCTGTGGACTGTCTATAGTTTTTGTTACTCTATAAGCATAGATTTGACCAGCACCTATATTGTGAACAAATACATGCCAAAAGTAGGTGGATTTAAAAACTGTAGAGGACAGATGTACTACATAAGGGGAATCGTCATCTACTGCATCGAACAGTAAAAGATCAATTTCGGCTGCATCTGGTGCCCAAACGGCGAAATTTACACCACCTTTTTCAATAGTTGCACCTAAATGTCTGCAGTGACCTTGTGAAATAATATAATTCTTGTTGCTCACGTATACCGATCCTTGATAAAAATTGGTTTATATCTTTGTTCATATTCTGAATATAGATTGAGCTTAGTTGAAATTAAGTTCAGTTTAATAAAATGAACTCTCTAATCTTATTCACTTTTTTATTTTGTGCTCATACGCACTTACACAATTGTTGTACTCAATTGTAGCAATCCTGCTTTGAAAACTCTTACAGCTTATTCCTCTTTCTGTGATGAAATTCATCAATAATGCTTTACTTCTAAATTTAAAGCACCGGTGTAAAACATAATTAAAATAAACTAAACAATAAAATCTATCTCAATGTTCATTTTTAGGGCGTAGTTAATCATTATGACCTAAATTATGTTATTTTTGACGGTATGCAAAACAACTATGGATGCAACTGATTTTGCAAAAGTTCTCTTTTACGAGGAGCACCATTTCGTTTACCAAAGATGTAAATTGATTAGCAAATTGAGTATGCACAACACAATTCTTCATTGGAGTTTATAGTATGGCAGATTTAAACTACATTGCAGCAGGTCGAATCAACACCACACCTCTCGATCTTAATGGCAATCTTGATAAAATTCTCAAACAATGCGCACAAGCTGTAAAAGAAGGTATCTCCATTATAGCTTTTCCAGAACTTGCAATTTCTGGTTACAACTGTGGTGATCTGTTCTGGCACAGTGAGTTAACTAAAGGTGCACAGCATGCTTTGTTAAATTTAAAGTACTCACTGCCTGAGGGGATAGTTGTAGGTGTAGGTCTGCCTTTAACTGGCTCTGACAATAAGTCTTATGATGCTTATGTACTATTAAAGAAAAGCAAGATCATAGGTGTAAGTGTTTTACACTCATGCTATAACAGCTGTGACTCAAGAGTTCGTTTCTTTAGAACTCCTTGTGTAGAAGGTTTATCTTTTAATATAGGATCTGAAATCTTTACCCCAAGTAATACTTTTGACGTCGAATTAAACGGTTCAACTAAAAAAGTGGGTATTTACTTTAATGAAGGTGATTTAGCTTATCTTGATAAGGTAGAGCTTTTAATCTGTCCTGAGGCCAAGCGTTTTGAACTTTTTGATGACAAAAAGCGTGTTGTAGATGCTGTAGCCTTATCTTCAAATCTAAAATGTACCGTTGTAACAACTAACTTATTAGGCTGTGAAAGCGGTTCTGATATCTTTGATGGTCTGTCAATTATTGCTGATGACGGTAAGTTAGTCTCACAGAGTAACTATCTGTCTTTTAAGCGAGCTGATTTTGTAACAGCATCATCAGGCATCAGTGAGTTCTTAAATGAGTACGACACTATTGTTAGAGCTGTAGCATTAGGTCAGTTTGACTGGATGTTAAAGACCCGTTCCCATGGTTTTGCTCTATCTATGTCAGGTGGTGCTGATTCAGGTCTTTGTGCAACTTGTGTCTGCTATGGTCAGTTAGCAGCACTACAAGAGTTAGGCTATGAGGAGTATAAAGAGCTTTTATCTGTATTAAAGTTTGAGGTACCTGCTTTTACAGGTGATAAACAGTCATATGTAAAAGAAAAGATCATGCCTCAGGTCTTAACCACTGTATATCAAGGCTCAGCTGTATCAGGCTCTGTAACCAGAACTGCAGCAGAAAAAGTTGCTCATAACATCGGGGCAACTCATTATGAGTGGTCAATTGCAAAGTTAGTTGAAGATTATGTTGCTATCATTAATGGAACAACACCTGATGATAAGCTTAACTGGGATCGTGACGATTTGACATTACAGAACATTCAGGCTCGTTCTCGTGCACCTGGTATCTGGATGATCGCAAACCGTTATAACAAGCTTTTAATGTCAACCTGTAATGCTTCAGAGGATGCTGTAGGTTATTGCACTATGGATGGAGATACAGCAGGTGGTCTATCTCCAATTGGTGATGTTTCTAAGAGCAGAATTCTAAAAATCAATCAGCATATAGCTGATGATGGTATTGAGGTTGTAAAAGGAGGCTTGAAACTTGATGTTCCTGATATGTCATACATTTCAGCCCAGGCTCCAACTGCTGAATTAAAGCCAGGTCAGACTGATGAGCGTGACTTAATGCCTTATGTGATTTTAGATAGAATTCACGTTTTACATCAAGAAGAGCTATTCACTCCACAGAGAATTTTAGATACTTTAGCAGAAGAGTATCAGAATTTCTCACGTGATGATCTAAAGCTGTTTGTAACTCGTTACTTTACAAGACTTGCTGTAAATCAGTGGAAGAGAGAAAGGGGCGCTACCACTTTTCATATTGAGAAGACTGATTTAAATGCAAAATCAGGCTTTATTTTCCCATTACTAAATGATGGTTACAGATCATTGTTAGAAGATCTTAAATAACATTTAGTACTAAAAAGTCTTAGATGCGCCTAACTTAAAAGTTTTTTTACTTCAATCAGTTAGGCGTTTGGAACTTAAGGTCAATTTCAAGAGACCTGAATATGTAATATTGTTTTGTTTTACAATATTAAATTGTTGTCAATTATGATTGTTGTCTGCAATATGCATCTTTCTAAAGCTTTTTGCTAATTGATTTCTTAAATAGTGAAAAGAGATTATTGATGTCCCATTTTTTTTTGTTCTGCCTCCAAAATTTTTCTCAATGAATAATCAATAAGGTTTAACCATTTTCTTTCATGTACTTAAAAGAAAGAGATAAAAAAGTTATAATAAAAGGTTACAAGCGTATATGTTAAAAGGTAACTAATGAACAAAAAACACCCAGCTCAAAGACTTGATGTGATCATAGAGCAAGGATCACTATCTCCATTAGCAGGATTGAAGAAATTCTGGCCATTTTTAAAACCATATATCTTTTTAACCATATTAGGTGTGTTGCTTACTATCCCAGTAGGTGGCTTGGATGCAGCCGTTGCATCGTTCTTAAAGCCATTTATGGATAACGTAATGGTGGATAAAAATACTGAATTTGCTTTAAAGGTTCCTTTTATTATTATTGGATTTACCTTAGTGCAAGGTATCTGTATTTATACCTCAAATATCGTCAATACCTATGTAGGTTCAAGAATTTCAACTGATTTGAAATTAGCTTTATATAAGAAGTTATTAGTTAGTGAATCTGCTTTCTTTGATAAGAATACCTCAGGTATTGTTCTTTTAAGATTCTGTAATGATGCAGATTCTGCTACTACAGGTCTTATTACTAACGTAAAACTCTTCTTATCGAAGTTCTGGTCCTCATTAGGGTTATTGGCGGTTCTGCTTTGGAACTCATGGCAATTGTCTTTCATTGCCTTAGGTGTACTGATTTTGTTGGTGATCCCAATGAAGATTGCCAGAAAGAAGGTTATGAAGATCATGTCTAAGAATGTTGAGGCTCAGACAAAGATCAACACTACCTATGTAGAAACCTATTCTGGTATCAAGATCATCAAATCCTTTAACCTTATCAAGACTATGTATGAGAAGTTTCATAGAGAAGTTGAGGATATCTTTAAATTTTCTATGAAGATGACAAGAGATACCAACTGGTTATCTCCTGCTATGCATTTAGTTACAGCTTGCGGTGTAGCAGGCGTGCTTTACTATGGTATGTATTTAATTACCACAGGTGTAATCACCTCAGGTACTTTCGTAGCATTCTTGGCTGCTCTAATCATGCTCTATACTCCAATTAAGAGTATTGGTAATAACTATGTTGGTCTGCAAACAGCTTTATTAGCATTAGAGCGTATCTATGTTATCTTAGATACACCTTCATTTGAAGCAAATGATGGAGAGGGTAAAAAAGAACTTATAGCTATATCAAAAGAGATTAAGTTTAACCATGTAAACTTCTCCTATGACGGTCAGAGAATGATCTTAAAGGATGTGAACTTATCAGTTCCGGTAGGTAAGAAAGTAGCCTTAGTAGGAAACTCTGGCGGTGGTAAGTCTACAGTATGTTCTTTGATCCCAAGACTATATGAGTTAGATTCAGGTTCTATTACCGTTGATGGTACTGATATCTCTGAATTTACCTTATCATCATTAAGAGACAAGATCTCTATGGTGTTCCAGGACAACTTCCTCTTTGATGGTACAGTAAGACAAAACTTAATGTATGGTAAAGCTGATGCTACCGATGAGGAGATTAACCGTGCTATCAAGAGTGCATATCTTGATGAGTTTGTACAGAAATTGCCAAATGGTATTGATACTTTAATCGGTGAACGTGGTTTACTTTTATCTGGTGGTCAAAAGCAGCGTTTAGCTATTGCAAGAGCAATTTTAAAAAATGCGCCAATCGTAATCTTAGATGAGGCTACCTCTGCTCTTGATAATAAGTCAGAGAAAGTGGTTCAAAGAGCATTAGATAAGCTTATGGAAGGCAGAACTACCATAGTGATTGCTCACAGACTTTCAACTGTTATGGATGCCGATAAGATCTTAGTTATCAATGACGGTCATGTTGTTGAAGAGGGGACACACAATGATCTGTTAGAAAAGAATGGCTCTTATGCAGTACTTTATAGATCACAATTTTCTAAATCCCACCATGATAATCTCAATTCTGTCGATGCAGAATCTGTTGATAAAGTTACAATTGATAAAAATAGTGGTAAAGATTAAGTCTAAAACTATATTACAGATATTTTTGAAAGGTTAAGAAAAAGAGTGGCATGATTTTAAATGCCATGATTTAACAGATTTATATTTTCAACTTGAAAAGTTGTTATAAGTATTAACTCTGTTTTTGTTTGTCTTTTGATTGCTTAAAGAGCTTTTGCAAATTTATTACTAATAATTTAAATATCTTTACTGGATAAGTTAACTTATACCAAAATGAGAATGGCAAAGTTTTTTTGTGTGTGAAGAATAGGTATTTATCAATACAATGAATAAAGATAGTTCTGATAAGATTATAAGAAATGTTCTTGCTTTGTCAGGAAGTTTTGTTGCTTTTGCATCTCTATATCTAGCTTATTCATTATATTTTGGCTTTGCTCTTACAACAGTTAAGTTTTATTCTTTTAGACTTTACCTGTTTATCTTCATATTTGAGTACTTGTTCTCAACTGCATTTACAGGAGTGAACAGAAGTTTTATTTTTAGAGGTATTTTTAAAGAATCTGTTGCTGTATTGCAGTTAACATGTTTTTTAATTTCTCTTTTAATTTTAATACTTTTCTTACTACACAGTTTGGGTGATTCTAAACGTCTTGTTATTGGATATTTTGGCGTTATCTTTTTGGTATTGGAATTTAGTTCACGATTATTGATTAAATTCGTATTAGTAAGACTTTATAAAAACTCTAAGTTTTCTAACAAAATTCTCGTAATAACAGACAATGACTGTAGAAAAACTATCAAAGGTTTATTAACAAATTTTGATTGGAGACGTGAAATTTGTGGTATTTCAGTTCCTCAAACCTTTAAACAAAATAAAAAAATCTACGGTATAGATGTCGTTTGCTCATATCAAACTCTATTAGATTACATTACTCATAATAATGTAGATGAACTCTTTGTTACCGTCAATCTTGATGATAATGAAGAACTGAAGAATGTCCTTTCTCAAGCAGAAGAGATGGGAATTAGAGTTAATATAAAAATTAATCTTGAAGTATTTGACTACTTACCTAAGTCTTTTATTATTGTAAGTAAATTTGGTAATCTGCACTGTATTTCTGTTAGTCGTAAGTTTGTTTCACATCAAAAAGCTATTGCAAAACGCTTATTAGATTACACAGGCGGTATTGTAGGATTTATCATCTTTTGCGTTGCATATTTAGTATTAGCTCCGATTATAAAACTTGACTCTAAAGGTCCAGTACTCTTCTCTCAAAATAGAGTGGGTAGAAATGGAAGGATCTTTAAATGTTATAAATTCAGATCAATGAGGGCTGATGCTGAAGAAATTAAAAAATCATTGATGTCCAAAAATGAGATGAAAGGATTGATGTTTAAGATGGAAAACGATCCAAGAATTACAAAAGTAGGTCGTTTTATTAGAAAAACATCTCTTGATGAGTTACCTCAGTTTATAAATGTATTAAAAGGTGACATGAGTTTAGTCGGTACAAGACCACCTACTGTAGATGAATATAACAATTACGAGCCAAAGCACAAAGCTCGTGTTTCAATGACTCCTGGACTTACTGGATTATGGCAGGTAAGCGGTAGAAGTAACATCAAGAATTTTGATGATGTTGTGAAACTTGACATGGAATATATTGATAATTGGTCTGTGCTTTTAGATATTAAGATTATTCTGCTAACAATTAAGGTTGTGTTGTTTGGAAAAGGGGCTAGATAGCACTTGTATTTTCGTTCTTACAGCTTATAGAACAGATTACGCACGAGAAATTATGGTGCTAAGGCTAATTATAAAGTTGATGGGGTGTTTGATTATCTTTTGATAAACAAACAATAAGACAGTAGCGTATTTGAGATATGAACATAATTTTATTATCAGGAGGCTCAGGCACAAGACTGTGGCCTCTATCAAATGGTTTACGCAGTAAACAGTTTATTAAACTGTTTAAAAATGGACATGAATATGAGTCAATGGTCCAACGTGTATATCGTCAAATTAAAACTGTATCGCCAACGTCCAAAATTACCATTGCTACAAGTAAATCTCAAGTTAGTGCAATAAAAAATCACTTAGGAGATAGTGTCTCGATTTGTGTTGAACCTTGCAGAATGGATACTTTTCCAGCAATCGCATTAGCTTGTTTTTATCTCAGGGACATATTAAGAGTTAATGACAATGAACCTGTTATAATTTGTCCTGTTGATCCTTATGTTGATAATTCCTATTTTGAAAGTTTAATAACACTGGAAAATTTAGTTAACGAAGGTAATTCTAATTTAACACTTATGGGAATTGAGCCTACCTATCCAAGTGAGAAGTATGGGTATATCATTCCTGATACTTCTGATATGGTAAGTAGAGTTAGATCTTTTAAAGAAAAACCAAATAGTGAATTAGCAAAAAAATACTTAAAAGATAATGCTCTATGGAATGCTGGTGTTTTCGGTGCGAAATTAAGTTATTTACTTGATAAATGCCAAAAACTTATTCAGTTTAAGTCTTACAATGAACTATTAGCTAATTTCAGTAAAACTAAAAGAATTAGCTTTGATTATGCAGTTGTTGAACAAGAACCTAGCATTCAAGTGTTACGATATAAAGGTAAATGGAAAGATGTTGGAACTTGGAATATGTTGTCTGAGGTAATGTCTGACAGCATAAAAGGAAATGCTCTGATGGATGAGTTTTGCATTAATTCCAATATCGTTAATGAACTGAATATCCCAATCCTTTGTTTGGGAGCTAAAAATATGGTGATAGCAGCAAGCTGTGATGGTATTTTGGTTTCAGACAAAGAAAGAAGTGGATACATGAAGCCTTATGTCGAAAAAATTAGAACAGGTGATAGATTTTCAGAAAAATCATGGGGAACATACTCTGTTATTGATGTTCAACCAAAATCTATTACAGCTATAGTTGCCTTAAAAAAAGGTGAAAGTCAAAGCTATCATTCTCATGAAAATAGAAAAGAAATAATGTCTGTAATTGAAGGCAGTGGAACCGCTGTAATTGATGGTGTTAAAAAAGCACTTAACATAGGAGACGTACTAATAGTTGAACCTAATCAAAAGCATACAATTAAGGCTCTTACCGATATAAAACTTGTCGAAACTCAGATTGGTGATGAAATAAGCTCAAAAGACAAGCATAAGTATGAGCAACCTAATTTGTTCTAATTATACATATATCCAACATTATTGGAGATAACGTACCTTGATATCAAATAAAAATCGTTTTAGGTTTATGAATATCCCAATCGATAACCTTACTATGAGTGAAACACTTGAAGCAATAGATGAGTTAATACAAAGACGTAAACCATCATACGTTGTTACTCCTAATGTAGATCATATTGTTAAATTAGAAAAAGATGAAAAACTTAGAAAAGTGTACAAAAAAGCGTCTTTAATTCTAACAGACGGAAAACCATTATTGTGGATATCCAAAATATATGGAACTCCTATTAAAGAAAAGGTATCAGGATCTGATCTATTTCCTTTACTTTGTGAAATATCTGCTAAAAAAGGTTATAGGTTGTTTTTTCTTGGAGCGGCAGAAGGAGTTGCAAAAAAAGCTGCAGAAAATCTTGAAAAAAAGTATAAAGGTCTTAATGTTGTTGGAACGTATTCGCCTCCTTATGGTTTTGAAAAAAATTCTTTTGAATTACAGAAAATTAACGATATTATCAAAAATTCTAATCCAGATATCCTCATTGTAGGTCTAGGATGTCCAAAACAAGAATATTTTATGTATGATAATTGTGATCTATTGAATGTTCCAGTCTCATTAGGGTTAGGCGCCAGTTTGGATTTTGAAGCTGGCAATGTAAAGCGAGCTCCTAGATGGATGTCAAACTGTGGTTTAGAGTGGCTGTACAGGTTAATTCAAGATCCCAAAAGGTTGATAAAAAGGTATTTAGTTGATGATATTAGAATATTTTGGTTATTTTTTAAATATCAAAAATAAAATAGCTTACGTTAGACATACGACAGTAGAATATATAAGTAAGAGATTTAGGAATTCGAATTTAGTTTTCTGCTTAAACAAGAAAGACTGATTAATTTTGGCGGACTGTATACGATGAATTTACAAGAACAAAATATACTTTTTTTTACTCGAACAATGGAAATTGGTGGAACTGAAAAAGTTGTATTACAACTATGTGAGGTATTCAAACCTCTTGTTAATAAGATAGTTGTTTGTTCTTGCGGTGGAAGCAATGAAGATATATTAAAAAAAATGAATATCAAACATTACAAAATTCCTGATATTGCAAAAAAGTCATTTTTAAATTTCTTATGCATTAAAAATAAATTAAATGACATTATAAGTAAAGAAAATATAAGCGTAATTCATACTCATCATAGAATGGCTGCTTTTTATTGCAATTTTTTACAGTTGAATCGTCAAATTCTTATAAATACATCGCATACTGCTTTTTATGATAAAAAGTATTTAACTCGATTTTCATTTAAGAAATTTAATCTTATTGCTTGTGGAAAGGATGTTAAGGATTCCCTTGTTCAAGCTTTGGGGTTTAATCAAAACAAAATTTCTGTAATTTATAACGGAATTAAAACTGTAATCCCTTCATATGTAAATATACCTAAAGAAATATTACAAGCTAAAGCAAATTGTTATCATTTGATTGCTTTTGTAGGAAGAATTTCAAAAGAAAAAGGCTTGGACGTCCTAGTGGAAGCAGTTTCAATATTAAAAGATCCAAAATTGAAGGTAGTTGTAGTTGGACAAGGTCCTGATTATAATAATATATGCAAAAAATTAATCGATAAGCATCTTGAAAATAGTTTTATTTTTTTAGGATATAGAGATGATGTAATAAATATAATTTCACAGGTTGATTTTGTAGTTCTGCCTTCTTATCAAGAAGGTTTTCCTTTAACTCCAATTGAATCGTTTTCTATTGGAAAATCTGTCATAGGAACTAATGTGAGTGGAACTCGAGAAATAATCACCGACAGAAAAAATGGATTAATTGTAAGAGTTGGGGACCCTTTGAATTTAGCAAAGTCTATTGAGTTCTTTTTACACATAGATAGATCAAACTTTGAAAAAGAAGCAATATCAACATATAAGAAGAATTTCTCTTTTGAAGTTTTTGCTTCAAGCTACGTAAACTACTACAAATCTTTGAAAGTATGATTTGGAAAATGGTCTGAAATTATTGTCTCAACATCAGATCTGTGTCTCAATGTTGCTTGGTAGTTTCAATAAATTTTTAGTTAAAGTTACTCGATTTTTGCATTTGAAATTCAATTCAAAATGCAGATAACAATGCGGTTTAACACGGCATTTGCTCTTTAAAATATGATTTTTGATTATTAAGACGTTTGTGGTAACTGAATGTACATTTTTATGTAGTCAGTAATACTAGAGAACCACTCTGAGATTGCGTTAGATATTACTTCTTTTGCTTTAGCTAATTTACCTTTACGGATACAGCCTGCAGCATCTAAGGTAACAGCTATGTTATCTATAAGCAGAAGTAATGTTTGCAGAGCTTCAGCGAATGTAATGGCAGTAAGTTCAGAACGGGCGCTATAAAAGAGCTCTCCAATAGAACGAGGATCGTTGTCGTGACGTCTGTTAAAATCCATGAGTTGTAATCTGATATTTGCAATGGCCATAAAAGCATTGCAGGTATCAAAGGCATGGGCCTGACACTCACTCTTTAAGCCCAGATAACTTTTCTGAGCTTTAAAGGCAACTTCAATAGACCATCTTCTACCGTAGAGTTCAATAACACGTTCAGGAGATAGGTCCATGTCAGTACTTACCATGCAGATCCAGTCTGTAGAGTTTCTGGCTTTTACAAAGACAAGTTTTACTTTTAAGTCTTTGTTTGTATAGGCAATGACAGAGGTAATAAGTTTAGCCTTATTGAGATTACCTCCATTGATTTTCTTAATGAGTTCTTTTTGAGAAAAGAATTTAGAACTACCTTTTCCAGTTTGAACTGAAGCTTACTTTTAACAAGACAGATACTCTGTAAACCTAACTGCTTAAGCTTTCCTACAAGGAAGTCAGAAAAGGACCATGAATCCATCAGAATGTGAGATGTAGAAATAGCTTTCATTGCTTTCCTGCACATACTAATGAGCACTTCATTTTTTTTTACAAACTAAGGGTCTGCGTTTAGCACCAGTAGTTCTGTTATCAATGTTACTTGTATTAGACTTCTGAATGAGATTTTTCTCTTTATTAGAGGCTATAAGATGACTTAGTAAAGGAACGTAGTTAATGCCATCAGTCCAACCTAAAGCCAGATTGGTAAAACCTTTAACTGTTTTGCCAATAACATGATTGTACTGTCTAGATAAGAGCTCAACCTTTTTACCTCGGCATCTCTCAATCATGGTATCGTCTACTATTAAGCAGTTAACCTGGTTCTTATTGTTTTTATTTAGCTCACAGATAAATCTGATGATAAACGTTGCTATGTAAAACATCAGAGATTGCCAGTCATACTTGGGGTTAGACAGAAATCTATACATAGAGTCTCTGCTAAAAGGTAATGACTTACCTTCAGTAGATTCAAAGAACCTTTAAAGATTGAAGTAACAAGTACAGAAAGAAGTGTAAATACATCAGCACCTGAGCGTTTAGAAAACTTAGCTCTGGCTAAAAGAGAACGAACTCCAATATGTGTAAAAAGTGACTCAAAAGAAATTGCTCTATTGCATAAGATGAATTTATGTTTATTATAGCTCTGTGATTAATTTGGTTAAACTTATTGATTTTGCAACATAAATTATACCATTTTATACACATTTATTCAACAAAAAACACTCTTCAAAACAGCATTCTTAAGCCATTTTACCGTGTATTTACATACCACCTTGGTCTTTATAATCAAAAATCATATTTTAAAGAGCAAAGTCTTAGTGCATAAGTTTTTTTAGAGGTTTTTCTCATGTGAGAAAGTCAAGGCTTTATCCTTTGTCTGTGAAATAGGAGACTTTAACCGATTCAAATCAGCAGACAAGTTTGCAGGCTTTATAGGTCTTGTACCAGGAGAATGCTCAAGTGGTAATACTGAAAGAATGTTAGGTATTACAAAAGCAGGAAACAGGCATTTAAGACGACTGGTAGTAGAAATATCTAATACATACAGACGAGGCACTGTAGGTCGTAAATCGGCAGCCTTAAAGGAACGTCAGAAGGATATGCCAAAAGATGTAGTTGCATATGCTGATAAGGCTACTAATCGTTGCCAAAGAAAGTACCAGCGTATGATGTTCAAAGGAAAGAATTCAAATCAGGCGGTAGCTGCTGTAGCTAGAGAGCTATGTTGCTTTATCTGGGGAATGATGACCGGTCATCATTCAAGAACAGCTCAGGCAGAAGCTTCAGTATACCGTTCTGAGTTAGATTAGAGTTTAATTAAGGAAAAGAAGTAGGCTCAAGTATTTTAAAGTGATTTAGGTAAGACGTTTTTTATCAAGAAGGTTTGAACTATCTACGACAAAGCTATGATGGCACGTTAAACGTGATCCTCGCTTATAGACAGTAGAGTTCGCGGCGAAACCATTGACCTGGGGTAACCAATCCTCGTATAACAGAGTGGCCAATGCCGTATCTTATACTGAAAAGAGCGTCTTATCTTAATCATTAAAAAAGTACTTGACAAAAGTCACTTCATAACAGTTTTAGAAATTGAAGTCGATTTACTGAATTTTCAAGGAGTATCTTGGGTGAATATACAGTTTTGCTTAAAAAGCTATTTGATTGATAATAAGTTTAGTTTGATTATTCGAATTCTATTAGTTTTATTTGTTCTTTATTCTATTTACACATTGTCTTTTGTTTATCCGTTTGGAGTAAAAAGTATATTTATTTCTTCTGCAGTAGCAATTGTTCTCGCACTATTTGGAAATAGTTTTGTTTTTTCAGTATATTTCTTTTTTATATTTCTTCTGTGTTTAGTTGAAAGTCATTTTCTTAGAGTATATGGTTTTTCATTTGAATTAATTAGTAAACAAATTGTAGCAGTTTGCTTTGACACTAATAAAGACGAAATTTTTTCTTACTTTAAAATAATCTCAATAAAAGAATTCTTGCTTTTGGGAATAGCAATATTGCTTAGCGTGTTAGTTTTTTTTACTCATCCGCTTATAATTAACATTTCTATTTTTTTTCGCCACTTTAAAAAATATAAAATTAATTCCTCTGTTTGTTTCATTGTTTCATTAATGATTGCTATTGCAGGAATTTTTATGGGCATGCCTAAGGTATATGTAAATTTTATTCAACAGATCTCTATTTCTGATTCCCAAAGTCAACTAAGAGCACAGAATCTAAAACAAAAAAAACAATTCAAATGGCATAGTGTGTCTAGCAATAATTCTCCAAAGAACGTTATTATTGTTATAGGTGAATCTCATAGAAGAGACTATTTTTATCAATCCTGGAATAGGTTAGCTCGACTAGATAATGAATATGACTTTTCAAATATGATTAGCCAGTACTCATACACATTAAGGGCACTCCCCCAGATTATATCTAGAAAACCTTTTAATTATCCAGTTGATGAGTTCTATGAATCTTCTCTTTTTAAGTTATATGAAGAAGCAGGATATACCACACATTACATATGTTATTTACCAGTCAACTGGGTCGGAGATGGGGCAATAAATTATTTTGTATCAGAAACCCAGAATTATTATCATTATGGCAACATTTCTAGTCTAAAAAGTAATATGAATGTTGATGATATGGAAGTTTTACCAATAATCAAAAAAATTGTTGCAAATAATTCCAAAAATTTCATTGTAGTAAAGTTGATTGGTGTGCACTATAACTTTGAAGATAGATATTATAAGGAAGATGATAATATTCGCCCTTCTCTTAAAGATAATCAGGTAGAAACAAATGCTGAAAATAAGCAAATTTATATTAATACATACATAAATGCAATGAATTATTCTACAAAAGTTATTCATTCAATATTTGAGTATATAGACACATTAAAAAGTCCTACTATAATATGCTTTTTATCTGATCATGGGTTCAATATTTTCGATGATGGTAATTGGAATATAGGCTCATCAAAAAAAGCATTTGAAATACCTTTCATCATTAAAGCAAATAACTCATATCTGAAAGAAAGAAATTTAGCAAAATGGAATAATCTTGGAAAGCATATTTCTGATGCTTTAATTTCAAATGATGTATTCGAAACTATAGTTTCTTTATCTGAAATCAAGCGACCCAATATTTATAATCATGATTTGACTTCAGAAAAGTTAAGATCATCGAAAAGGGAAGTTTTATTACCTGGCGACAAGGTCGAATTTGAGGAAGATCTTAAACACTAAAATTCCGAGGCTTCGAGCATAGTTATGGGTAAAAACGAAGCCTCTGAATAATATATTTTACCCTTTTAGATCATCTAACATGATCTTAAAAGTTCTTTGAAAACTAGAATTCAAAAGACCATTTCAATCCTGTATTTTATAAGTCACTACACAATAAAAAATACAAAGGAATAAGAAATGGTCTCTGTTAATACTCTAATAAAGAAATTGTTATCAGTCAATAACTGCGTAATCGATGGATTTGATTTTGAAACAGACATTGATGGAGTAACAACATTCAGAGTTTATCTGCATACTTTAAAAAGACACTCAAACTGTCGTCCTGTTTGTGGTAAAAGGTGCCCTGTCTATGACAAGAGTCGAGTATACCGTAAATGGAGAGCCTTAGACTTAGGTGGAACCATAGTAGAGCTTTATAGCTTTACTAAAAGAGTATGCTGTAAAGAGCATGGTATTAAGACAGCATCAGTACCATGGTCATATCCAGGCTCAAGGTTTACCAAGAACTTTGATATGACAACAACCTTTCTTGCGATGAATATCAATAAGAAGGTAGCAGCTGAATATCTAAGGTGCGACTGGCACATCATCAAGAGGTTTATCTCAAGAGTAAGAAAAGTAGTCAATGCCAAAGTTGAGCTCAAGTTTTTCTTTTGGAGAGCTACTCATAGCAGAATTCAAGTTTTCAAAGAGCTTGCCTATAAAATTAGGCGACATTAGAAGCATATTCTCAATACCATAGAGACTCAACTGAGCAATGCTAGAGTTGAGGCTATAAACAACAAGATTAAGTTGTTTATACGTAAAGCTTATGGCTTTAGAAACATCCAAAATATGCTCGATATGATCTTACTTGGATGTTCAAATATTTTTATTCCACTTCCTAATCGAGGTGGTAAGGGACTGAAAGTAGCTTAGATTAAGGCTCTAACCGTGCTTTGCTTTCATTATTAACCCATAAATTTGCACGAAGAGCCCTTTTTGATGTCTTAAAAGAGTAATATGAAACTATCAATATTAGTACTTTCTTATAATCAAGAAAGTTATATCGAAAGAACTATAGAATCAATAGCTTCTCAGATTTTAGATATTAATAATACCGAAATTGTTGTTGCAGATGATTGTTCAATGGATAATACACAAAGTGTTATCATGAGCATGACTAAAAAATATCTTTTTGTTAAGCCAATTTTCAATAAAAAAAATTTAGGTGTTGTTGAAAATTACTTTAACGCAATCAGTTATTGTTCTGGTGATTTTTTTATGGTTTGCGGTGGTGATGATTATTTTTTACCAGGTAAGGTTAGAACTGAATTAGATTTTATGGAAAATAACCTTGATGTTGCGTTATGCTGTTCAGGAATAAAAGAAGTTGATTCAAAAGGACGCCTAATTAGAAGAGTTTTAAGCGGTTTTCATTTTATAAATTTTGATAATTTGATATTAAAAAACGAGATAGCAGCTTCTTCAATATGCTTAAGAATGTCAATTTTAAGAGAGTATATTTCTTCAATCAACCCCAAAAGCAGAAGATGGCTTATGGAAGATTATCCTTTGTTACTCTGGATATCATCACTTCGTTACAAAATTGCTTACATTCCTAAAATACTAGTAGCGTATACAGTTCAGGAAGGAACTGTGTCAAGACCTAATAATATTGAAAAAAAAATAGAATTTGAAAAGTCTATATACGATATTAGATGTTTTTTCTGTAAAAAAAGTCAAAAGCGAATAGTTGACAGTATGTACACAAAAGGACTGGCAAAAATTTATCTGAAAGCAAGGGATATACCTAATTTTAGAAAGTATGCTGTGAAAGATCATTCATTTATAGGAATTTTCAATTTTATATTATCTTTTTTTCCTTTTTATTTTTGCTTTTATGATAGATTAAGAATTATGAAAAAATATTTAGTGAATTTATCTGCTAAATTTGTAACGAATCGTTACCCTTAGGAGACATAATAGACAATATGAAGTGACCTCCGCGAATGTAAATTCGTGGATTTACCGTGTAAA
>ERZ1026876.42-NODE-42-length-72715-cov-18.540999_pt1 | contig 72715 bp, 60 predicted proteins | sample MGYA00380168_ERZ1026876 | MGnify/ENA primary metagenome ERZ1026876 (study PRJEB33269, sample SAMEA4719804) | human gut metagenome | biome: human-associated habitat; feature: organic feature; material: feces | place: Cameroon | collected 2013-10 ... | reverse complement strand
TCAACTTCCGCAAGAAGCTCTGGACTTCAGAGAAGGCTATCTCTGTTATGCGTCCATTGATGCAGTACGTAGATGTTTGCATCGGTAATGAGGAAGATGCTCAGCTCTGCTTGGGCTTCAAGCCAGACGCTGACGTAGAGGGCGGTAAGACTGACGCTGAGGGATACTATGGTATCTTCCAGGGTATGATGAAGGAGTTTGGCTTCAAGTATGTTGTTTCTACACTTCGTGAGTCTCTCTCTGCTACACACAATGGTTGGAAGGCTCTTATCTACAATGGTAAGGAGTTCTACCAGAGCAAGCACTATGACATCAACCCAATCATCGACCGCGTAGGTGGTGGTGACTCTTTCTCTGGCGGTTTGATCCACGGTCTCTTGACTAAGGATACTCAGGCTGAGGCTTTGGAGTTTGCAGTAGCTGCTTCTGCATTGAAGCACACTGTACCTGGCGACTTCAACCTGGTTTCTGTTGACGAGGTAGAGAGTCTTGCTGGTGGTAACGCTAATGGTCGCGTTCAGCGATAATTTAACATTTAACATTTAACACTTAACATTAAAAATAATAATGGCAAAGTTTAGTAAAATGCAGGTCATGGCAGCTATGAAAGAGACTGGTATGGTTCCTGTATTCTTCCATAAGGATATTGAGATTTGCAAGAACGTCATCAAGGCTTGTTACGAGGGTGGCGTACGTGTATTCGAGTTTACTAACCGTGGTGATTTCGCTCACGAAATCTTCGGCGAGTTGGTAAAGTGGGCTGATAAGGAGTGCCCAGAGATGATTCTTGGTGCTGGTACAGTGGTTGACGCTGGTACTGCTTCTCTCTACCTCCAGTTGGGTGCCAACTTCATCGTAGGTCCTAACTTCAACCCTGATATTGCTCCTGTTTGCAACCGTCGCCTGGTTCCTTATTCTCCAGGTTGTGGTTCTGTAACTGAGATCAACAATGCTCAGGCTGCAGGTTGTGATGTAACTAAGGTATTCCCTGCTGGTAATGTAGGTGGTCCTTCATTCGTTAAGAATGTAATGGCACCTTTGCGCTGGAGCAATATCATGGTTACTGGTGCTGTAGAGCCAACTGAAGAGAACTTGACTCCTTGGATCAAGGCTGGTGTTCTCTGTGTAGGTATGGGTTCTAAGCTCTTCCCTAAGGAGACTGTAGCTGCTGGCGACTGGGCTGCAGTTACTGCTAAGTGTAAAGAGGCTCTTGGCTATATTGCCAAGGCTCGTGGTTAATCTGCAAATTGATGGCTTAGTGGCCACTTTTAAAGATATATATAAGTTCAGCGCCTCCATCTTGATGATGTTGGCGCTGTTTTTCTATTCAGCTTGTGGTCCTTCTCATAAGCAGGAGGTGGACCGGTTGAATACTCTTTCTTATGCCTATCACTATCGCAACCTTGATTCAACTAAGATGTTGGCACAGAGAGCTTTAGCTCTTTCTGATGACTATAGCGCCGGATATGCTGAGGCTTGCAATAACTTAGCATTCGTAGAGATGGCAAAGATGAACTACAAGGAGGCTCGCCGATGGCTCGGTCTTGTGGAAGAAAAGAGCAACAACCAACTGGAGCTTCTCATTGCTGATGTGCAGATGATGCGCATCTGTCAGCGGGAATCTCATAACAAAGATTTTTATTCCTATCGCGAGAAAGCGATGGTGCGATTGCGCCGTTTGGGCGAGGAGGCTTCCAATCTGCCACCCCGTGAGCGCCGACGTGCCACCTATGCTCATAGCGAATTTGATATCGTTGACGCCACTTATTGTTATTACGTCGGTCTGGAAGAACCGATGCTGAAGGCTTTGAACGATATCGATGCGGATGCACTTGAAGCGGATACTGCCCAGTATCTCAACTATCTATATAATATCGGGTCGGGTGGTGCCATCACCAATGGTACGTCTGAACAGATAGCACAGACGGAATTTGACTATCTGATACAGTGCTATATGTTGGCTTCAGCCGGACGAGTTGTCATGCCTGATGGAACGATGGCTGGCGGTTATCCTTACTGGCAGGCTAATGCCCTTCAGTCTATCAGTGAACATCTGCAGAAAGCCAAGATGCGGGATTTTCTCATCCGAAATAACCTGCCGGCTATCCAGTATCTGAATGTAGAACAGATGCCGGATACGCTCTTGGCGGGTAACTTAGCTCAGCGTGCGCTGAATCTTTTCATCTCTTATGGTGATACCTACCAGATAGCAGGCGGTTACCGTACATTAGCTGAATGTTACTTCGCTATAGAGGATTATAATTCTGCAGGCGACTGTCTGCTCCGTGCCCTGCAAGTGAGCAAGAATATCAAGTCTGCTCCCGATTTGGTGGCTTCTATCCGTGAACGACTTTGTCTGGTATATTCTGCGCTCGACAATAAACAGCAGAGTGATTACAACCGTAATATCTATCTTGACTTGCAGGAGCGAACCCGTCAGGACAGGCAGTTGGAAGCTCGCGCCACCTTGCTCGATGATAATGCGCTGCAGCTCAATCTCATGATAGCAGCGGTACTCGTCATGATATTGCTCGTGGTCATCCTCCTGTATCTCTTTGACCGTATGCGAAGAAGAAAGATACAGTCTAAACCGCTGTCCTCTCTACTTGAACCTTTAGAGCAGTGGAAACAACGTAATGCACAGTATATCAATGATATAAATGAAAGAAAAGAAGAATTGGATGAAGAGATATCTATTGCCCGTTTGCATCTCGATGACAATAAAAAACGTAATCTGGAACAGCGTGCCAAGGTATCTTTAGTAAACAGTATCACGCCTTTCATCGACCGCATGATTCATGAGGTGGATAAGTTGGCAGAGGATGATGAAAGTACCCCGGATGAAGTGAAACAGGAGCGGTATGAGTATATCTCAGAACTGACGGATAAGATCAATCAATACAACACCATCCTCACCAACTGGATTCAGATGCGACAGGGAACTTTGAATCTCCGCATCGTCTCTTTCCCTCTCCAACCGCTTTTCGATATCGTGGCAAAGGGCAAGATGAGTTTCCTGATGAAGAAGATAGAACTCGATGTGCAGCCAACTGCAGCTAAGGTGAAGGCAGACCGCACTCTGACGCTCTTTATGATTAATACAATAGCCGACAATGCACGCAAGTTTACCCCAGCTGGAGGTAAGGTTACTGTTTCAGCAGAGGAACATGACAAATATGTAGAAATCGTCATTGCAGATACCGGTAAGGGAATGGATGAGGAACAATTGGCTCATGTATTCGATCGAACCTATACGGGCGGTCATGGCTTCGGACTCCTCAACTGCAAGGGTATCATCGAGAAATATAAGAAGGTGAGCAGTATCTTCAAGATCTGTCATATTGAGGCAGAGAGCGAAGTGGGAAAGGGTAGTGTGTTCCGTTTCCGACTGCCTAAGGGAATCGGACGGATGATCGTTGGTGCCATTCTTTTGTTGGCATCATCCGTGTCGTCTTTTGCATCCCAAATACATAAGCATTCCCAGGCTACCGGACAGGTTTCCCACGAACTCACTCTGGCTGATGCCTTTGCCGATAGTGCTTATTATAGCAATATCAATGGTACATACCAGCGTACCTTGGCATTTGCAGATTCTGCCATCTACTATCTCAACCAGCATTATCTGCGCCAGTATCCGCAGGGTAAAAATCTGATGGTGAGCTGTCCAAAACTCTCTCAAGCAGCCGAACTGAAATGGTTTGCTGATAGTTTGAAGACCGACTACAGCATTATTCTCGACATCAGAAATGAGAGTGCGGTGGCTGCGCTTGCCTTGCATCAATGGACTTTGTATGATAGAAACAATAAGGTTTATACCAAACTCTTCCGGGAACGGAGTACAGATAACACACTGCCTGAGTATGTCCGCACGATGCAGAGTTCGGAAAACTCCAAGACGGTAGCTGTCATCCTGCTCTTTCTCCTGTTGTTGCAGTTGCCGATAGCCTACTATCTGCTCTATTATCGCCATGTGGTGACCTATCGCTTTGCGGTGGATCGCATCCGTGATATCAATCTTCTGTTGCTCAGCGACCAGTCTGTACCGGAGAAGTTGAAGCGCATCAGGGAAATATGGAGCAAGAAGTCCCGGCATTCCCGTGTCAATTTCCGTTTGGATGAGGTGGTGCATGAGATAGAGGAAGAACTGAAACGTGGACTGGACTTGTCGAATGGCAAGGAGGCAGACAATCAACTGCTGGAAGATGAGTTGAGACGGGTGCGATTTGAGAATGATCGTTTGCACGTATCTAATTCAGTATTAGACAATTGCCTTTCTACGTTGAAGCATGAGACGATGTATTATCCGTCACGCATCCGGCAGTTGATAGAGGCATCCCCCGATGATGTAGCTTCTCTGAAAGAATTGGTAGATTACTATAAATCCATCTATCTGATGCTGAGTGCGCAGGCGATGGAACAGGTGGAAACCAATCTGAAGTGTGATGCAGCGCTGAAGGATGATCTCTTCCGACTGATACAGGAAACCGTGAAGGATCTTGCCAAGGCGCATGGTATTGCCATCATTCAAGTGAAACCGGAAATCAAATCTGTGCATGGGGCTTATGCCACCTGCCAGTTTGTCTTCTCTGGATTGAGATATGACGATTCCTTGCATCATCTCCTTTTCACTCCGCTCACTGTGGATATGAGATTCTTAGTTTGCCGTCAGATTGTGAGGGAGATGGGAGAAACGACCAATCTTCGTGGCTGCGGTATCCAGGCAAAGCCTTCTGATGAAGGATTTCTGCTCATTGAGGTGGTATTGCCGGGGATGTTAGTATAGAAAACATAAATTCAACATAGACTAAAATAAACGACGATGGACAATTTTAAAGTAATCATAGTAGAGGATGTACCTTTGGAACTGAAAGGTACGGAAGGAATTTTCAAAAACGATATACCTGAAGCTGAGATTATCGGAACTGCTGATAGTGAGGTGAGCTATTGGAAACTCATCAAACAGCAGTTGCCTGACCTCGTGCTTCTCGATCTTGGTTTGGGCGGTTCCACTACGGTAGGTGTAGAAATCTGCCGCTATACCAAGGAACAGTATCCTAACGTAAAGGTATTGATTTTCACGGGAGAAATCCTGAATGAGAAGCTCTGGGTGGATGTACTTGATGCAGGTTGCGATGGTATTATCCTGAAGAGTGGGGAACTCCTGACCCGTGGAGATGTGGCTTCCTGCATGAGTGGTAAGAAGATGGTTTTCAATCAGCCTATTCTGCAGAAGATAGTGGAACGTTTCAAGAGAAGTGTCAATAGTCAGTTGATGCGCCAGGAGGCTTTGGTCAATTATGAGATTGACGAATATGACGAGCGTTTCCTTCGCCATCTCGCCCTCGGTTATACCAAGGAGCAGATTACCAATCTGCGAGGCATGCCTTTCGGCGTGAAGAGTTTGGAAAAGCGACAGAACGAACTGGTACAGAAACTCTTCCCTGATGGCAACAATGGTATGGGCATCAATGCTACCCGTCTGGTGGTAAGAGCCTGCGAACTGCGCATCTTAGATATCGACAATCTTGAGGCTGATCCAGAATAAACAGTTGAGTCAAGAAAGATATAGAATAGGATTTAATCAGGAAAAGAATAGAGAGAACGATGAAGAAAATGAAGGTGTTTTCGTATTTGGCTTTAGGTTTGGGCGTGGCTCAAATCCTGCTGATGCTGACTTCGTGGCTGTTGACAGCTGCGATGCCGGAGGACTATAACCGTTCGCTCTTGAGTTCTGAGGGCATCCGCTGGTTCTTCGGTCAGTTCCAGGATAATTTGGCTTCGCCCGTATTAGTGTGGCTGGTGTTGGGTAGTATCGCCTATGGAGCTTTCAGTAGAAGTGGGATTGTTCATTATAAGTCGGATGAATATCGTCAGCGTTTTGCGATGGGCGTGGCAAGTTTCGAGTTGGGCGTGTTTGTGATTATCATGCTGGCACTCACCCTGCTGCCTCATGCCATCCTGCTGAATGTAATGGGCGGTCTCTTTCCCAGCAGTTTTACGCAGAGCATCATACCCTATACAGCTTTTGCCGTAACCGTAGTCTGCTGCAGTTTCGGTGTTATCAGTGATAACCTGAAGGGGGTGGAGGATATATTCCGCAGTATGTCGTATGGCATTTCTAAGGCTTCTCCTCTCATCGTGCTCTATGTTTTTGCTGCCCAGTTGTTCTATTCAGTTCTGTATCTGATATAAGAGCAGTTTTTTGAATAAATTATCAAACGTTTTTTATATAACGAAATGAGGCTTCCCGTATTCTCCGTTGCAGGAGAAAGGGGAAGCCTCTGTAAATAACTCTCTATTGGTCCTTTTACCTATGTTGAACCTATTGAACTTTCATCTTTTACTATATACTCAATTTTTCAGCATGGTAAATGTTCCGCATTTTCTTGATTTTATAACTCTTTTATTTTAACTTATATCTTATGAAATCTTGTTTCCAAAATTATCTGCGTCCTCCGAAACTGCCGTGAGAACCACCACCATTACTTCTTGTAGGTCCACCAACAGAGCGGTTGCCACCACCGAAGGAACGAGAACTGTTTCCGAAAGAAGCACCACCGTTTCCTGGATTAGAACGAGGGGTGAAACTTCTGGATGGGCTGGTAGTATTGCCACTGCCAAAGCTGCGCATCATAGAGGAACCATTACCGAAGCTGCCTCCACGGTTGCCACCGAAAGAACCCCCAGGTCTGCTGTTGTTTGATGGATTTTCGCGAGTAACGGTAGTACGGGTGCTGCTCTGGCGATTACCGAACTGACGGTTCTGGTTGCCGAAGCTGCTGCCACTCTGGTTGCCGAAGCTTTGACCATTGCCACGGTTCATATTTCCGAAGCTCTGACCATTGCCACGACTCATATTTCCGAAGCTTTGACCGTTGTTGCGGTTTAAGTTTCCATTATTTCGGTTCATATTTCCGAAACTCTGTCCACGACCGAAATCTCCTCTATTGAATCCGTCACGCATGCCAACTCTTGGATGACCTCCTGGGCGAGGACCACCGAAGTCACGTCCGTGATACCAGCTTCTACCACCATTCATTCTCCAACTGTGACCTCCACGATAGGAAACGTAGAAGTGAGGGCGACCGAAGTAGAAGTAGTCGCGGTAAGGATATCTGGCGTAGATGCCGAAATGCCAGTAACCAGCGTCCCAGTAGAGAGGGCGATAGAAATATGAGGCATTGATGAATGTACGATATTGCCAGTCCAGGAGGATATAGCTCAAGTCCATATTGCGCTGTCTCCAGTAGATTCCGTAGAGGTCATCCACGGTATTGACACTCATCAGATAATCGAGGTTGGTTTCGTAAGCAGCCTCATACTGATCGTCTGTGAGGTTCAGCTCGTATGCCATTTTATCTGTCAAGAAGAGAGCTTGCTGGCGAGCCTGCTCGTAACTCATTGCAGATGCAGTAGTGAAGGTCATTGTGACCATTGCTACAAGGGCTAATATAAACTTCTTCATAATCATATCTCTTTATAAGTTAGACTTCTTGTTTTATTTCTGCTGCAAAGATACGACGAAATATCTGGCAGCGGAAAGGTTTTTCCCTAAAGAGGTGGGGGAAATTCCCTAAAGGTCATTATAGGTTTTGTTTTGAGAGGGCTTTCAGGAAGTTAAAGGAGTTAAGGAAGTTAAGGAGTTAAGACGTATGTTTTGCAGCTTAAGAACTACGCCAAAAAGACTATTGTCTTAACTCCTCAGCGAGCGTAGGGAGCGATAACTCCTTAACTTCTTTAACTCCTTAACTTGCGAAACTTAAATAACTTGTCCCTTATATATAATAAAAGGCGAAAAATTCCGTTATAATAAAAACTTTCGAAAGTAATTATAGATGAAATTTTATCAGACTAAAAAGAAAAAAGCGCTTGCCTTTGGTGCATTCCTGCTTTTACCTCTCTCTGTTTCTGCCCAGTATCTTTGGCAGGAGGATGTAGATCCTGGTAAACTGGACCTGGGCAAGGACATTCATTACAATGTAGAGATGCAGGGTTCTTTCTCCAAGGGTAAGACTCCGCTCTGGCTCAATGCCAATAAGCATGGACTCAGTTCGCTGGAGAAGAACAACGGTTATCTCCGTGGTAGTGTCATCCGTCCGTTGGGTACTGATTCTGCCCGTCGTTGGGGCATCGGTTATGGCTTAGATGTGGCAGCACCGATTCATTATACGAGTAATGTAGTAGTTCAGCAGGCTTTTGTGGAAGCTCGCTGGTTGCATGGTGTGCTGAGTATTGGTGCCAAGGAGTATCCGATGGAACTGAAGAATCAGACTTTGAGTAGTGGTAGCCAGGCTTTGGGTATCAATGCTCGTCCTGTTCCTCAGGTTCGCCTGGCTTTACCTGAGTATTGGACCCTTCCTTTTGCCAATCATTGGTTAGCCATCAAGGGACATATTGCCTATGGTAAGATGACCGATGAGAACTGGCAGCACGATTTTACCCAGCGCCAGTCCAAGTATGCTGATGGTGTGCTCTATCATAGCAAGGCGGGATATCTGAGGATTGGAAATGAAGACTATTTCTTCCCGCTGAGCGTGGAGTTGGGACTGGAAATGGCAGCTGAGTTTGGAGGAACGCCGTATTTAAATGTGGATGGCGTGATGCAGGCAGAACCTGCTCAAGGAGGTTTAAAGGGTATGTGGCAGGCTTTTATACCGGGTGGTTACGATGCTTCTGATGGAGAGTATCATAATGTAGCTGGTAATATGCTGGGCAGTTGGGTGTTCCGTATCAATTATGATGCTGATTCCTGGAAACTTGGATTTTATGGAGACCATTTCTTCGAGGATCATAGCGCTATGTTCTTCCTCGATTATGATGGATATGGTACGGGTGATGAATGGAATACTCACACCAAGCGCCGTTATTATCGATATAAGTTGAAGGACATGCTTCTTGGATTGGAGTTGAATCTCAAATATGGTACTTGGTTGCGCAATGTGGTCTTAGAGTATATTTACACAAAGTATCAGAGCGGTCCTTACAATCATGATCGTACACAGAATATTCCAGACCATCTTGCAGGTTGTGATAACTATTATAATCATTACAATTATCCCGGTTGGCAGCATTGGGGACAGGTGATGGGTAATCCGCTTTATCGTTCTCCAATTTACAACACTGATGGTAGCATCCAGATTTATAATACCCGTTTTGTTGCTTATCACTTAGGTTTTGACGGTATGCCAACTGAACGTTTCGGATATAGAGTGTTGGGTACATTCCAAAAAGGTTGGGGTACTTATTGGATTCCATTCAATAAAATGCATCACAATGTAAGTTTCCTGGTTGAGGGTGCTTATCACTTTAACCATGATTGGAAGGTGAAAGGTGCGTATGGTATGGATTTTGGAAGCGACCAGATGTTGGGTCATAATGCTGGTTTCCAGTTGACGGTAAGCAAGTCTGGCATCTTTAAACTTTAATAACGGAGTATGAATATGTTTACGAAAAAATATAAGGTTGTTCACGCCATGATGGTAGTTTTCGTTGCTATTAGTATGTTTGCTTTCTCTTCCTGTGAACTGGAATCCAGTGACAATGGCAAGCTTGATGGTTTTTGGCATCTGGAGAGTATTGATTCTCTTGAGAATGGCAAGACGGTTGATATGTCGAAGTTGCATGTCTTCTGGGGAATTGAGTTTAAACTGATTGCGGCAACACAGTATGACAATAATACAGAACAGATGTATTTCCGCTTTGAGCAAACTTCTGATAGTTTGAAGATTACTCAGGCTTTTATTAATCATGGGCATCAGGACAATGGTGAAGATGGAGGTGATATTCCTTTGACTGAGGTTACCAACGATTTGCGATACTATGGAATCAACAATCTTCCGGAGGGTTTCGCTAAGGAGGCACTCAGCGGTAGTAAGATGATTCTTCGTTCGAAGACCTTGAGATTGAAATTCAAGAAGTTCTAAACGGCTTCTTGTTTCAAAGATATTCAAAAGTCGGATTGATGTCAAAGTCAGTTCGACTTTTTTGTTGCTTTCTGAAAGTGTTATTTGTTTTTCCATTTTTCCATTTTTTGTTTGTTATACCAAATTCTGCCACTTCAAGTTCTGAAGGACGCTGCAAAGTTACAGTTTCTCCGGCACTCACTTATCCCTTTTGATGCTTTTCTATCCCTTTCTATCCCTTTTGATGCTTTTCTATCCCTTTCTATCCTTTTTGATGCTTTTCTATGCTTTTCTATCCCTTTTGATGCTTTTCTCCTTTGTATTCGTTTTCACAAACAACTCATTTAGCATCAGTAAACAAGTCATTTAGGACAGCGAAACAAGTCATTTAGGACCTGTAATCAAGTCATTTAGGACTGCTAATTAAGTCATTTCCTCATCGTAAACAAGTCATTTAGCACTTGTAAACAAGTCATTTCCTTCCTTCAAATGACTTGTCTCTGAAAAGCGTAAAGTTTTACAAAAAATCTCAAGGGTGTCGGTGATACCTACTTTTCATCTTTTTTTTATGCATTGGAGCCACTACCCTCCAATTTGGATGTCTCCCTCTGATTATCAATCTTTTATCTATTTTCGCGCGGTAAGTCATAAAAAAAGAATATATAAAAGTGTCACCTGTCACCGTTTTCTGTCAAGCCCTTTATTGGAGCCAGTTTGAAGGGTGACACCAATGACACGAGTTTTCTGTATTTTTGTGGAGGGGTCTGTCACCCCTGTCACCCATTGGTATTGCGAAAATATTTGTCGTTATTAAATAAATAGCAAGAATCATTTGGCAGTTTCGTGAAAAAAATGTAACTTTGCGGAAAAATGTGAGCAATATGAAATATCCTATAGGAATCCAGACTTTCGACAAAATAATCGATGGTGGTTACTCTTATGTAGATAAGACTGCCCTTGTGTATAAAATGGCGCATTATGCGCAAAATTTGTTTCTGAGTCGTCCTCGACGATTTGGAAAATCGCTTCTTGTATCTACTCTTCAGGCTTATTTTGAGGGACGCAAGGATTTGTTCAAAGGACTTGCTATCGAAAAACTGGAACAGGAATGGGAGGTCTATCCTGTGATTCATATAGATATGAGTAGAGGTAAGTATTATCAGTTGAAGAATTTGCACGCTATCCTTAATGGAATCTTGTCGAATTATGAGGATTTGTATCATGTGGGGACTCTCTCTGAAAATTCTGATGTCTATAGCGAAAGATTGGCTAACATTATAGCGGCTGCTTGTCAGCAGACTGGCAAGCAGGTCGTAGTTCTCATTGATGAGTATGACGCACCGATGCATGACTCTATGAATGATGAAAAATTACAAAATCAAATTAGGAATGTTCTGCGTGATTTCTTCAGTCCATTGAAGCAGCAAGATGCCAACCTACGTTTCGTCTTCATTACGGGTATTTCAAAGTTTAGTCAGTTAAGTATTTTCAGCGAACTTAACAACTTGAAAATCTTAACCATGAAGAATGAATATGCCACAGTCTGTGGATTTACGGAAGAGGAGATTCTTAAAAAATATACGGAAGACATCGAAGCCTTTGCCGAGGAAAATGAGATGACTTATGATGAAGCCGTGGCTGCTTTGCGCTACCATTATGACGGATATCATTTCTCAGAGAAGTCACCAGGCATCTATAACCCATTCAGTATCATCAATGCATTGGATGATAAAGAATTGAACAGCTATTGGTTCTCCTCGGGCACTCCAACGTTCCTGGTTGAACTTTTACAGAAAAAGGGCTTGGACATGCTCCAGATAGATGACCTCTGGGCATCAGATAAGCGTTTTGATGTGCCAACTGAGAAAATAACGGACCCAATCCCAGTCTTGTACCAGAGTGGCTATCTTACTATCAAAGAGTATGATAAGCAAAGTAGGCTGTATCGTTTGGGCTTTCCTAATGAGGAAGTGCGTCAGGGCTTCTCTACGAGCCTCTTCCGATATTATTCTCCTGATGGTATGGGGAAGTATGATGCTTTGTGCCGTGCATACTATGACTGTGTGGTGCGAGATGGTGACATGGACGCATTTTTGTCTCACCTAAAGACATTCTACGACAAGTTCCCTTATACATTGGTCAATAACAATGAGCGTCATTATCAAGCGGTGATGTACACGATATTTGCCATGTTAGGAACTGATATTACCCCCGAACAACCAACTTCTGATGGTAGAATTGATATGGTTTTGAAGACTGTTGATTGTATCTTTATCTTTGAATTAAAGTATGGAAAGGATGCAGTAACTGCCATCAATCAAATAGAGAAAAAAAAGTATTTTTCTGCTTTTGCAGATGATAAGCGCAAAAAGTTTCTTGTGGGTATTAATTTCTCAGATGATAGTCGAACTATTGATGATTGGAGTGTGATAGGAGGGTAGTCATTCATTCGATGTTGATATGTGCGATCTTTTTATATATGTTCTTCTGAGGAATATTTATTGTGATAAATTTTGTTGTGTCGAAGAAAAAGTGTAACTTTGCGGAAAAATGTGAGCAATATGAAATATCCTATAGGAATACAATCTTTTGAGCAAATCATTCAAGGTGGTTTTGTGTATGTTGATAAGACAGACTTGGTCTATCAACTAGTATATAGTGGAAAAATTTATTTTCTGGGTCGCCCTCGGCGATTTGGAAAGAGTCTTCTCGTATCTACATTGGAACAATATTTCCGTGGAAACAAAGAGCTATTCAAGGGTCTTGCTATTGACAAGCTGGAAACAGAATGGAAACAATATCCTGTGTTTCACATAGATTTCAGTACGGGCAACTATCTGAATGATGGAGTTTTAGAAGATGTGTTGTCGGATAATCTCACCGAATGGGAAGCTCAATATGAAGTAGTTAGGACCAGTAATGATTTGGGATTGCGCTTTCAAAAAGTGCTTCGAGCTGCTCATGAGAAGACAGGGCTAGGTGCTGTCGTGCTCATTGATGAATACGACAAGCCAATTTTGGACGTACTAGATCTTGACTATCAGGTCGAACATCTTGGTAAGATGATTAGTTTGGAGGAAAAACATCGCAACATCATGAAGTCTTTCTATACCACTTTTAAAGGGGCTGACGCAGACCTTCGCTTTGTGTTCCTCACTGGTGTTACGAAATTCTCTCAAATCAGCATGTTCAGTGGATTTAACCAACCTGCTGACATCAGCTTAAGCAGAAATTACGAAGCTCTCTGTGGTATTACCAAGGATGAGCTGGTGACATATTTTGCCGAGCCTATAGCGGAAATTGCCCAAATATATCATTGCACGGAAGAGGAGATGCTGCAAAAGTTGAAGATGAAATATGACGGCTATCACTTCAGTGAGAAAATGGTGGATGTTTTCAATCCTTTCAGTTTGCTCAATGCTTTTTACAACATGAAGTTAGGTGGTTATTGGTTTAAAAGCGGCACGCCTACTTACCTTGTTCGTCTGTTGAATCATTTTGATGAGAATCTTGATGAATTGGTAGGAAAATATTATGGGGTGCCACAGTTTGATGACTATAAGGCGGATATAGAGAAGCCTTTGCCGATGATTTACCAAAGCGGCTATCTCACCATCAAGGATTATGACCAGGACACGGAGTCGTTCTTGCTCGATATCCCTAACAATGAAGTGAGAGAAGGACTTCTTACAATCTTGGCAAATGCTTATCTCCAGACAAGGGAGGATTCTGCAAGTTGGCTTATTACTTCTGTACATCAGTTGAAGCAAGGCAAGCTACAGGAATTCATGGATTCGCTCACAGCTTTCCTCGCCAGCATTCCGTACAGTGTGCGTCGCAGGAACGATGAGCGAGAGTATGAACGATACTTCGATTATACTTTCTATTTGCTCCTCCGTATGCTGAGTTGCTATATGCTCTTTCGTGAGAAGGAGACGAGCAAGGGTAGGGCGGATTGTGTCTATGAAACCCCTAACGATGTCTATATCTTCGAGTTCAAGTTGGACGGATCGGCGGAAGGAGCCTTGCTGCAGATAGAGGACAAGGGTTATGCCAAGGAGTACGCTACGGATGCCCGACATATTCATCAGATAGGTGTCAACTTCTCGTCGAAGACTGGTACGATAGAGGAGTGGAAGGAAAAGTAAATCTGAAACTCAACAGTAAAGAGATTCATACAAGAACTTTCAATTGGGCTATCCTAATAAGGAGGTAGAGGAGGCTTTGGTGGATTTGCAAAATAGGTGCATGGAAGGATAAATGTATTCATAAAAACAATTAGGGCAAGCAACCAGAATAGTTGCTTGCCCTAATTGCTTAAGTTTATTCTTAGAATTTCTTTCCAAATACGATGTTGGTGAAAGTCTTGATGAGAATCTTAGCATCAAACCACCATGAGCGGTGCTCCAAATAATAGAGATCTAAATCCAGTCGTCGCAGCATCTTCTCCATGGTATCAGTATAACCATTATAGAGCGTAGCGTAGGAGGTGACTCCAGGACGAATCTGATAGAGATACTCATAGCGAGGATCATGTTCCATAATCTGATCAATATAGAACTTGCGCTCAGGGCGAGGACCAATAAACGCCATATCACCCTTAAATACATTCCAAAGTTGAGGAAGTTCGTCGAGGTGATGAGCCCTGAGGAATCGTCCCACTTTTGTGAGTCTTGGGTCGCCACTAATCTCTAAAAGATCAGGACCATCCTTTTCTGCATCAATCTTCATAGAACGAAATTTGTAGATAAAGAATGGCTTGCCATGAAGACCGATGCGCTCTTGCTTGTAGATAATAGGTAATCCGTCTTCCCATTTGATAGCTAAGGAGATAATGGCAAATAGGGGAGAGAATAGAACGAGACAAAGTACAGAAACAAGAATATCCGTGAAACGTTTTACAAAACGCTCCATTCTGTTGCTTCTATTCTTGATTTCTGTTTTGTTTTGTATGGTCTTTTCTCTACTTTTTAGATTGATTTTTTGATTGATACCGATGTGTAGCATCGTATAGAGGGCTATATCGATAAGTAATATTCCAGTTAATCCTACATTCATATTGCCAAGTACTACGTTAATGCCGCAGAAAACTAGGGCTAGTAAGATAATGATAAATAACGTATAGTGCTGGTTATATCCCATAGCCAGGAATTTGTGATGTATGTGACATTTGTCAGCATCAAAAATCGGTTTTCTGTTTCTGATGCGATGTAGTACTACTCTTACGACATCAAATGTTGGAATGATGAGCAGACTATAAGCTATCAGTACGCGTTTTGGAGACATAGGCATCACGTTCGGATTTACAGCAATTGCTTTGACAAATAGGAATGCTAAAAAAAATCCCAATGTTAAGCTGCCTGAATCGCCCATAAAAATCTTGGTTCCTTTTTCTACTTTTCCCCACATATTATAATATAGATATACTGCTAGTACTCCTAATAAACCGGCAATCATTACTTCATAAGCTATCAAGTTGTATGGTATGAAGCAATAGAAGAAACCAAGCAGAGCCATGATGGAGAGACTTGTTGCCAATCCATCTATGCCATCTATCAGATTGAGTGCATTATCAATGAATACAAATATAAGGATGGTCAGAGGTATACCAACAACCGATGGTATCTCGTAAATGCCAAACAATCCGTAGAGGTCATTGATTTGAAGTCCGCAGAAAGGCATGATGCTGGCAGCGAGAATTTGAGCGGCAAATTTCACTTTGGCATTTAGACCGATTAAATCGTCAATAATTCCTACAGAGTAAATAATTGATAGACTCAAGATAAAGCCTACGCTCCACATACTGAGTGAGATTTTGTCTTGAATATTATTTGTAGCTATGATAAGCAATACAGCCACAGCTGAAATCATCATGCTTGGTATAAATGTAATGCCACCCAATCGTGGTATGGGTGCGCTATGCACTTTTCTTAGGGTTGGAATATCATACAACTTTTTCTTCTTGCAAAATTTCAGAACTGTTGGAATGAAAAATATACCACATGCCATGCTTAGTATGAATGCTCCAATTATTGATAAGATTTCTGTTAACATATTTACGACTTCTTTTTATTATATAAACTGAAAAGGTGCGTGAATATTGTATAAAACATAAAAAATATTTGGTTGTTTCATATAAAAGGAGTATTTTTGCGGAAAAATGAGACAAGATGACGCAACAGAATAGTAAATTGCCTTTAGGCATACAGGATTTTGAAGAGATGCGTAGAGATTATTATATCTATGCTGATAAGACCGATATGGTTTGGAAATTGGCTAATGGTACTAAATATAATTACCTGAGTCGTCCACGCCGTTTCGGTAAGTCTCTTTTGTGTTCTACCTTAAAGTGTTATTTTGAAGGTAGAAAGGAACTCTTCGAAGGTCTCAAAATTATGGAGCTTGAAACAGAGTGGGTTAAACGCCCTGTTATCTATTTTAGTATGAGCTTGGGTGGTTCTTCTGCTAAGACGCTTACAGAATATTTGAACAATGTGTTGTCTTCATACGAGAATATATATGGCAGAAATCCGAATGAGCAGTCATTAGGTAATCGTTTAAACGGTATTATTCAAAGAGCATACGAACAGGCGGGAGTTCAGATAGCTATTATCGTTGATGAGTATGATGTTCCTTTGCAGCATACTTATGAGACCAATCATCATGATGCGTGCCGTGAGATATATCGCAATTTCTTTACTGGATTGAAGGACTATGGTTATTGCATCAAGTGCGTGTTCATTACAGGCATTACTAAGTTTACCCAAATCAGTTTGTTTAGTATGCTTAATACATTAACTAATGTCAGTTTTCGTAATGAATACGCAACGATATGCGGTTTGACTAAAGATGAAATTCAGTTCTATTTCTCAAAACAACTATCAGAATTGGCAGATAACTATGCTATCACGAAGAGTGCCCTTATAGATACAATGAGTTCTATCTATGATGGCTATCATTTCTCCCGTGGTCTTATTGGTGTTTACAATCCTTTTAGTGTATGTAATGCATTTGCAAATCTGTGCCTTAATTCTTATTGGATAGCTTCTGGCTCCAATGAGATGTTACTTAAGGTTTTGTGTAAATTTATCAACGAGATTCCTGAATTAGACAATTGTTTGATAGATTCAGACTATTTGGAAATGAGTGATGTCAATATGAATGATCCTAAGCTCTTCCTCTATCAGTCCGGTTATCTTACAATCAAGAAGGTGATTGGTAGTAGTTATATGTTAGGCTATCCAAACCGAGAAGTGCGAAATGCGATGTTTGGTATGATTCTTCCGATCATGTTGCATAAGGAATCTTCGCAAGTAAGTAATGCTATTCAAGAATTAAAGATATCGATGTTAACTGCTAATATTGAAAGAAGTATGCTTTGTCTTAAGCAGTTGATAGCTGGTACTCCTTATAGCACCCAAAAGAAGAAGACGTTTGTTTTTGAGGAACATTTCCGTTTTATCCTGAAGAATATTTTCTATCTCTGTGGCTTTAAGGTTTCAGAAGAGCAACAGATGTCTGCAGGTAGAATAGATCTGGTGGTAGAAACCTCAGAAAATATCTACATTTTAGAACTTAAAATGTCTGATAATGGTGGCATCGTTTCTGCATCACATCAAATATCTTCTCATCATTATGCTGATGCCTATGCTGCATCTTCCAAGCCTGTTATCTCACTTGCGCTAGAGTTTGATAGGCAGAGTAGAGGACTGATAGATTGGAAGAAGCTGTGAAGGAAATGGTGAAGTAAGCATTTGATATGAACGTTTTGTTTGCTCATACATATTTTGCAGATATTTTTTTGAAAAAATAAAAAAACGAGCCAAATCATGGGTATAGATAGTCTTCTACATGATTTGGCTCATCATATTTATGCATGCGTGATTATATTGCGCAATTTACTGTTGTAAATGAACTTAATGATAGGCGAAGGCATAAGTCTGAATAGTAGGCGAGCGCAAGGATAAACATATTTGATGGTAAATATACCATCAAGCATATGGATGCCATATGTGTAAGCCAAAAACTCACTCCAAGCCTTTTTCTTTCCTCTTCTGTTCATCATGGAGTCATTTCTTCTGAACTTAAGTACAATGTCATGGATATTGTTTATTTTTACTCCACCAGATAGGGCTTCATACCAAAGGACAACGTCCTCGCAGATGAAAAACTGGTTGCTGTACCTATAGCCTCTTTTGAACAAAGAATGCCTAAACATAACGGTAGGATGCCCTAGAGGCGAAGCTTTGTGAATGCTGTTTTTAATAGCAGTAAAGTTCTGTGGATAGGTTCTTACTTTATGTAAAGTTCCTTCGTCATTGAACTCCTCTAAGGAACCGCCGAGTATCTCTACGTCAGGATGCTGTTCCATATAGGATTCTTGGATTTTGAAACGGTTTGGCATGGCAATGTCATCACTATCCATACGAGCGATAAGTTCTCCTTTACATAATTCTATGCCGTCATTGAGAGCAAGGGCAAGACCTTTGTTCTTGTTGTTGACTAATAATGTAAACTTTTCTTTTATAATTGTTCGCCATTTATTTACAATTTCGTTGAGTTCTTGTGTGAGCAGACCATCCTCTACCAAGACTATCTGATCTGGTTTTCTCTCTTGGTCTGTCCAAATGCTTTTGATAGATTCATCCAAGTATTTAGGATTTTCCTTGGCATAAGTAGCCATTAAAACGGATATTGTCATAGTTCTTAATATTAAATTTTTATCCAACTTTGTGGTAATTCATATTTGGAGGACTTAATGTTATTCCATTTTGTAGGGCAAATCACAATCTTGTCTTCATGATAGTTTAACCAGGCTCCCCACCAAGAGAATGATGAGTTGGCTATGATGTTGTAGTTGCATCTACTCATCAGATACATGTCTTGGTAGCTATCTTTACCATTGTTCCAGTTTACAAATACAACATTTTTCCCCATCAATAAGTCTGATAAATTCTCTTCGCACCACTTTATGTCATTGCTGAATATGATGTAATAATCACAATCAGTTTTTTCTTGTATGTAAGTTATTGCTCTTTGATAGTAAGCTTTATCACAAATGCTTCCATATAAGGGGTGATTTACATAGTCTCCTCTTCTGATATGTATTGAGACGCATTTGTGTTGTTTAATTTTTTCACAGAACTTTAGGTTCTGTTCACTGATAACTTTTGGGGTGAATGCTTGAAGTATTTTTGGACGAATAAACTTGAAGTAGCGTTCATTTTGCCAATAGCCATCATAATAGCAGTCGTGTTCTGTGTGGAATACATTTTCTTCATAGCCCTCGTTTGCATTTTCCACAAGCATAGTGGCTCTTTTTATTCCCAGTTTATGGAGAACTTGCCACATATGATAATGAGTATATGGATAAGCTATCTTAAGCTTATCCATAAATGTTGCTTCATCAGCCTCGATACAGAACAGTTTGTTTAATTCGTATCCGTTGTGTAGAGGATAGCCTCTGAAACAAGAAGTATCAATTTTTACCTTTTCGTCTTGGTAACTGTCCCTGATAGCCAAGTATAAGGCGTATTGAAACATTTGATTTCCAAGTCCACCTAAAATCTTAATTATTTTCATCCTTTGTTGTTTTGTTACTCTTTATTACATCCCAGTCTCGCTTCCATGTTGTTCTTAGTTGAGAACCAAAGATAGCCCAAGCAGAACTTAAGATAAAACCAAGCAATGCGTAGATGATAACTTTTACAGCTCTGCTAGAGTTTGCTTTGTTTGGGTAAGAGGCAGGCTCCAATACAACAAACACAGGCTTGGCATCTTGCACTTCCATAAGTGCGCTGATACGCTGTTTCTCTATTGTATTATAAGCTTCTTGTGCCAATATGGCATCTTGTTCTATTCTGTCTATATTGCCCTTTACACTCTGCAGTTCTACGAAGAAGTTTTCGTCGGCTGCTGCTGCATATTTCTTTTGTAGCTTGATGAGTCGTATTCTAGCTTCATCAGAAATTTTGGTGTAATATTTCAACTTTTCTTTGGCTTTTAAAGTCTTGTAATTTATTACCATTGCTTGAAGACGACAACTTACGGTATCTGCTATTTGCTGCGCTACGGCAGGGTCGTCACATGTGAAAGATATAGTTGTGATTCCAGTTTTCTTGTTGATGACAACATCAACACTAGAAGCCATTTTCTTTATCAATTCCTCTTGTTGCTTGGTGTAATGGGTATTGTCTACCTTATTGATGTTGCCGATGGAGTCTTTTTTCTCAAGATGCAGCATTTTCTTGATTCCACCAAGAATCTTATCTGTTGTCGTAATTCTAGTGGAGTCTGTATAATAATCATATAAACTCATGTTTGCCTTGCCGGATTTCTTTCTGACTTTGCTTTTTGGCGATGGGGAGACATTGCATTTCAAGAGCGAGGCAAGAAAAGGCTTGCTGGTTGCCATTTCTGGGAAAATGGTAACATTGTAAGCTCCTTCGTCAGATCCCGCCACAGATGATAGGTCCATAAAACTAGAGAGACTGTTCATGAGTGAACTTTTCATGTCTTGTTCTTGCTCTGGCACAACCACCTCACTCGCCGTATAGTCTCTGTCGGAAGTAAGGGCATTGATGATGCCGATAATGGTGAAAATGATGGTTACAATGATAACTACCAACTTTCCGTGATAGAGCTTAGATAGTAATGGCAGAATATCTATATTGATTTTCTGCGAATTGATCTCTTCTTTTTTGTAAAGTTCTTCGTCTTTCATATTTTGTTTTAATTTTGTTTCTTTATTATTTGATTTCTTTGATGAATTCGATAATCTTTTTTGTTTCTTTCTTGAATGCGACGACAAGTATGCACATCACTAACAGATACCATGCTATAGCACTATATACACCATAATAATAGTAGGTGATTACAAATCCTATCGTATTGAACAGCTCTACCCAGGTTATGCTTTTAAAGGGTAGGTTGTATTCCTTGTTGAGTAATCTCTGCATAACAAGTACTTTGATAATTTCTGCTATCAATATTCCTAACGCCATAAGGTCGATGTCGTGCTCTTTGATGGCAAAGGAATAACACGCTATCGCACATAGTACTGTTATTACATTAATATACAAGAGCTTTTTGATTTGCCCTAGATTCTTGAAGTATGTATTGTAAAGCAGTACGACTCGTGTCTCGTAACAGATGCATGGTGCCGTAAAAGCCAAGAATTTGAGAGATTCCTCATACTTAGGTAGCCAAGCCATGATAAAGAAATACATCATAAAGAATAAGATGTAGAATATCATCGGCAAAATAGTCATGATGTAGTCTATCTTTTCGTATAACACAGCCTGCATCTCTTTTCTGATTCTCTTCAGGATAGGAAACAGCACATATCCTATCTGTGAGATGAAAAAGAGTAGGAAAGAGGCTATAGTTATAGAGAACGATAATTTCGAGAACATCTTGATGTCCCAATAGTGCTCTACCGCCAGTCTACACAATCCCATAATCAAAATGGATACGAAGTTGGCTAGCATAAGTATGATTCCGACCTTACATACGCTTATAATTCCATTAAGGGCGGTTTTGTTTGGCTTTTGTATGTGATTGAATAATTTGCTCTTGAAAATGACCAATACACAAACTACCAAGTGGGCTAACGTATATGTCGATATGACGTAACTAGCCTCTTGGCAATGGGTACATATCAAGTAGACTACTCCTAACGACATGATTAGCTTGTCTAGGATGATGGTCTTTGAAACAAATTGTATTTGGTCTGTTGCCATCATTGCCATTGTGATGATTTTATAAGTGTTGTCAATGACTAGGTAAGCAGCTGTCCACATAAAGATGAGAGCATATTTCTCATCCTTGCAGAGTGTTAGAGCTGCTAAGATTGTCATGATGGCTAAAAATATCTGGGTAATAAAGACAAACTGTATTTGAGGAATCCATTTCTGCCTATCTATGCTATTCCAGTATTGTCCACCTAATTTGAGGTATATTCCATCTCCATATCCAAAGTGTAAAATACCTACATAGCTAGTCCAAAGCAAGAAATATTGCCAGTATCCAAATTGTTCTACAGAGATGAATTTAGGCAAAATAAAAGATACGATGATGCTAGTCAATAGCGATACGCCTTGACCTCCGATTGTCCAGCATGAATCTTTTATAAAAATTCTAAATGTACTCATTCTGCTTCTGTATTTTTGTCTAACCGCTCTAACCACTTTTCGAAAGAATATTTTTCTTTCAACTTTTGTGGGTATGTAGTTGTTGGTTTACTTAAAAACGTATTTAGCTCATTTATATTGTATGGTGTTAACACATATATGTTGGAGTTGTTGCCAAAGTCCTTGTTTTCTTTGATGTGCACATTGGTTGTAACAACTTTCTTGTTGAACAACAAGCCTTCCATGAATCTTAGCGTGAGTCCCGATTGGTCTTTTTGTACGACATCGAGTAGGGCGCATGATTCCTGCGTGAGGTGGCATAGCGTGAAATAGTCAACTTCACGAGAGTAGTTCTTGTCGTATAGTGATTTGAAATTGTCAACAATTCTAAAGTCGCATTTTATCCCACAAGGTATCAGTTTTGCTTTTAGGTTGAGCAAGAAATCTTTTCTGCCCTTGTTGGTCCCTATGAATAGCAACGATTCCTTTTGCTTGGCTCCTAAGCTATGAGGATTAGCAGGTAGGTTACTGAGTTGGGGATTATAGAAAGTGGCTCCATATCTAAAGCCATATTTTTGGGCATCTTCTTCCATGAAAGTCCATATTTCCCATCTGTCTGAAAGTAACTTGTATTCTTCTGAGAAGAATGCAGGATTCAGAAGGTACAAGATGAGACGGCAATCTATGGAAACTGTCTGCTCTATTTCTTCGCAATAGTGAGCATAGTGGGCATAGGTGTCAAACAGTATGATATTCTTGGCACCTTGACATTCTTTGGTCCATTCTGTCTTCTCTTTGGTGTTCGAGATGAATTGAGAAAACACGGGAAGTTTCCTGAGAAAGCGCATGGGCTTGGAAAGAGGTTTTCTGATGTAAACCTCTTTCACATTTGTATCATAGAGATAATTCCTTATAGGAAAATCAATAAATATATAGTCGGTTGTGTTCTTTTTCATTAATTGTCGTTTTGTACTTGATTTAAATATATAGCTTTTCGGCGTGCAACCACGTTGTTGTCTGGTGTCTCAAAAATACTATAATATGGAACAAATAATTCGTAGAAATAGTATCGGTCAGATGATTCTGTCGAAGTGACAAGATTTGTAACATCGACAAAATAATAGCGTGCGAAAGCAATAGTCATTAAGGTACAATAGATACCTGTGATAATTTTCTTTCGCATGACATACAGAAATTCTACTAATGCGATATAATAGAACAAATTGTAAGAATTGCATATTCTGTTGACAAAAACTGGCATGAGGAGTCCTACAATATGTAAACAGAAATACATCTTCAATCCTATATATACCTTATAACTAACGTGTCCTTTGACATACATAATGATGAGGTAGATGAAAGGTAATTCTATGATACTTCTCATTACACCAAGGACTGAGCCAATAGCCATTTTAGAATAGAAATCCGTAAAAGTGTCTACTCTGCTTTCTGGTAAGAAGAACAGCATCTTGCTTAATACAAATGGATTGGCAAAAACCAAGAGTACAATTGCTAATATGGCAACATATTTGGGTGTGAATTCTTTTGTCAAGACAGGAAGCAGAAATGGCAATATAAAATAGAATGCTGCAGCGTCATGAAATAAGAATGCAATAAAGCATAGCCCATAGTATTTTAACCATTTGTGTTTAATTAAATAGTTGAAAGCAAAATAGAATATGCATATGGCAAACGTTTCTCTCATAATTTCGCAGTTTAAGTATAGAAACTGGAATAGGAGAAAAACTATAGCTACTTCAAATTTTTTGTCCGTTTCTTTTTTGATGATGTAAAATGTTACAGGGTTCACGATGCATGACAACATTAATTGCAGCACATAGAACTCTGGATAGATAGATTTTGCAATGACATTCATTAAGATCCATAACGGCTGGTAACGAAACATGGCAAAAGTAAAGATATTCAATTCTTCTAATGTAGGATATCTGTCGAAGTCTGTCATGTAAGTTTGTGTATCACCTCCAACAACAAGTCTTAAGCCTGCCACTAAAATCAATAGTACACACTCTCCCCAATACCAAGTCTCGCTACTGAAAAATGGTATCTTATGCCTATAAAATATAGGCAGGCAAAATATGATGATAAGAAATAAGTAAATCATTCTATTTGTTTGTTGTTCTATTTATGTTTATAATACCATTGTTGGGGTGCATAGCGAAATGGTCGAAATATATAATCCTTTATTAATCGCTTGATAATCGCCTTTGTCTTGGCTGTTGGCAATTCCTGCTTTTCGCCATTTCTTAGGCGGGTAGCTCGGATGGCTTGTTTGGATAATATATCATAGTCTTCAATATGCTCCCATTGTACTTTGATTTTCCCACAATAGTCTGGTACATTTAAGTATTTGTAGATAAGAGCAGAGTATATAGATTGGTCATGCCTGTTTTCTATGAATTTTTTACTCTCGCTTTTACGTTCTTCGCATGTTACATCTTTTGCCAGTTCTGGATGTACTATCATAAGTTTACGCCACTCCGTTATTAATTTCCTCGTAAATGGAGTAGCCTTTAGGACAATAACTGTAGCCAAGAACTGAAAAGACTTTTCCCATTTTTGTGCATTTGAAGTCTCGAAGTATTGAATAATGTTTTTGCGTGTCCATTGATCTGTCCTTTGATAGATTCGTTGAGCTATTATCTCATATTGATGGAGCTCATTCCAAATACGCTGCCATTCTTTGCTAGCGTACAATGAGCAACCAGCATCGCAATATACCAAAATGTCTCCATCTTCCATATTGTTTAATGTTGTCAGAATGACGTCTGGCTTCCAACTCCATAAGCCACCACCTCTTTTCTCTTTGAAAATTTCGCTGTTGCGAAGTCCTTCGGAAAGGTCTTGTTCAGAATATGCAATTATTTTATCGAAGATTTTTAGAGCACCGGCTTGTTGTACGAAACGGGTCTTGGATATCTCAAATTTGCTATCTCCGTATGTAATCAATACTTTCTTCATGTCCGATTTTTTTGTTGGCAATGATTCCTATCAGAAACATTGCCAGCATTGTTTACTTACTCATATTAGCAATCGTAGCAATCATGGCGGCGATGCTGCTAACTTATCTCTGCTTCCAACTCTCAACTCCTCTTGTCTTGCTGGAGAAGTTGATGCCGAGTTTGATAATAGTTCGCTTATCCATAGCGAAAGGAGCTGCGTAGTTTTTGACTTCTATCTGTTGCAGAGCTTCTTCGGCACTTCCGTCTAATTTGCATTCAATGATGTAAATGTAGTCGGAAGTTTGAATGAGAACGTCCATCCTGCCATCACTTGTCGGTATTTCTACCTGTGTGTGGAATCCCATAATCTTAAAAATGAGATATAGGGCATTTTGGAAGTAAAGTTCTGCTTCGCCTGCTACCTGATAGTTGTTGTCTGCAAAGAAAGCGGTAAGCCGATTCATAAATTGTTCAACATGTCCTGCTTCCACATCCTTCACAAACTCATCAACCATAAAGGCGGAACGGTCACCTGCAGAACAGTATAGTGGCAGCAGGAAGTTAAGGAAACCTTCTTCCACTTCCTTGTTAGGGAAACCAAGTAGGTATTTCTTAAACCTTTCGTCATAGCCTTTGATAGTGAGATAACCACTCTGGTATATCACTGGTATCGGGTTGGTTGACAGTGAGTCCACACTGTTGATTACATCGTTTGAAACTCTTTCCTTTGTCATGTCAGGCAAACGATAATTGTGCATTTTCAGCAACTCAACAAGAAATGTGGGTGTGCCTGTCTCAAACCAGTAGTCTTTGTAGCGAAGTTTTGACAAAGTGTTTAGTACGCTGAATGGATTGTAGATACCTATTGTATGTTCCTCAAAATGATATCCATCGTATCTTGCCTTCAGCTTTGCTATTGTGGCTTCTTCTGTATCGCCGTATGTTTCGGAAAGTTCGCTGATACCTTCCTTGAAATTTGCAAGCAGTTCTTGTTCTGTCATTCCGCAAATGCTGATATAGCGGTGGTCCATTGAGATATCCGTCAGGTTGTTGAGGTCGCTGAACACGCTAACCTTGCCAAACTTGGTTACACCGGTGAGGAATGCAAACTTGATATATCGGTCTTGGGTTTTCAAAACCGAATAGAATGCTTTCAGCTGTGCACGGTGTTCTGCCTGTAACTCAGGGTCGCGCAGGGTCTGAAGTATAGGCTTGTCGTATTCATCTATAAGAATAACGACACCACATCCTTCTTTCTCCGCAACTCTTGCTATCACACCCTTGAAACGAAGGGCAAGTGTGGCTTCTGACTCACGGGCTCCATATTTGCTTTCCCAAGTTGTGAGGTAGTCATTAAGAACTGTATACAGACTATCTTTCTCTCGAAAGTTGGCTGTGTTGAGATCGATATGGAAGATTGGATATTTCTTCCATTCGGTCTCCAAGTCGTAAATAGCTAACCCCTCGAAGAGTTCCTTCTTGCCTTGAAAGTATGCCTCCAATGTAGATAGGAAGAGGCTCTTACCGAATCGGCGTGGACGACTCAGAAAGTAATATTTGCCCTCATCTGCGAGCTTATATACAAAGTTTGTCTTGTCAACGTATTTATAACCGTTACGTCGCAAGTCTTCGAAATCTTGTATTCCTATTGGATATTTCATAGAATGACTCCTTCCTTGAGGTGTTAAATTGATTCTTACTTCGTCATTTTAGCTACAGTTGCTATTTTATGACATGCTTCTGAAATGCAAAATTAAGCATTTTTTCTGAGTTACCCAACTTGTGAAGTGTTAAATGTTCATTGGGAATGAAATTATGGCACTTTTCGCCCGATTTGGGCTTGGGTAACATGTATAGAATGCAGCTTATTAGCATCTTGTTTCTTGTATTACTTATTTGAAATTTCCCAAATTCCATTTTTATCAGAACCTATTCGGTGTATAAAACCTTTGTCTTGTAATTTCTTGATAATCCTTGCAATTGTAGCTCTTGATAATTTTGTGACTTGCATAAGTGTTTGATATGTAATAGCATTGTCATTTTGTATTAAATCGAATACACATGCCTCAGACTTGCTGATTTTTACAGTCTCATTTACAGTCTCATTTACAGTCTCATTTACAGTCTCATTTACATTTGGACATCCTCTGGGCATAACAATGAGTACACCACCCATGGTTGCCTCCAATTTAGGTGCAGAAAGCCCAGCATTCTTGAAGCCTGCTTGAATGATGCCGATGCCTCGTCCCCATGACTCGATGAAGCCTGCCTTGTAGAAGGCATTAGCTATGTTGAGATTGCGGGGTTTGGAGGTGTGTTTATGGAGTAAAGTTTCGACTGTGTAGTTTTCTGGGAGGTTGCCATCGTTCCAAAGCCAAATGTGGTCATTGAATACTTTCATCTGTATCTGTACTCCTGTATAGTCTTTATGGATAATGGCGTTATATATGGCTTCACGCAATGCTTTTTCTGGAATTTCTAAAGGCTCTATGCGCTGCATTCCTTCATAATGGATGGGAGAGATGAGGTACTTTGATTTTAAAGTTTCCATCACTCGGTCTGCCATCTGTATGATATTGCCTTCTACGATGTCTTGAAATATTAAATCAGTGTCATCTTGAATAAAGCGACCTAAGCGGAAATCGGCACATGTGAAGAATCTTGCTGGTTCTTTGCCGAAAAGCAAAATGGCAGCATTTTTCAATTTTCCATCTTCTATAAGATGGAGGTTATCCAGTACTTCCTCTGGAGTGTCATTTAGTGATTCTACAGGCATACGCTCTGCATCTACAGCTTTGCGTAAGAAGTATTTGATAGCTTTTGGATCTATGTCATCAATTTTTGCACGTTCATTGATGATGTCGTCCCATGAACGTCCCATTTTCTTGAGTATGAAATGTTGGAGTGCGGCACCTTTGAGTTCTTGCTTGGTGGATCCAGAACGGTAGTGGTATATGCCTTTATAGGCGATGGGTATATTGCTTGGCTCTATACAGATCTCGATGTAGTCGAAATTGTCTTGGTGGTGAAGGTTGACATCAGCTACTATTCCTAATGTCGTGACAATCTTGTTGGGAATGTCTTCCATGAGTTGTTTGCTGTGCTTGATGCCGACAACTTTCCTTTCGTCATTGATTCCAATGAAGATCTTTCCTCCGTGCGCATTGGCAAAGCCGCATATCCATTTGAGGTATTCGTCTTTCCAACTTTCCTTGTATTCTATGTCTTGACTTTCCTCTTGAAACATGTTGATCTGTTTGTTATTTCTGTAAATTTATATTTTTTCTGAGTTACCCAACTTGTGAAGTGTTAAATGTTCATTGGGAATGAAATTATGGCACTTTTCGCCCGATTTGGGCTTTAAAGTCGTTGAGATCCAAACCGTGTAGTGACTGGTATTGTTCTACCAGAAAGTCGTAATACAACTTGCGGATGGTATTGTTTGGTATCACGAGATGAAGGGCATCAAGATCGGTGCCACCTATCGTCAACATGCCATAATAATATAACAGGCTGACGAAACGATCAGGATTCATTACTTCTTCTGCTGCAAATGAGTCTGCTATTGGGGCATCAATGTAGCCTTTTTCGGCTATCTTCATCAAGACTCCCTTGCGGTCACCGTCCAAACGGTCCAGACGAACAAGGTTCTTTAACTTTGCATAGTCTGTTCGGCAACTTGGATCTGCCATCTCCTTGGGGGCTTTGCCTGTAGTGATGAGGTTGTTGAGATAATAGAGCACCATGTTGCTATTATACATGCTCGGATCGATATTATATCTGTCTTCTGAAAAGCAGTAGTTGTCGTACCATGGTTTCATCTCTGCTATGATCTTGTTGATCCTTTCTTCTTCATCAATGTTTTCATTTGCAGAATCACTCGTCTTGATAAGTCCTACGGATATGTAGTAGGATATCATCTGGCGTACTTCTTCTTCGCTAAAACCTAACATCATGTTAAACCATGGGTGTAGGCTGATGTTGGTGGCAATGTTGAAGCCGCTGGTCAAATCGTTGAGAGTGATTGGACTGACACCCATAAAGAGGATACGCTCGAAGTTTGGCTTGAATATCTTGAATGCACTGCGATAAAAACCGCTACTATGTGTCATATTGTGGTAGGTATCCTTGCCCAACTCATTGAGTACCGTATTGGTAAAGTTGTCGTATTCGTCAATGATAAGGTAGAGATGATAGCCACGTTCCTTGGCTTCCTTGGCAAGAATGTTGATCTTATCCTTGGAAGTGGTGGCTGCTAAAGCCCATTCTACCGTGTCTGGGGTATAATAGTCCTGGTATTTTTGAATAAATTGATTCAAGCAACTGCAACAATATGTATTGAAGTCGTCCTCAAGATTTTCAATTTTGTCCAATACTTGGGAAAAGTCAAATTGCAAAATCTGGAATTTTCCTTTGGATTCTAAAGGATGGCTTTCTATCCAAGTGCCTTTATATTCTGACTCTATATCCTTGTTGGCGCAATCGAAGTAATCGGCTACCATTGACAAAAACAAACTTTTGCCAAAACGACGTGGTCGTATTAAAAAGAGAAAATTTGAAATCTCCTCCAATAATGGCAAGTACTTTGTTTTGTCAACAAAATATTTATGACTTCTCTGTAATGTCTTGAAGTCAGATATTCCTACTGGTAATCTCTTGATTGCTTCCATGATTTCTTCTGTTTTTACAACTCCTCGTTATTTTCTTGAGGAAACCTTTGCAAAGATACGATTTTCTGTTGTAACATCCAAATGTTTTGCTTGGAAATTATTTCCCTTCTATTTCTTCTTCATTCCCTTCTTCGCCTTTCTTCTTAATCTTACCCTTGATCTGGTCGAAGCCTTCGCCATATACGCCAATCACGGCACTCTGGCTTACAAAGGCGTGAGGGTCTATCTCTTCGATGAGGCGGAAGATGGTTTGCGACTGGCGCTGCTTGGCCAATACGAAGAGCATCTTTACTTGCTGACCGGAATAGAAACCGGAGGCATCTACTACGGTTACTCCACGATCGGCATCTGTATTGATACGCTTGCCTATCTCCTGATATTTCTTGGAAATGATAAAGAACTGTACGCTTCGGCGACGACTGTTGACCACCTGGTCGATACAGAAAGCCTGGACATAGAGTACTACATATCCATAGAGTACTTTCTCCCAGTCGTGGACTACCAAGTAGCTGGAGGAAATGATGAAAATATCACATATCATGATGACTCTGCCCAGAGAGATGTCGCGATACTTATTGACGATGGCTGCTACGATATCTGTTCCTCCCGTAGAACCGCCCGCAGAAAAACCAAGTCCGATACCACATCCGCAAAATACTGCTCCTAAGAATGCTGCCCAAAGCGGTTGGCTCTGGAGAAGATGCAGATTTTCTGTATGGTGTGAAAAATAGGAGGTGAGAAGGGTTACCACGATAACGGCATAGATGGTTTTCATGCAAAACTTCTTGCCGAGAATGATCCAAGCTGCTACGATAAGACAGGAATTGACTATAAAATAAGGTATCTGTACTGGACATCCTGTGGCCCAATAGATAATAGAGGAGATACCAGGTAAGCCGCTGGCTGTTACGTTGGTAGGAAGGAGAAATACATTCCAGCCGATGGCATAGGAAATCATGCCGATGGCGATGAATACATAGTCTTGAATCTCTCGAAACAAGGGTCGCTTTGTTAAGTTTGCAGTCATGTCTTATTTTATTTTTTTATTTATTCTTGTTCGTTTTTCTTGTTTATTAAACTGATCTCTTTCCGAGATAATTATTGTGGCTGCAAAAGTACATAAAAAAACTCAGATAAAATAAATTATCTGAGCTTTTCTTGCATAATAATGCTAATTGATGCCGTTTTACCAGAACTTTTTCTGCTCTTCTGACCATTCGAAACCCTGGGTTGCCATTTTAGCTTCCAGATCGGCACGGTTTACATGGAAATGATAACAAATCTCATCCAGCGTATCAAACTCATGGTCGCGAAGCAGGAAGTTGATTGCGCTTACCAGCATCGGCACATCATTCATAGGTAATTTATCCATAAAGCAATCTTTTTTTGTTAAAATATAGTGTTGATAATCTTATTCTTTATTTCTCTTGAGTTCTTCTGCCAGGAATTTGGGAGTGAATCCCTTCTTGCTCTTGGCTACTTCTTCTGGGGTTCCTGCACAAAGCAACTGACCGCCACCTCGTCCGCCTTCTGGTCCCATGTCGATGATATAGTCTGCCAACTTGATGACATCGAGGTTGTGCTCGATGATCAGTACCGTGTTGCCTTTATCTACCAACTTCTCCAATACATCCATCAGGATGCGGATGTCTTCGAAATGGAGTCCGGTAGTAGGCTCGTCCAGGATATAGAGGGTCTTGCCGGTATCTCGCTTAGACAGTTCGGTGGCAAGTTTTACTCGTTGGCTTTCACCTCCAGAGAGGGTAGTGGAACTTTGTCCTAACTTGATATATCCGAGTCCGACACTTTGTAAAGCCTTGACTTTCTGGAGTATCTGCGGTACGTTCTCGAAGAATTCTACAGCCTGATTGATGGTCATATCAAGCACATCTGCGATACTCTTTCCCTTGTATCTTACCTCTAAGGTTTCACGGTTGTATCGCTTGCCGTGGCAAACCTCGCATGGTACATATACATTTGGCAGGAAGTTCATCTCAATGGTCTTATATCCATTTCCCTTACAAGCCTGACAGCGGCCTTCACTAACGTTGAAAGAGAAGCGACCTGATTTATAACCGCGTATCTTGGCTTCCGGCAAACCTACAAAGAGTGAACGGATATCGCTGAATACTCCTGTATAAGTAGCAGGGTTGCTGCGAGGGGTACGACCGATAGGACTCTGATCAACATTTACTACTTTGTCGATGTTGTCTATTCCCTCAATACTGTCGTATGGCATCGGCTTCTTGAGCGAACGGTAGAAATGATGAGAGAGTATCGGTTGAAGCGTCTCATTGACGAGTGTTGATTTGCCCGATCCGCTGACACCTGTTACCACGATGAGTTTGCCGAGTGGGAACTCGATATCTACATTCTTCAGGTTATTGCCCCTTGCGCCACGGATGATAATACTCTTGCCATTGCCTTCACGCCGCTTCTCGGGTACTTTGATTTCCATCTCGCCATTCAGATATTGCGCGGTGATGGTCTGGGTCTTCAGCATTTCTGCCGGTGTTCCCTGAAATACAACTTCGCCTCCCTTGCGTCCTGCCTTCGGACCGATATCCACTATCCAGTCTGCTGCAAGCATCATGTCGCGGTCATGTTCTACTACGATGACGGTATTGCCGATGTCGCGAAGTTCTTTCAGGCTGTTGATGAGGCGTTCGTTGTCACGCTGATGCAATCCGATACTTGGCTCGTCAAGGATATAGAGTACATTGACCAACTGACTGCCAATCTGCGTAGCAAGTCGGATGCGCTGGCTTTCACCGCCGGAAAGGGAAGCTGACTGACGGTTGAGAGAGAGATAATTCAAACCGACATCGAGGAGGAAGGTGACGCGGGAACGTAATTCCTTTACGATTTCATGAGCCACCTTTGCTTTCATCTTCGGCAGATGTTCCTCTACGTGTTCGAGCCAATCGAGCAATTCGTCGATATCGAGGGAGGCTACTTCTGAGATATTCTTATCCCAGATGCGATAGGAGAGAGACTCCCGTTTGAGACGCATACCATGACATTTCGGACAGTCGATGGTGGAGATAAACTGATCTGCCCACTTCTTTCCAGCAGTAGAGTCATCATTCTCCATGACTTTATGGAGATAGTCGATTACACCATCGTAGGCGCAGATATAGTCGGAAGAGGTTCCTGCCTTTTCCTTCGGTATCTTCACGTTCTCAAGTGTGCCGTACATCACCTCTTGCATGGTGTCGTCATCAAGGTCCTTGATCGGTGTCTTGATGGTGGCATTATGTTTCTCTAACAATGATTGTAACTGCCAGAATATCATCTGGTTCTTGTATTTGCCTAAAGGTACGATTCCACCTGCGTAGATGCTGAGACTATCGTCTGGTATTACCTTCTTGAGGTCTATCTGATTAACTTTCCCTAAACCTTTGCAGTGTGGACATGCTCCTTCGGGAGAGTTGAAGGAGAACATGTTTGGAGCAGGGTCCTGATAGGCTATACCTGTAACAGGATCCATCAGTCTCTTGGAGAAAATCTTGGATTCTCCCTTTTCCTTATCGATGACCATCACCATACCGTCTCCTTGTTTCATGGCTGTAGCGATACTCTTGCGGATGCGCTCTTCGTCGTCATCGCGAACTGCAAGTTTATCGATGACGACCTCGATGTTGTGGTTCTTGTATCTGTCCACCTTCATTCCCCTTTCGAGTTCCATGATTTCCCCATCTACCCGCACATGTAGGTATCCCTTGCGTCGCATACTCTCGAAGAGTTCACGATAATGACCCTTGCGCTGACGGACGAGTGGGGCAAGGAGGAAGATGCGATGACCTTTGTAATCGCTGAGAATCATGTCGATGACCTGCTCCTCGGTATATTTTACCATTTCCTCGCCACTATGATAGCTGTAGGCAGTACCGGCACGTGCATAGAGCAGACGCAGGTAATCGTAAATCTCGGTGGTAGTGCCCACGGTGGAACGAGGATTCTTGTTGGTTGTCTTCTGTTCAATACTGATGACAGGACTGAGACCTGTAATCTTATCTACATCAGGACGCTCCATGCCGCCCAAAAAATTGCGGGCGTATGCTGAGAATGTTTCGATATAACGTCGCTGGCCTTCGGCAAAGATGGTGTCGAAGGCTAAAGATGACTTGCCGGAACCTGAAAGTCCAGTAATTACTGTCAGTGAGTTGCGGGGAATTTCTACGTCCACATTCTTCAGGTTGTGAACTCGGGCTCCCCACACGTTTATCTTTTCTTCTTCTGAATTCATTGAAGTTTATTGATTCTTGTTGAAATGCTATTTTTATATTGAATTGCTTCTTGAAAAGCTTTTCTCTTCTTGAAATACTTCTTTTTTATGGAAATATGCCTTGTTTTTGTGGAAATACGACTTGAATGATTTCCTTTCTTTCTAATCCTGTTGCTCTCGGGTTTATTCCGTGGCAGTAGAACCTGATTCGATGTAACCCCTCAACAGGTTGACATCCTTTTTGATGTTGTAGGTCTTGCCATCGGCTCCTTTTGCCTTGACCAGACAGAAATAGACTCCATCTTTCACAGGCTTACCCTTATAGGTGCCATCCCAACCGTCTGCAGGGTCGTTCCATTCATGAAGTTTCTGTCCCCAGCGATTGAAGATATATGCATGAAATTCGGTCAGACTCTGGTATCCGTCTTTCGCCTTGTAGATGTCATTGATACCATCGCCGTTTGGGGAGAAGGCATTAGGCATCTGCAAGAAGCTTTCAGAGATGGTAAGAGTGAGAGGAGAATCCTCATTGTTCTGTTCGATAACCTGTCCATCTTTCGTGAATTTGGCATAGAGGATGATGCGGTGCAGACCAGACTGATTAAACTCAAGATCTGTATTTTCTTCATACCTTATTATATATGGCTCTGTATCGCTGTCGTGATAGATACGCCACTCATAGTATTCTGTCCATCCGGTAATGCCAGTAGGATTCGCCTTGAAAGCAGCCTTGATAGGTGCCGAACCAGAATAGGATGCGTCTTCACTGGTCTCACCGTCACTTGTGGTATAGGTGACTGATGGGGCAATAGATGGAGCGTCGTCTGCGAAACTGGTTGTTGCCATGGCTAAAAACACCATCAATAATAATATGAAATTCGTCTTTATTTTCATGTCTTTATGTAAATTTCTGCAAAGATAGCGCAATTTTCTGAATTAGAGTATGGTTGAATGAGAGTTTTTTTGTATTTTTGCAAATGAAATTATAAAATTAAGCAAAAGAAATCATAATTTTGTGGATTAATAACATAAATCAACGAAAATGATGAAACAAAAATTGAGATACATCTTGTTGGGGTTAGGATTGATTTTGTTCAATGCCTCAGCGTTTTGCCAGGCTACTAAATGGCGTGACATTTATACGGTGAAGAAAAAAGATACGATTTTCGGTATCGCCAATAAGTACGGATTGAGTTTGCCAGAACTGATGGAAGCTAACCCGGAAATGAAGAAGGAAGGATACATGCTCCAGAAGGGTGCAACTATCTTTATTCCTTTCGAGAAGAATAATACCGCTACAGGTGGAACTGCTCAGGCAGGTCAGACCCATGCAGTTCAGAAACTGGTGGCTCCTCAGAAGAAAGCCAATACGGTGAATGTGGGTGTGATGCTTCCTCTGCATGATGTAGATGGTGACGGCAAGCGCATGGTGGAGTTTTATCGTGGCATTCTGATGGCTTGCGAAAAGTTGAAGCAGCAGGGTATCTCTACGAATATTCATGCCTGGAATGTACCTATTGATGCGGATATTCGTACTACACTGGTACAGGAAGGTGCCAATCAGTGTGAACTTATCTTTGGTCCGCTTTATACCAAGCAGGTGGCACCATTGGCTGATTTCTGCAAAACCTATGGCATCAAGATGGTGATTCCTTTTTCTATCAATGGTGACCAGGTGGATCACTGCAAGGAAATCTTTCAGGTATATCAGTCTCCGGAATCGCTCAATGATACAAGCATCAAGGCTTTTCTGAACCGTTTTAAGAATGTACATCCTATCTTTGTGGATTGCAATGACACTACTTCCCGTAAAGGTAACTTTACCTTCGGTCTTCGCAAGGAACTGGAGAAGAGAAAAATCAATTATAGTGTGACCAATGTAAATTCTTCATTGGAATATTTTGCCAAGGCGTTTGTTCCTTCCAAGCAAAATGTAGTGATACTCAATACCGGACGTTCGCCACAGCTGACTCAGGTTTTGAATAAGTTGGATGAGTTTACTGCCAAGTATCCTGGTGCTGTCATCTCTCTCTATGGTTATACCGAGTGGTTGATGTATGCCAAGTACAATCTCGACCGCTTCTATAAATATGATACTTATATCCCTTCCACATTCTATTATAATGCAAATTCTGCTAAGACGATAGATTTGGAGAGTAAATACAATATCTGGTTCCATCAACCTATGCAGGTAGCAATGCCCCGATTTGCCATCACTGGTTATGATCAGGCGATGTTCTTTATCCAGGGTGTCAATAAGTATGGCAAGAATTTCACAGGGCAGATGACGCAGGTAAACTATACTCCTGTGCAGACTCCTCTGCATTTTGTCAAGACTTCAAAGGGTGGTTACCGTAACCAGATATTACAGTTGATTCATTATACATTCAATCGCCAGATAGAGGCGGTAACCTATTAAAAGTGACATATTAAAGATAAGTAAATGAAAGCAATTAAGATATTGGTGATGTTTCTGATGCTGGGCGGTATGACAGCACAGGCTCAGATAGGTGAACATCGCAATGACTTCTCTATAGGTGTAAATGGTGGCTACTTGATGAGCAGCGTGGGCTTTACTCCCAGTATTCCTCAAGGGCAACATGGAGGACTGACTGGTGGTTTCTCTTTCAGATATGTATGTGAGAAATATTTCAAAACAATCTGCTCAGTCTATGGAGAGGTGAATTTCGCACAGGCAGGATGGAAAGAGAAAATCCTGGATATCGAAAATGCTCCGGTCATCATTTCCAGTACGGGTGAGCCGATGGCATACGAGCGTACCATCAGTTATGTTCAGATTCCTATCTTTGCACATTTAGCATGGGGTAGAGAAACGCGTGGACTGAATATCTTCGTTAATGCAGGTCCTCAGTTCGGTTACTATCTCAGTGAATCTACGAAGACCAACTTTGATCCGAAACACCTGCCAGCTACTGATAATAACAGGGTGAACAGTATCATGGCACAGGATACGATGGCTGTGGAGAATAAGTTTGACTATGGTATAGCTTTAGGCATTGGAGCGGAATACAATATCCCAAAGGTAGGGCATTTCTTAGCTGAGGCTCGTTATTACTATGGATTGGGCAACATCTATGGATCTTCCAAGAGGGATTTCTTCGCAAAAAGTAATTTCGGTCAGATTGTGTTCAAAGTATCATATCTATTTGATATTGTAAAAACCAAGGATGTAAAGAGAAAATAAATAAATTTATAGATTAATGACAACTACAGAAAAATTTCAACAGAAATTGAGCGACTCTAAGTCTGCTCGCTGGTCAGCCTTACTGATCGTGGCTATCACCATGATGTTTGGCTACTTTTTTACAGACGTAATGTCACCATTGGAGCCGCTTTTGACAGCAGCTAAAGAGGATGGCGGCTTAGGACTCGGATGGACATCAGATGAATATGGATTCTTTTCTGGTTCATATGGATTCTTTAATGTATTTCTTCTACTCCTGTTCTTCGGTGGTATCATCTTGGATAAGTTTGGTATCCGTTTTACGGGTGTGATTGCCACATTATTGATGTTTGCTGGTGCGTTGGTAAAATGGTATGCGGTTAGCAATCAGTTTACGGGTACTATCGCTGTGCCTTTCTTTGGTGAATATCAGACCCAAGTGGTACTTGCTTCTACTGGTTTTGCTATTTTCGGTGTAGGTAGCGAGATTTGTGGAGTTACCGTAACCAAGATACTTGCCAAGTGGTTTACTGGTCACGAAATGGCTTTGGCGATGGGTGTGCAGGTTGCTTTGGCCCGTCTGGGTACAGCTGCTGCCTTGAGTGCTTCTCTTCCATTTGCCAAGATGATGGGTAGCGTTTCTGCTTCTGTAGGCTTAGGTCTTGCCCTGCTTTGTGCCGGTATCATGGCTTATCTTGTTTATTGCGTGATGGATAAGAAGGAAGATGCATCCGTTGCTGCTGTTGAAACGGAACCGGAAGAGGGATTCAAGTTCTCTGATTTGGCTGGTTTGGTAAAGACTACAGGCTTCTGGTATGTTGCAGTACTCTGCCTTATGTTCTATGCAGGTGTGTTCCCGTTCCTGAAGTTTGCTACCAAGTTGATGATTTTCAAGTATGGAGTAAGTGAAGATGTAGCTGGTTTTATTCCTGCTATGCTGCCTTACGGTACTATTATCCTGACTCCACTCTTCGGTAGTATATATGATAAATATGGTAAGGGTGCAACCTTGATGCTTATCGGCAGCTGCCTCTTGACCTTGGTGCATATCGTATTTGCTTTGCCAATGGATTCATACGTGGTGGCTATCATCATGATGCTTATCTTAGGTGTTGCTTTCGGATTGGTTCCGTCAGCCATGTGGCCATCTGTACCAAAGATTATTCCGATGAAATTCTTAGGCTCTGCTTACGCTCTTATCTTCTATATTCAGAATATCGGCTTGGCTCTTGTTCCTGTTTGGATTGGTAAGGTAAATCAGGCTAACACTGCGGCTAATGGTGTGATAGACTATACGGAGACAATGACCATCTTTGCTGGTTTTGGTGTAGTGGCTATCTTAATCTCCATTCTTCTTATGATGGAAGATAAGCGCAAGGGATATGGCCTGCAGGAGCCTAATATCAAGAAATAATATTTCTCTGATATGGTCTGCTGATTTTCTGATGCGTTTTATCAGAAATCATATTTGAATGATATTGAGTACTAAATAATTATAAACCCGGATGTTCTCTCATCCTATTGATGGGATGAGGAACATCTATAAAAAGAAAGGACTAACCATGAACACGACACCTGAAGCTCTTATAAAAGAGTATGCTGACCCGATAGAGCAGCAAGAGATTGACAAGTTCGTCTGTGCAGAAATGGGAAGACAGATTCACCGATATATCAAAGGTATGTCGGGTACTAAAACTGCCATGCTCAAGTTTGAGGAACGATTGGCAAGTTTGACCTTGCCGGAGAAAGAAAAGGCGATAGCCAAGTATATCGACTTGAATAGAAAGGCATTGGATGGCCTTGATTTGAAGATGATACTGGTACGCTCTGTTGCTAACTATTGTGATACATTCCAATATATGTTGGAATTTGTCAATGACAAACGCAAGATGATTTTCTATTATCTTCGCCTCAAAGAGAAGTATATCCAGTATCATGAGGTATTTGAGCAGGATGGTAAGTTTGGTATGAAGAATCATACGGGTGAGATTATGCTTTCGCCTCAGTATGACTTCCTCCGTACTTGCTATATTTACAATGACGACTTGAGCATGATGCCTGTGATTGCAGAAAAGAATGGCAAGATGGGGTTGGTTTATCCTGATGGTAATGATACCGTTGTCGCAGACTTCCTCTATGATGAGATTTGTTTACGCGATGAATATCCTTATTTTGAAGCTGTCAAGGATGGTATATCTGGTCTGATAGATAAGGATGGAAAATTCATCCAGCATTAATTGTTATCCAGCATTATGGAAAGACCTGATGGATTAAACAGATAATCTTTCTTGGGTAATAAACGGATATTTTTTCTTAGGTAATAGAATATAAAAAAAGCTTGGCAAAATTTATTTGCCAAGCTTTTTTTATCCTAAGTATTTCATGAGAATTTTAATCTTACCACTGTCGCGAAGCTTCAGAATACTTTTTTCGCGAATCTGGCGTACACGTTCACGGGTGAGATTGAACTCGCTTCCGATTTCTTCCAAGCCTTTCTCATGGCATCCGATGCCATAGCAATAGCAGAGAATATCACGCTCACGAGGTTTGAGAACTGCATCGAGTACGCGCTTCAACTCACTGCTCATTGACTCGAAATCCACCTGCTTGTCTGTACGTGTATCATCACCTGATGCCATCACGTCAACCATTGCATTGTCATCATCCTCGCCACCGAATGGAGCATCGATACTCATGTGGTGATTGTCTGCCTTGATGGTTTGGTCAATCTTAGTTTCCTCCATGTTGGTTATCTTACTCAACTCAGAAACGGATGGCTTGCGCTGATGCTCTTGCTCAAACTTACTAATCTCAGCCTGGATCTTACTCAAAGCACCTACCTGATTGAGTGGCAGACGAACAATACGGCTCTGCTCTGCAATGGCCTGAAGGATGCTCTGGCGAATCCACCAAACTGCGTATGAGATAAACTTAAAACCGCGAGTCTCATCAAATTTCTCAGCAGCCTTTACAAGTCCGATATTTCCCTCATCAATCAAGTCGGTGAGCGAAAGACCCTGATGCTGGTACTGTTTTGCTACAGAAACCACGAAGCGGAGGTTGGCTTTCACCAATTTATCTTTGGCACGCTCACCCTCGCGGCCACCCTTGCGGATCTTCTGTGCGAGCTCGATCTCCTCATCAATAGAGACCATAGGTTCACGACCAATCTCCACCAAGTACTTGTCAAGTGCTTCACTGGAACGGTTGGTTATACTCTTGCTAATCTTAAGTTGTCTCATAAATATTTATCTTTTTACCTGTATTTAATTGTCTATTAAATTATCTGTTTTATTATCGCTGAAACCGTTATTACCTGTTTCGGGGTGCAAAATTACAAAAAAAACTGCAACTTCTTTGTCATATAAACCGAAAAAGTTTGATTTTATTGTGTATCTTCTTGAATATTTTTATTTTTTATCTGGCTGATAATTAGTAAAAGAATTGGAAATATGCCTAAGTTATTGCAGAAATTTACAACAAAAGTGAGGTGAAATTGATGAAAATAGTGCATAATGTTTGTATATTCAAAGATTTTCCGTATCTTTGCAAACTGAAAAACAAGTGAAAAAATAAATAAATTATTATGTTTGAGAATCAACCTAAAGGTCTTTATGCTTTAGCATTGGCCAACACTGGTGAGCGTTTTGGTTATTATACCATGCTTGCCATCTTTACATTGTTCATGCAGGCTAAGTTTGGATGGACAGAGTCTCATGCAGGACAGGTGTATGCCATCTTCCTTGCTGTTGTTTATTTCGCACCATTATTTGGTGGTATGATAGCCGATAAGATAGGTTATGGAAAGTGTGTAACCATAGGCTTTGCTACCATGTTTTTGGGTTATTTAGGATTGGCAATTCCTACAGAGGCTAACGCTGCTGGTGAGTATGCCATGTATGCAGGTTTAGCTTGTGTGTCTTTGGGTACTGGCCTTTTTAAGGGTAATTTGCAGGTGCTTGTAGGTAATCTTTATGATGATCCGAAGTATGCTTCTAGACGTATTGATGCCTTTAGTTTGTTCTATATGGCCATTAATATCGGTGCTATGTTTGCCCCTTCTATGGCTAAGTGGATTACCAATGTTTATCTTGGTAAGTACGGTATGGTGTATGATGCTTCCAATTTAGATCCTAATTACTTGAAAGTTTTGTATGGTGCTTATGGCTTGTGTTTTGGTGTTGCATGTGTATCTTTGATTATTTCTGCAGTTATATACTTTGTTTGTCGCGCTTGGTTTAAGCATGCTGATGTAACAGCTAAGCAGGCTAAAGAGCAGAATGATGCTAATGTTGAGGTTCTTACTCCTAAACAGGAAAAAGATCGTGTAATCGCTTTGTTACTAGTTTTCGCTGTGGTTATCTTCTTCTGGATGGCTTTCCATCAGAATGGTTCTGCTTTGACTTTCTTTGCAAAAAAATATACTAATCTTACCATTTCCGGTGGTATGCGTGTATGGTTCAATATTTTCAGTCTTGCTCTGATTGCTCTTTCTGTTTATACAGGATTTGGTGCTTTCCAGTCTAAGAGTTCTAAGAACCATATAATCTGTGGTATTTCTACTGTCGTTTTGTTATCCATTGCTGCTGCATTGTTCTTGAGTATGGATAATCCGACTATGGGTCAGCCTTCAGATTTCCAACAGTTCAATCCATTCTTCGTGGTATCGCTCACTCCGTTCAGCATGCTGTTCTTCGGTACTCTTACCAAGAAAGGTAAGGAGATTAGTGCTCCTACTCGCATAGCTTGGGGTATGTTGGTTGCTGCTCTTGGTTTCGGTGTCATTACTTTAGCTTCTACTGGTTTGATTTCACCTATGGATTTGGGAGATAATACCCAGAGTATTTTGTCTCCAGGTTGGTTGATTTCTACCTATTTTACTCTGACTCTGGCTGAGTTGTTGCTTTCTCCTATGGGCATTGCCTTTGTTTCTAAAGTTGCGCCTCCAAAGTATAAGGGTTTGATGATGGGTGGTTGGTTTGTTTCTACAGCAATAGGTAACTATTTGAGTTCTATCCCATCTATGTTGTGGAACAAGATTCCTTTGATGTATAACTGGGGTATCTTGATAGCTTTGTGCTTGGTAAGTGCTGTTGTTATGTTTGCACTTCTCAAGAAGTTGAAGCAAATGACTGCATAATTAATATATGAAAACACTCTCTCAGTGAGAGAGTTTTATAACTGCATAATAAGAATAAACGCTGCAGAATTTTTTGTTAGAATTCTGCAGCGTTTATTCTTATTATAGTCTTACGGTTTTATTCAAAAGATAATTGTCGAGGATGACCATAGCAGCCATTGCTTCGACAACAGGTACTGCACGAGGCAGGACACATGGATCATGACGACCACGGGCTTTCAGTAGGGTTGGATTGCCCTCCAGATCTACTGTATGCTGTTCTGTCAAGATCGTAGCTACGGGTTTGAATGCTATGCGGAAATAGATGTCCTGACCATTGCTGATACCACCTTGGATGCCTCCACTATGGTTGGTTGTCGTAGTAACATCCTGTCCGTCTGTAGGAGTAACGGCCTGATGAGTAGTACCTTCCTTGGCAGGAATAAATACATCGTTCTGTTCGCTGCCACGAGTGGTGACTCCTTCAAATCCTTCTCCATACTCAAATCCCTTGACGGCATTGATACCCAACATGGCTGCACCCAACTGCGCATGCAATTTATCGAATTCCGGTTCACCCAGACCAACAGGACAACCCTTGATAACACATGCAATAACTCCTCCAATGGTATCACCTTCTGATTTTACCTTGGCGATGAGATCTTCCATCTGTTTAGCTTTTTCCTGATCAGGGCAACGTACGATATTGTCTTCGATAGTTGTAAGATCATACTTCCGGTAGTCTCTATCAAGGGCAATATTGCCAACCTGAGATGTGTATGCGGTGACGCTGATGCCGAGTTGACGCAGTGCCAATTTAGCAAGAGCTCCTCCTACACATCTGGCGATGGTGATACGGGCAGAAGAACGACCTCCGCCGCGATGGTCGCGGATGCCATACTTCTCATGATAGGTATAGTCTGCATGAGAAGGACGGAACAGACAACGCATGTTCTCGTAGTCCTGTGAATGCTGGTTGGTGTTCCTTACCTCGAATCCGATAGGTGTTCCTGTGGATTTACCCTCAAAAACGCCACTGAGAAACTCCACTTTATCAGCTTCGTTTCTGGAAGTTGTAATATGACTTTGTCCTGGTCGGCGACGATTCAGTTCACTCTGAATGAAATCCATATCAATTTCGATGCCAGCAGGGAAGCCGTCAATTACACCGCCTACAGCTATACCATGGCTTTCGCCAAAAGTGGTAAGCGTGAAGAGATTGCCAAAAGTATTTCTCATAAAATTATGGGTTTATTGTCATGAAAAAAATGGGGCATGAAAGCCCCATCTTCATATTGTATGATTATTTATTGCAGTCACAACCGCCCTCGCAGTTGCCACCTTCGCAATTTCCATCCTTGCAGTCGCCACCGCAGTTCTCGCAGCTACCGCCGCAACCCTGCTGACCTTCACCGCTCAGGAGCTTAGCCATGTGTGCAACCTCTTCTGCAGTAGCCTCGCGGTTTTCCAAAACCTCACCACAGAAGTTGAGCTTCTTGCCTGACAATGGGTGGTTGAGGTCGATCTTAACCTTGTCCTCTGAGATAGCTAATACAAGACCTAAGAAACGGTTACCATCCTCGTTCTGGAGAGGAATTACTGCACCAACCTGTACATGCTGAGCATCAAACTGACCGTTGATAGTGAAGATTTGCTTGTCGAGTTCGATGACACGCTCGTCGAAATGCTCACCATATGCCTGGTCTGGAGTCAATTCGAAGTCAAACTCAGCACCTTTCTCCAGGTTAACTACCTGCTCCTCGAATGAAGGGAGAGTAGCACCCATACCACTTACGAAGATGAAAGGACGCTCATCAGCAGTTTTCTCAAGCAACTCTTCGTTACCATCGTCACCTTTTGTTGTGTCATATAGTGAGTATGACAAAACGATAAATTTGTTTTTTGTTTCTTCCATTTTATTTATTTTTTATTTTATTATAGTCACTTTTTACCATTTTTTTTTGCTAACAATTTTGGATCTTTGATTTTTACTGTGGTTTCTTTATTGATAATTTCGAAGATTACCCCAGTATATGAAAAGTCCAAAAGGACAAAGAACCAAATGGTTTATTTCTTGGTTCTTTTTCTTTTCCGAACTCCTTTTACCATTTCCATGCGCTCCAGATAAATAGGGCGCCATTTGTCAATGATGTCTTGCAAGCTCTTGCTTTGTTGCGCGAGTTGTCCATATTCCTCAGAATCCAACAGATTTTCCTTCTTAAGTTCAAGCATGCGAGCTAAGAGATGTTTCTGGTGTTCTTCCGCAGCTTTGAGTTGGTTGCCTAACTTTTCCAGACTCTCCATGAAAGCAAGCGCTTTGTCTATATGATTTTGTTCTTCCATATATCTTATTCTACATGATTATATATAAAGGTGTTTGCACATTGACTGCAAAGGTACAATAAAAAATCGACAATCGGCAAAGAATGTGAAAGAAATTATTCCACTTTGCTATATTTCCCCTTTATATTCTTGATTACATACTCTTCTCCTTGAATATTGAAACCGTGTTCCTACCATGCCCATCAAGCGGTCCCTCGGGGAACACGTGATGGGGAGCTGGTGAACAAGAGACGGGCAACCGTTGCTCACGCGATGGGCAACAAGTGCCCAAACCGATAGCTACAATCTGGGCAATATAAAAAGGCTTTATTTTATAAGATTCTGTATAGATATACCGTTTTCTTACATATTTAAATAAAAAATGAAATAAAAGCTACGATATGTTAGGAAAAAGAGGATGGTTCTTTGATTTAAATCAAAAAAGAAAGGGTTTTGGCAACTTTTTTAATAAATTGTTTGCGGGCACAGTAGAAAGTTCGTATCTTTGCATCGTCAAAAAGAAAAAGACAAAAAATTTAGGATAATGTAAAACGAGCTAATCCTTCGGGTAAGGAAATGCCAATCATTAACACAATTGGTAGGCTCACAAAGTAAAGAAAGGTAAAAAGATTATGAAAAAGTTAGTAGTTTTGGCAGTAGCATTGTTGAGTATGACAACTACTTTTGCAGCAGATGAGAACGCAAGTGCAACAGCAGCAACAGCAGCTTACAACATGAATATCAAGATGGGTCCTTTGGCAGATGCTTTGTCTCTTAACATTGATCAGGTTGAGGCTGTAGCAGATGTTCATAAGAACTTCACTGCAGAGATGATGAATGCTGCTATTGCTCCAGCTGAGGAGCGTGATGCAATGGTAGGTAAGGCTATTAATAAGGATTTGAAATACATGCATACTATTCTTTCTGAGAAGCAGTATCGCAAGTATTTGATGTTGCTCAATGCAACTCTCAAGAATCGTGGTCTCATCAAGTAATGATTCTTGAAACAAAAGAAGAAATTATTATGATAAGAGAGAGATAATTTTGAGAAACTGTGTGTCAGCTTTTGGCACACAGTTTTTTTTGTCTTCAAAATGATTGTTTCCAATCTAATTGTTTTCAAATTGATTATATTCAAACTTGATAGATCTCAATAGAAAACAAAAAAGGGAATCCTCACGGACTCCCTCTTGCTTATTATACAAAAACATTATGAATTTTATTTAATTAGCGAACAAGATTCGATATTATTATTATCTAACTTAACTAATCCATCTAAAAGTTTCAAATCAGCTATAAGGTTCAATCATTCATCTGCATGAAACATTATCACTTATAGGTTAAGCCTCTGCTTTTAACGATTGCAAAGGTACGAAGTTTTTTTGATTGCTGCAATACCTAAAAATGGGGGTTTTATCCAAATACCTATTTATAATGATGGTTGGAAATTACTTTTTTCGTATCAGCGATGATCCTTGAATAGCTTGATAACCAGATAGTTGTATGATATAGATGCCCGTAGGCAATTCTGATATGTCACATAGATATTCCATTTCTCCTGATTGCATCTTTTCCACTTTCATTCTTATTCCACATAAGTTATAGACAGAAACTCTAAAATCTTGAGTGGCTTTTTCTGTGAGATTGATGCATATCTTGTTCCTGTCCATACCGATTTGAGCTTTTTGAGGTAGATAAGTACTGATATCTGATATTCCGTCCAGATTCAAAGCAGCCAATAGTCCTCGGTAAACATCCAGTTTTCCGTAACCCCAGTGGTTGTTTGGTATATCTTGTTCTTTGTCTAAAGGAATGCTCGTCTTCTTGATAATATCCAAAACTTCCTGACTGTTTAGACTCGGATTGGCTTCTAACCATAGGGCAATTGCTCCGCCCACAACCGGAGAAGCCATAGAGGTACCACTATTGGAATGCCAAAAATAATTTCTTCCCTGATAGGAATAACAGGAAATGCGGGTGTCCCTGTCCCAGTTGTCGGGATGACATACTTCATAGAATGAGTTATAGGATGAAATGACCGTACTGCCCGGTGCAATTACATCTGGTTTGATTCGTTCATCGAAGGTTGGTCCTATTGACGAATAGGCTCCAAGTGTTCCGATGGACAGTGTTTCAGACTGCTTATATTTTCCCTCTATATCCGTATAGCCGGTATGGTTGATGGTGGCACCTACGCAGATCACACTCGGGTAAGATGAAGGGGAATTGATGCTATGCGACTTCTCGCAGTCTGCAAGTGACGGATCTACAGAGCAGATATACATATTGCCCGAACCATGATATACTTGAACGTCTGCGTCTTTGCCCATTACCTGATAAGCCATATAGTTGGTTAAACCCACATTTTTTTCGTCTAAGGCTTTCACCATCCAGTCATAGCATATTTCTTCTTTCTGATAACAGGAAGGGTATGCCCCCATCATCATGACATACCTTTTTCCAGCCACCTCTACTGTGTCAATCAGGGTAGAGTCGGCAGTAGCTAAAATCTTTTCGGTATTCACATCAAAGATATGAGGATGCGTTCTTTCTTCATAAATGGTGGTGCGCAAAGTAAATGGCTGAGATGATTTGGCGATGTGATAGACGTATGGTTTGGCACTATTCACAAAACAGCCCGCACTTTCTTTTTCCAATGGCTTATGCATATAGTAATATTGTTGACCATTGTTGCCGGCTGAAGATACCAATACATGACCGGGAATGCGGGTCAGACTATCTAAAATCTCGCCATATAGCAAGTCTGTTCCATCAAAATCCTGTCCAGCTCCTTCGCTAAATGAGATGACGCATGGTTTACCTACCTGATCCGCATAATCGAAGATATACTTGAATCCTAAGGCATCCATGGCATAAGTAAATTTATAAGTTTGGGAAGAATCAATCAATGCAGCATTTTCGGATGTCGCATTTGCTACCAGACAAATATCGCTTTCGTATGCCATGCCGTGGTATTTGCCAGGAATATCTGAAGCCACTCCTTCACATCCGCTTCCTGCTGCTATTCCCAAGGTATGTGTACCATGTGAATTATCATATCCATCTCTCGAACATCCTAATGCAAGCAGATGTTCTTTTCCGATATATTCGCGGCCTACAGGCAATGTACTCTGTAAGGTGTCTGAAGATATCTGATCCCAAAAAGCCTTGATGCGATAATCTGTCATCTGTGGGTTGTAGAAATTCGGATTTGTAAAGTCGAAACCGATATCCATAATGCCCATTACTACGCCTTTTCCTGTATAGACCTGTGGCAAATTCCTACCTTCATATACGGGTAAAGCATTGGTCTGAATGATGACAGAATCTAAAGTACATTTCGGGTTCATGTTGGCTTCGATGCGTTGTATCTCTGGTAATGATGATAGACGGGATACAGAGTTCAGCGGAATCGTAGCGATGTATATATTACCATATCTGGCCCAAACCTTGCCACCATGCTGGTGTAGCACTTTTTTTCCATCTCCCGACACTTTGATAAAAGCAGTAGTCATGGGAGAGGGGATGCCTGTTATTGTTTTCTTTGCTTTGACATCATGTATTTTGGCAAGATTGACGGTTTGTTTTTCTTTCTCGCGTTCCTCCAAAACATAGTGTCGGAGCATAGGAGAAAGTTTGGATAGACATGCTCTTTGGGCATAAGCTCCATGTCCGAAGAATATAGTCAAGGTCAAATATAGTAATAGTTTTTTCATACAAGTAAGATTGTGATTAAGAAGAAAAGGAATCCCCGTGAAAGAGGATTCCCTGTTTTTTTGAGATTTTAGCTTTTAAAAAACTAAAGGATTTATTTCTTTAACCATTTATCAAGCCAGTTGAAGAATGTTCTCTGCCAAAGAATACCATTCTGTGGTTTCAAAACCCAGTGATTCTCGTCAGGATAGATGAGAAGTTCTGCAGGAATACCGCGCATACGGGCAGCGTTGAAAGCTCCCATACCTTGATTGGCATTGATGCGATAGTCTTTCTCTCCATGAATACAGAGGATAGGAGCATCCCATTTATCAACAAACTTGTGAGGACTGTTCTCGTAAGTCTTCTTGGCATTTCCACTCAGGTCCTTATTCCAATAAGCATCCTCATATTCCCAGTTAGAGAACCATGCCTCCTCTGTGTCTGTGTACATGCTCTCCAAGTTGAAAGCGCCATCGTGAGCAAGGAATGCCTTGAAACGCTTGTTGTGATGGCCGGCGAGATAGTAAACAGAGAAACCACCGAAACTTGCACCGACGCAACCTAAGCGATCCTTATCTACGTATGGCAGATTTGCTGCTGCATCATCGATAGCAGAGAGATAGTCGTTCATACACTGACCGGTCCAGTCGCCAGATACTTCCTCGTTCCATTCACTACCGAAACCTGGAAGACCACGGCGATTAGGCAATACCACTACATAACCGTTGGCAGCCATGATCTGAATATTCCAGCGATAGCTCCAGAATTGACTTACAGGACTCTGAGGACCACCTTCGCAGAAGAGAAGGGTAGGGTATTTCTTGGTAGCATCAAAATTGGATGGCAACATAATCCATACCAACATCTGCTTACCATCTGTAGTCTTTACCCAACGCTGTTCGCACTTTCCGAGGTTCAACTGGTTCAGAATATGGTCGTTCTCGTGAGAAATCTGTTCTACCTTAGTACCTTTGGCATCCTTACCAGGGGTAACGATATAGATATCGGTAGGATGACTCATGCTTGCACGGGTAGCGAGAATCTTGTTGCCATTATTTGCCAAAGCTACGCTACCATAATCAGCCCAGTCGTTGGTGATCTGTTTAACTTCGCCCTTGAAGTTGGCCTGATAGAGGTTCAGGGTTCCGTGCCAAACACCAATGAAAGTAAGGCTCTTGTTGTCCTTGTTCCATACGAATCCTTCTACGTTGGAGTCAAACTTGTCTGATACATAGTTTTTCTTACCCGTAGCCAGTTCGTAAACACAAAGACGGTTGCGGTCGCTTTCATAACCATTGCGTGCCATGCTTTGCCATGCGATGTACTTACCATCAGCAGAGAATTGTGGATTGGTATCGTAACCAGGATTGTTTTTCAGATTTTCAGGAGCATTGACAGCCTGATTCTTCATGCTCTTGGTTGCATCAATCTTTGGCTCTACATAACCAGCCTCCTTGCAGAGATTCTTGGTCTCGCGCGTACCTATATTATATAGGTAGATATCAGAGTCGGTAGAGATGGCATACTGAACGCCCTCTTTCTTGCGACAGGTATAGGCGATAGTCTTTGAATCAGGGCTCCAGGTCAACTGCTCGATACCGCCGAATGGTGCCATAGGACATTCGAATGGTTCACCTTTCAGAATATCTTCTCCCTCGTTGATGGTGCCGTTTTCTGTGACATCAGCAACAAAAGGGTGCAATATGCTCTCCACGTAGTGATCCCAGTGGCGATAGTTCATGTCTGTTACCAGACGACCAGTGGCGAGTGGCAGGTCTGAAGGATTCTCCTTGATGGTGCCATGATAAGGCAACTCCTTGATGAGGATGACCTTCTTGCCGTCTGGAGAGAATTTGAATCCCTCGATGCCTAACTTATCGTTGGTCAACTGCTTGCGATCGGTTCCGTCTGGGTTCATGCTCCAGAGCTGTCCCTCCCGGAGAAAAGCAATCTTTTGTCCACCGGCTATCCAGGCAGCATCACTTTCGCTTTTGGCATCAGTGGTGAGTGCTTTTTTGTTCTTACCGTTGGCATCCATGACGAATAACATCTGGTGGCCTTTGTTTTCTTTCACACTGTAATAACCTACCTGATAAACGATTTGCTTGCCGTTAGGTGAAGCCTCGGCAGCACCGATGCGTCCCATAGCCCAGAGAGCCTCAGGAGTCATCAGGTGGTTTTCTACCTTGATCTCATTCTTTTGAATCATAGTTTGTGCATCAACTGTAGTGGTACTCATCGTGAGTGCAGCTGCAGCTAAAATCATTGCTTTAATCATTGTATTTAATTTTATTTGAGTTTTTTTTCTTAACAACAATAGCGTTTGTTCTCAACTTGAATAGCGCTTATTCCTATTTGAATATGGCTGGGTGAAGAGAGAAAATGTAAATGGGAGTTATTGATTATTAACTTCTTCGCACACCACCATCTCAGTACCTCTGTAAATGACGACAATCTTGTGAAGTTGGGTGGTCTTCACGGCGGAAGTGACCACTTCGCTTTGAGCGTAGCGGTTCACTTGAACCTCGGCTTCTTTGAAAAGCTGTTGGATGTGTGCATCAGTATCTTTCGATTTGGCGTACTTGAGTTCCACAATATAAGAGTGGGTTATGTCGCTATAGATGTCGAGCAGCGGACATAGGAAGATGTCAGCATATCCTTCCTGAGTATCTTTTTCGGAGATAGGACGATAGTACTGATTTTGGCAAGTCATGGCAAGCGTGAAGCCATGCACAAAATACTCCCCTTTCTGATGGTCTCGTTGGGAGGCGTATTTATGCAGGCTGTCGGCAATGTACTGGAAGTATGCCTTCCATTTGCCATCATAAGCAAGATTGCTTGCCAACTCATTCTTTTCGTAGCTGTCGAATGAGAGATCATTTTCTTTGTAGGTATCGAGCAGATAAGTAAATAGCTGCTCGCGTACAACCTCGTTTGGAATAATAAATTTGGTCTTTCCTTTGTATGTTCCGTCGATGGTGACCATTCCGAAGTAAAACAATAGGCTGACGAAATTGTCGGGATTGCCTATCAGCTCGGCAGGAAATCCCGACTTGAGTTCGCCTGTGATGTAACCTTGCTGCACCAGTTGCTGGATGATAGAGGCATCGTGGGCAAACTCCTTGTCTCTGCGGATGAGCATGCGGAGCTTGTTGTAGTCGGTACGGATGTTTTCGTCTATCATGTGGTCGGGCACCTCACAATCATTGTTCACATAATTGTCGATGAAGTAAAGCACCATGTTGGAGTTGTACATCGTCACTTTGCCGTACTTCTTGAGTGCAAAGCAATAGTTGTCGTACCATGGCTTCATGATGGTTATCAACTCGTCGATGGTATGGTTGAACTCATATTGGGTGGAGTAGTATTCGAGCATGTCACGCACTTCTTTCTCCGTGAATCCCGTCAGTTCATTGAATTGGGCACTCAGAGTGTAGTTGGTGCCGATGTTGAATCCACTGGTCAGGTCGTCTAATGTGACAGGGCTGACTCCTGTCACAAATACACGGGCGATGGTAGAATCTGTACCAGCCTTGATCGTGTCGAAGAAAGTGCGCAAGTATCCCTCGCCATGAGTCTCTTTGCGATATTTGTCCAGACAGTTGGGTTCAGCAAGAATCTTGTTGGTGAAATGGTCGTATTCGTCGATGAAGAGGAACACCTTGGCATTGGTCTTCTCGCATTCACGGCACAGAAAGTTCAGTTGCTTGACCGCACCATCCAGTTGGTTCATGCCTTCTTTGATGCCTTTCGGCAAATATTGCGCATATACATCGCAGAAAAAATTAAAGGCTATACGACAATGGTCGTCTAATCCCTTTTTATAGTCTTTCAGTTCTGCATTTACTATCGCAAAGTTGAGCTTGATGACAAGATATTTGTTGTGCTCGGGTGTGGGATGCTGACCGATATAGAGATGTCCGAAGAGCTTGTCGAAGATGTCTGCTCGATTGATGTCGTAGTAATGCTCAAGCATGGAGAGGGTAAGGCTCTTGCCGAATCGGCGAGGGCGGAGGTAGAAGAAGAACTTGTTGGCTCTTTCAATTTTCTCCACGAATGGAGTCTTGTCGACATAATAGCAGTCATCTTCGATGACGGCTTTGAAGTTCATCATGCCGTAAGGGATGCGCTTGGGATATTTTCGAATGCTCGTTGATTGATTCTCTACCATATTTTTACACCTTTTTTATATTGTTCTGCAAAAATAAGGATAATTTTCCGAAAGAACAAGAAACTCTTCAAAAGATATGTTAAACATTTTACCATGAGCCTAAAAACGTGCCAAATTTTAACCTGATTTGAACTCCCTACCTTTAAGGGTGTGCCAACCATACAGAATCGAATTCATTATGACAAGTCTTCTTTAACTTCAAGAGATGCTTGTTTCTGGCCTTTTTAAACTGCTCCAGGTTGAGCGATGCGAGGTGTCAACGCGGAGCTACTTACCATCGAGAATGAAGGGTGATGAAGGGTGGAATTGTGCCATTCACCCTCTGAAACCCCGATAAACACAGGGGATTCCAAGGGATAGATGAAGGGTTTTATGCTAGTAGATTGTAAAGTCTAAAAGTTGCATAAAACAGCATCCATTTTTGTTGATAATCAATGATGCAGTATATATATCTTTCGGTATAGGCGCATAGAGCGCACTGTTTAACTCGTTGAAAATGAGCATGTCTAATGATTATTAAAATCGCTTTTTGGAAACACTTATAAAGCTATGAAAAGGTAAAAGCAGCTTAGAATGCTATATATAAGTATTCTAAGCTGTTTTTTATGATGTACTTGCTATTTCTTGACGATAGCCTTGTCTTCTATATTGATAACTTCTTCTAATTCGATATGGTGAGAACCTTCAAGTTTGTTAGTTGATGTCAAAGCGGTGCTTGTAATGATCGATTTTATATTGTCAAGACAAGGCTGTTCGCTCTTTTCTTTGCATAGAAGTGTTTCGGTCATGTTGTTGAACTTCGTTATCGTTCCCATGTTTTTTTCTTCGATGTTTCCGCCAGCCAAAACTAACTTGTCTATGAGAAATGCAACAAGGCCGTTCTTGCTTGATATGGAGCATGGTATTTTCTTGAGCTCCCACTCTGCTATGTTTCTTTTGCCAGGTTTCAATATTCCGCTTAATAATTTGGAAGTTACATTTGGAAAAAGCTTTTTGATGGTAGTCTCGGTACTCAACGGTGTGTCTACAGTCGATATTATTTTCCTGCTGATGACAATATTGGCAGATGTCTTTTTTATCGAGTATTCTACTACTCTGTTTGTCTTGAAGACATCGTTTCCGTCATGGCGTTGGGTGGTTGTTTCATTTGTCTTAATCTTGATAGTCGCTTTTTGTGCATCATTTTGCTCTCCGAGATAGAAGATTTCTCCAATAGACAAGCTGTCTGATTGATTCTGGCTATCTCTGATAGTTTGGGCTGATACAGCTTGGGTAAGCAGCATCAGAAAAGATAAAATCATATACTTCATATATTGTAATATTATTCGCATTTCCATAATTTAGAACTAGCATACCCAACTGTAACACCCATTTTTAAAGCATCTTTATCTTTGCTTGGAATGCTTGAATTGCTAATAGTCTTTATTACGTTTTTGCAATATTGTTGCCATTCTTCTTCAGTTGTGACAAGTTCCATTCCTTCAAAATACACGGAAGTAATATCAAGCATATTGCCTAATTGTGGATAAGCTTTCTTCGTTGATTCTAGTAAAGCTTTATAATTCTGAGTCTCTACAGATGTGTTACTGATGAATTGACAAAACTCTATTGTGCTTTTGTTTAGAATGGTGTCTTTATAAGTAGTTCCTTCCATGGTACTTCCACATGAAGCCATAAATACCAATACTAAGCCAAATACGGTGTTTCTAAAAAATGCTCTCATAAGATTTTGTGAATTTAATGGTTGAATATAACAAAAATTGTTGCAAATATAGTATTTTTTTTAATAAATAGTAATATCATTCTTGCTATTTAACTTTTTTTATCATGCTGGTAAGAGAGTGCTTGGGTGGTAGTTCGTTCCACTACTAGTAGTCTGTAAAGTCTAAAAGTTGAGTAAGATATATATACAGCATCATTGATTATCAACAAAAATGGATGCTGTTTTATGCAACTTTTAGACTTTACAATCTACTAGTTCTATTTTAAAAAAACAATACGCCAATAACGGAATCTTATCGCTTTGCGCCTTCAGAATCAACGTTATCCCGAACGGAATGTATGGTGGTGTGGGAGGCCGGAAAATATGAAAATAGGAGGCAAATGCCTTTTTTGATTAGCATTTACCTCCTAACAGATTGATTTATTCAGCCCCTTAAAGTGGAGCTTCAAGATTATATCTTGTCGAGTGCCTGCTTGATGTCGTCGAGGATATCCTCGACATCCTCGATGCCTACGGAGAGGCGGATGAGGTCGGGGGCAACTCCGGCTTCTTTCAACTGCTCATCTGTCAATTGGCGGTGGGTATGACTGGCTGGATGGAGTACGCAGGTGCGGGCATCCGCTACGTGAGTCACGATGTTGATCATATCGAGCGAATCCATAAACTTGATTGCTGTTTCACGGTCACCCTTCAAGCCAAAGGCGATGACACCGCAGGTACCATTTGGCATGTATTTCTGAGCAAGTTCGTAATAGGTATCGTCTTTCAGTCCACTGTAATGAACCCAAGCTACGCGAGGGTCGTTGTGCAGGAATTCTGCCACCTTTTGAGCATTCTCACAGTGCTGGCGCATACGCAGATGCAGACTTTGCAAACCTAAGTTGAGGATGAATGAGTTCATTGGGGCAGGGATACTACCGAGATCGCGCATCAGTTGGGCTACAAGTTTAGTGGTATAACCCATCTTGCCAAATGCTTTCACGTATGTCAAACCGTGATAGCTGTCATCTGGTGTGCAAAGACCAGGGAACTTTTCTGCATTCGCCATCCAGTCGAAGTTACCACTATCTACTACTACACCACCCACCTGAGATGCAGTTCCATCCATATACTTGGTGGTAGAATGAGTTACGATGTCAGCTCCCCATTCAAAAGGACGGCAATTGATAGGAGTGGCAAAAGTATTGTCAACAATCAGTGGAACACCATTTTTGTGGGCGATGCGGGCAAACTTCTCGATATCAAGAACAGCACATCCAGGGTTGCTGATGGTTTCGCCGAAGACAACCTTGGTGTTAGGACGGAATGCTTTCTGGATTTCTTCCTCGCTATCGTTAGGATTGACGAATGTACATTCTATGCCGAGTTTCTTGAGTGTTACACCGAAGAGATTGAAGGTGCCACCATAAATCTCATTGGAAGTCACGATATGGTCGCCAGCTTCGCAGATATTGAAAACGGCATAGAAGTTGGCAGCCTGACCACTACTTGTCAGCACAGCACCCACGCCACCTTCAAGCTGTGCTATTTTCTGCGCTACAGCATCATTGGTAGGGTTCTGGAGACGGGTATAGAAATATCCTTCTTTCTTAAGATCGAAGAGCATAGCCATCTCTTCAGAATTGTCATACTTAAATGTAGTACTCTGAATGATAGGCACTTCAATAGGCTCACCATTCTTTGGCTGATAGCCTCCCTGTACACAGATGGAAGCTGTACGTAATTTCTTTTCCATTGTCGGTTATATTTTTAATGTTCTATTTCTTATTTACATTATTTATATTCTACATGACGCTCATTATCCTCTTTGTATTTCTTTAATTGATATCTTGTAATACCTTGATAATCTGTGGTTTATTCTATTTCATGAATACAAAATAAACTGCAGCGATGAGACAGATAAATGCAGCCGCATGATTCCAGTGCAGACCTTGTCCCTGAAAGAGAATGTTAGCGATGATCGCAAAGACGATGAGAGAAACGCATTCCTGTATGACCTTGAGTTGTACGAGGTTGAAGGGGCCTCCGTTATCTACAAAACCGATACGGTTGGCGGGTACCTGACAGCAATATTCAAAGAAGGCTATGGCCCAACTGAAGGCGATAACTCCAATGAGTGGCCAATGGCTGCTGGTACCAGTCTGCTGAAGTTTGAGATGTCCATACCATGCCAGCGTCATGAATATGTTGCTCAATAATAATAGAAGAATTGTGTATATTCCGTTCATCATTCTTGTTGTTTTTTTACTTTATTGCGTGCAAAGGTACAATTTTTTTTTGATATTTCGATAGTTTTTTGTACTTTTGCACTCGATTTATGCAATCAATAGTGAATTAGTTATATCAATAAAAGAATATGAAGATAGGATTCGATAACGAGAAGTATCTGAAGATTCAATCCGAACATATCAAGGAAAGAATCTCACAGTTTGACGGAAAGCTCTATTTGGAATTGGGAGGAAAGCTTTTCGATGACCATCATGCAAGTCGCGTATTGCCTGGTTTTCAGCCAGATAGTAAGCTTCGTATGTTTCAGAAAATCAGTGATAGCATTGAAATTGTTATCGTGATTAGTGCGGCAGATATTGAGAAGAATAAAAAGCGTGCCGATTTGGGTATCACTTATGATGAGGATGTACTCCGTCTTCGTGGCGAGTTCCAAAACCGTGGTTTTATGGTGGGTTCTGTTGTGATCACGCATTACAATGGTCAGCCTGCTGCTACTGCTTTCAAGCAGCGCCTGGAGCGTGATGGTATCAAGACCTACTGCCATTATCTCATCGAGGGCTATCCTCATGATGTCAACCTGATTGCTTCTGATGAGGGTTTCGGAAAGAATGATTATGTAGAAACAGAGCGTCCTCTGGTTATCGTCACTGCTCCTGGTCCTGGTAGTGGCAAAATGGCTGTTTGTCTGAGTCAGCTTTATAATGAAAACAGAAGAGGTGTGCGTGCTGGATATGCCAAGTTTGAAACTTTCCCAGTTTGGAATCTTCCATTGAAGCATCCTGTGAATATTGCATACGAGGCAGCTACTGCCGATCTCAATGATGTCAACATGATCGATCCTTTCCATCTGGAGGCATATAATAAGATTGCTATCAACTACAATCGTGATGTTGAGATTTATCCTGTACTCAATGCTCTTTTCGAGGGTATCTATGGTTCTAATCCATACAAGTCTCCTACGGATATGGGTGTGAATATGGTAGGTTTCTGTATTTCTGATGATGAGGCTTGCTGCGAGGCTTCGAAGGATGAAATCGTTCGTCGCTATTATGCTGCTACCAACAAGTTGGCTCTGGGTGCTTGTAATGAGGAAGAAATTGCCAAGATACAGATGCTTTTCAATCAGGCTAAGATTTCTACAGATTACCGTAAGGTGACTGTTGCTGCAAAGAATCATAAGAAGGAGACGGGACATACTTCATCGGCTATTGAGTTGGAGGATGGCACCATCATCTGCGGTCATAGTAGTGAATTGCTGGGTTGTAGTGCCGCTTTGTTGTTGAATGTCATGAAACATTTGGCTGGTATTGATCACAATCTGAAACTGATTCCTCAGTCTATGATAGAGCCTATTCAGCATACGAAGATCAGTTATCTCGGCGGTCGCAATCCTCGTCTTCATACAGATGAGGTTCTTGTAGCTCTCTCTGTTCTCTCAGAGAATGATGAGAATTGCCGAAAAGCCTTGGAGCAGCTGCCAAAACTTCGCGGTTGTCAGGTACATTGCACTGTGATGCTGAGCGATGTGGATCAGCGTATCTTCAAGAAATTGGGTGTTGGCTTGACTTGCGAGCCAGTATTAAAGAAGTAATCTCAATCTTGCTATATAGAGATTATTCCATCTTGCTATATAAAGATAAAAAAAAGGTGTATCAAAGAGTTTGTTAGACTTTGATACACCTTTACTTATTTTTATTTCTTCAATTTATCTCAATTTTTCAATTTATCTCAATGCCATTACTCTACTGAGAATCAGTTTCTTATATTCCTTTTTCATGCTTTCCGGCAGGAAAGAGGCTTCTATCAGATCTATCCATTTCACGATAGAGCGGCGGAACTTCTTGGCGATGTTGGCAATCACCTTGTCGTTTAGTCCCGATGCTTTCATTACTTTGATGAAATCAGACTTTTGAATCTTTCTTTTCTTTCCGTTCAGCGTTAGGGCGAGCTCCTCGGTATCTTCGGGCATTACGATCTTGGTACAGAGCAGGTCGTAGGCAGGAAGTGCATAACCCATCTTGCGGTTATTGTAGAGCGAGAAGTTCTTGAGGTGCATATCTGCATTGCCAGTAATCCATGAGAAAATGACAACTTCCCAATAGTTTACGAGGTCGAGTTGCGAGAATGATGAATATTTCTTTAGGAGTTTCGCTATCTGCTCATAGGAACCTTTGTATTTGTATTCCGTAAGGCGCTCCGATAGCTGGCACATATCCTCCATCGGTACCTTGGTTCCATCATCCAGTCTGTCTATTCTTCGGGTGATATAACAGAGTTCGCCATCTGCAAATCGTATCAGTCCGTGGGGAACAACGGTTATCTTGGCAGCTTCGGCGAGATGCATCGTGAGGTCTTCTATTTCCGGCAGACAGCGGTAGCGGTCGGTTTGCGGCTTTAAGATGTATTTACCCCAAAGGCCGACAATCGTGAAACGGGACGGTTCGTTCTTTCCACCCGGATTCACATCAAGTGAGAGTTTTGCCTGGACACCAGTGAGGGTGGTCTGAGCGCGCACAACCTTTTTTGCCAGGTCGCCGATTTCCTTTCTCACATAGGGTAGGACAGGTGCTTCCTTTGTGCCGTAGAGTTTCCGGGCACAGGCAGGATGATAATCTATTTGTCCTATTTTTAAAGGTTTATAGCAATATAGACATTTCTCCATGTTCTTTCTCCTTTAATTATTGGCCTTTTGTTATTTCTTCTTTTGTGGGATTGGGCTATGATATTTCCTCATGGTCTTCTATAGGAATGACGCTGACTGCTCCTATACAATCTTTGCAGCAGGCAAGGAGGAGTGACATCCTATCCCGCTGGTTGATTTTCCAACTGCTCTCTGCGATATTCAGCAGCCATCCTTCGGGTATTAGTCCATCGAAGAAGGGAAACAAGACGGAATCTTGATAGGGTTCTTCAGATAACGGGAGTGTCAAGCTGACGGCTTCTGCGCCATTGGATGCCAGATAATCGGCATCGTAGGCGAAGGTAAAGCCTGTCTCATCTTCTGTCAACAGACCTACGTATTGATTGTAGAGATAAATTTTTCCTTGTTTCATGATTTTGAATGTTTTGTCCTTTCAGATGGGGATGTTCTAATCTTTTTGGATAGGTACAGGACCTATTTCTTGTCCGAATAGCAGGAGAACCTGGTTCACTTTGTCGAGACGCAGGGTTTCTTTTCCCTGTTCCAGTTCGCGTACAAATCTCAATCCGACACCCGATTTAGCAGCTAAATCCACCTGTGTCAATCCGAATTGCTTGCGCATTTCCTTTACGTATGATGATAATCTATTGCTCATATTTTATTCGTTTGATAACTTTTAGGGTGATATAAAAGATCTTTATCTTATAATATTATACCCTTTCGGGTAAAATTATACCATTGATTATATCTTATTATACCCTTTCGGGGACAAATATACGAATAAAAGATGAAAATACCCCCGAAAAGGTATAATTTATAATAACATTTAACTAATTATACCTTTTCGGGGGCAATGTTATGCGCAAATTAATACTGGCAAAGTAAATCTTCTATGGTCTTTTTCAACTCGGGCAATTCGTTTTTAATTGTGTCATAAACGATAGTTTCATCAACATTGGCATATTCGTGAGAAATCATATTTTAATCTCTTCGAGCTTGTCATGGATAGTACTGTGATTATACATAAACTGCCTCCTGATTGATGTTTGACTGCAATAAAGGGCGAAGCGATTTGCGGAAGCGAACTAAATCAACTTTAGTATTAAATAGTTTACTTAAAGCCTCATGTAAGTTATGCATGAGTGAAAGTGTTGGTTTTTCTACTTCTACAACTATATCTATATCACTGTCTTCAGTATTTTCGCCTCGTGCTACAGAACCGAAAATTCCGAGTTTAGTGATACCAAAGCTATCTCCAAACTGTTGTTTGAAGTTGGCTAATTTTTCCAAACATTCTTGTAACTTTACCATAGCTTATTTTTTAGTTGTCGCAAAAATACTCATTTATTCTGAATTTACCAAATGAATTCGCTATATTTTTTATGATAAATCTAAAAACTTTTAAAAAAAGCGTAATGAATACCTTTACAGGCAATCATTACGCTCATTCCTTATTTCTTAGAACCCTTTTGCTTTTTGAGGTTCTCTTTATTTTTCAAGGCTCTCTATATTTTCCGAGATTATCTTATTTCTCAAGATTCTCTTTAAATTTTCGAGGTTCTCTTTATTTCCCGAGATTCTTTTTCTTTTCATCCAGTTCAGCCTTCTTTCTCATCATCTCTTCCTGCTGCTGGCGCTGCAACTCCTGGAGAGCCTGCATTCTTGCCATGAGGCCATTAGCCTTCTTAGGATTACTCTTGTTCTCCTGATAGCGCTTTTCCAAGATGGCGAGAAGCTTCTCGTCGTTGGTGGTCTTACGCAGAGTCCACATAATGGCAGCACTGAAGAACAGTGAGATAAAGTAGTAGAAGTTCAAACCTGATGAATAATCATTGAACATGAAGAAGAACATCAATGGCATGAGATACATCATCCACTGCATCATCTTCATCTGCTCAGCCTGCTGACCTACCATCTGGTCTCTCTGCTGGCGCATGGTCATCCATGAGTACAACAGGTTGGCTACGCAGAAGAGAATACAGGTCAAACTCAAGTGATCACCTATCATCCAGATATTGGTGTTCCACTCAAAGATTGGGTCGTATGTACTCAAGTCGTTCATCCAGAGGAAATGCTCACCACGAAGCTGGATGGCATTAGGCACGAAGTTGAACATCGCAATCCACACAGGCATCTGAATCAACATAGGCAAGCAGCCTGACAATGGACTCACACCATACTTGGCATATTCAGCCATCATCGCCTGCTGTTTCTGCATCTGATCCTCAGGCTTGTTATACTGAGCTGTAGCAGCCTCGAGCTTTGGTTTCAGAACGCGCATCTTGGCAGAACTCATATAGCTCTTTTTCACCATAGGGTAGGTGATGAGCTTCAGAAGCAAGGTGATGAGAATCAGCACGACACCCATAGGGAATATCTTGCTCAACCAGTCGAACACGTAGAGTGTGAAGAAGCGGTTGATCCAGCGGATGATAGGCCATCCTAAATATACCAGTCTCTGGAATTCCAAATCTTTTCCGAAGGTGCTTTCCTTCTCGGTATTCTTGAGAATCTGGAAATCGTTAGGACCAAAATAGAACTCAAACTCAGAGGCTTTCTTGCCGGTTGGGTCAAAAGCAGTTTTCATCTTAGCCTGGAACTGCTTCAGATAGCCAGAACCCTTCTCCTGTGGGATAGAGGTCATGAAGGCATCCTTTTCGAAGTTGTCTTTAGCTACGATGATGGCAGAGAAGAACTGGTTCTTGAAAGATACCCAGTCGATGGTTTCCTCGATTTTCTCATCAATCTTCTCGCTTCCCTCATTGAGATAGTCTGTGCCACCCTCTGCATTGTGATAGGTGAGCGTGGTGTAGCGGTTTTCGAACATGAAACCACGTTCCTGCTGGCGTGCCTTATCGCTCCAGTCGATGTCCATCTTATTATAATTAGGTGAGAACAGACCTTCCATACCCTGAGCAGAGAAGCTCATGTGGAGCATGTAGTCCTTACCTAATGTATAAGTCATGGAGAGTGTCTTTCCTTCTCCAGCCACAGCCGTCATGGTAACAGTAGAATCTGTTACGTTGGATGGAGTGAAGTAGAGGTCGCTGGTGATGATGTTAGCTTCCTTGGCCTCAAGCATAAACTTAAGACTCTGGTCTTTGCCATCGAAGAGCGTAACATCCTTCTGGTCGGCAGAACCGTCCTTTACCTGGATGTTGTGACCTACATAACCCTTGATAACTGCCTTCTCGACAGTACCACCCTTGGTGTTGAGGGTTAATTCAACTTTCTCGTTTTTCAAAACGATCTTCTTCGCCTGACCCTTCAAAGCAGAATAGAAGAGGGCTGTAGAGTCTGCCTCAACCTTAGCCTTGGCATCTGCCTGACGCTTGGCTGCTGCAGCCTTGCTGGCCTTTTCTATCTCAGCATGCTTAGCCTTGGCAATGGAATCCTGTACGAAAGCTGCTCTCTGCTCTTCTGCAGAAGGCTGTGTGTACCAACTGAATCCGATAAGTACTAAGGCAATGAGAAGAAAGCCAATAATGTTGTTCTTGTTCATTGTTATTTTAGAAATTTATATTATTTCTTGTTTGAGATAGCCGTCTTGACGAAATCCATGAACAGAGGATGTGGTTTTAATACGGTACTTTGGTATTCTGGATGATACTGTGTACCGATGTACCATTTCAATCCTGGTATTTCAACGATTTCTACCAAGTCGCTCTCTGGGTTGCGTCCCACGCACATCATGCCGTTCTTCTCGTATTCCTTCTGGAACTCATTATTGAATTCGTAGCGATGGCGATGACGTTCCTGGATGTGCTCCTTATTATATATAGAGAAGACGCGGGAACCTTGTTTCAGTACACATTCGTATGCACCGAGTCGCATGGTTCCACCCATATTGGAGATGTTTTTCTGTTCCTCCATGATGTCGATGACATTGTGTGGAGTCTTTTCGTCCATCTCTCTTGAATTGGCATCTTTGTAGCCCAATACGTTACGGGCAAACTCGATGACCATCATCTGCATACCCAGACAGATACCGAAGGTTGGGATGTCGTGGGTGCGGGTATAGTGGGCTGCTATGATCTTGCCCTCAATGCCGCGCTGGCCGAATCCCGGACAGATGACGATGCCGTCCTGGCCCTTCAACTGCTCTGCCACATTCTCTTCTGTGAGATATTCAGAGTTGATGAATGTAATCTTCACCTTGTGGTCGTTGTAGGTGCCGGCATGTGAAAGACTTTCGCGGATACTCTTGTAGGCATCCTGCAGGTCGTACTTGCCTACCAGTCCGATGTTCACCACCTCTGTAGCCTTGCTTCTGCGGTCGAGGAATGCTTTCCAAGGACCCAGCGCAGGCTTTTCACCGATAGGCTCGCCCATCTTGCGGAGAATGGCGGTATCGAGGCCCTGATTCTGCATGTTTACAGGCACTTCATAGATACTGGCGAGGTCTTCGCTTTGTATCACGCAGTCCAGATCCACATTACAGAAGCTGGCTACCTTTTTCATGATTCCCTCTTCGAGATGTTTCTCTGTGCGGAGAATCAGAATATCTGGCTGAATACCTACACTTTGCAATTCCTTCACGGAGTGCTGGGTAGGTTTGGTTTTCAACTCGCCTGCAGCCTTCAGATAAGGTACGTAGGTGAGGTGCACATTGACGGCGTTCTTGCCCAATTCCCATTTCAGCTGTCTGATAGCTTCCATGTAAGGAGCACTTTCGATGTCGCCGATGGTTCCGCCTATCTCGGTGATTACGAAATCATAGTGATACTTCTTGCCGAGCAGCTTCACATTGCGCTTGATCTCGTCGGTGATGTGAGGCACCACCTGAATGGTTTTTCCGAGATAATCGCCACGACGTTCCTTGTCAATGACAGCCTTGTAGATACGACCAGTGGTGAGAGAATTTGCTTTCGTAGTTTGAATACCTGTGAATCGCTCGTAGTGTCCGAGGTCCAGGTCGGTTTCCATACCATCTACTGTCACGTAGCACTCACCATGCTCGTACGGGTTCAGTGTACCCGGGTCGATGTTGATGTATGGGTCAAACTTTTGGATAGTAATGTTGTAACCTCTTGCTTGAAGAAGCTTACCGATGGATGACGATATGATTCCTTTACCCAAAGAAGAAACCACACCACCAGTAACGAAGATGTACTTAGTTTCAGCCACGATATTTATATTTTAAATTAGAATAATCGCGTGCAAAGTTACTATAAATTTATGAAATAGCCAAAATTATTGCAAATAATGCCGTTGTTTTATGAATTATTTATTACCTTTGCGCCTAAATTATATCATTGCGTAGATTTTAATGATTATGAAATTGAGATTTAATATAGTGATGGCTGCTCTTTTTGTTTGTTTTCCTTCATGGGCACAAACCAAGAGTCATAAGCTTACCAAGGGTGTACTGGAACCTGAAACGGCTGAATGGGTGAAGAATTATATGGATTCTTTATCCGCAGTTCGTGCTCATATCGATTCCAGCTATTATGCTGCGAAAGATATCCGCTATTCCCGACTTTTCACCCCGCTTACTTTTTATCATTCTCCTGCTAATCATTTTCTCAGATTGAATCCGGCTGGCTATTCTGATTCTCTTGAATGTATGCTGGATAAGTCTTTGATGTTCATTTACTTAAACCGTCCTGATCTTGTGAGAAGTAATGAGTCCAGACTGGATGTGGTTGGTGCTCCTATTCCTGAGGGCGCTCCGAGAAAGACGGAGGTGGATATTGTGGAGGAGGTGGCTCCAAAGGCTATTGAATTAGAGGCTTCGCCGATGAAAATCTATGTGGCGAAGCCTAATTTCTGGACGGTCAAGGGAGATTATTACCTGCAGTTCCTCCAGAATTATGTGAGTGACAACTGGTATAAAGGTGGCGAGAGCAATTATTCTATGCTGGGTAGTGTGACGATGCAGGCCAATTATAACAACAAGCAGAAGGTGAAGTGGGAAAACAAGCTGGAGATGCGCCTGGGATACCAGACTTCCAAGGGCGATACCTTGCATAAGTATAAAACCTCTGAGGATTTGCTGCGCTATACCGGAAAGTTGGGCTTGCAGGCTACCAGAAGATGGTATTATACCTTGCAGGTGATCGGGCAGACCCAGTTTACCAGGGGTCTTCGCAGCAATGATAAGTTTGTCTATTCCGACTTCATGTCGCCTTTCAAGTTGAATCTTTCTGTCGGTATGGATTATTCCATCGACTGGCTCAATCATCGCCTGAAGGGTAGCACGCATATCGCTCCTTTGGCTCTTAACTGGAAATATGTGGACCGCAGTTCGCTTGCCACCCGATATGGTCTGGAAGAAGGACAGCACGGACTTTTGGACTATGGTTCTGAATTTACGGTAGACTTTACGTGGCAGATGGCGGAAAATCTGAGATGGAAGACCCGCCTCTATGGATATACCACTTATGAGCGTGCTGAGTTGGAGTGGGAGAATACCCTCACTTTCCAGTTTAATAAGTATATTTCTACCAATATATTCCTGTATCCTCGTTTTGATGATGGCAGCAAGCGTAGCGAGGGCGAGAGCTACTGGCAGTTTAAGGAATATGCATCGGTAGGTTTCTCCTATTCTTTTTAATATAAAAAATAAGCCAAGTCAGTATTCCTGTTGAGAACTGCTGACCTGGCTTTTTTTATGAATAGCTTTTTATCTCATGAAAAACTTTAAAACGCCCCAAAATAATGGTCGTAAATAATGAAAAGAACAATAGCAAGAGCTATCAGACTAAGAATAAGAAACAGGATTCTTCCTATGATTCTTCTCCTGATCTGTGATCTTGTGTGACGATTCTGTCCTGCTCTGCGACTGTAATGTTCCTTGCGTCCACTACTTCTTTGTTCACTTCCATCTCTGTGATGGTGGTGATGATGTCTTCCTTCTGTTTCCATGAGTAACTCTCCTTTAGCTTACTATATATATATTAGAATCTGAAGCAAACTTCCACGTCTGCCATTGAATAATTGTGGTCAGCGATTGTACGGTCGTTAACGAACGCATATTCTGACAGAATGGTGAAGTTTTTGTTGATATGATAGTTCAAACCGACTTCGTATTGGGTTCTCATCATGTCAGTCTTGCCGTTAGCCTCGTACATATCATAGCGAGCCTTTGCATAGAGCTTCTTGCTCACGATAGGTGCGATGACAAGACCATATACACCCTGTGCCTTATTGCCGATTTTTTTGTTGAGATTGCAATCCTTAGAGGCTGCATCCCCATGATTGGTTATGCTTTTGGCAAATGCCATACCGGTAGAATGAATATATTCTGAACGGACAGTCCAGTCGTTTGCCTTGTATTCGAACGAGAAAGCATATCGGTTCTGGTTGAGGCTGCGAACCTCGTTGGTATGAGTAATCTCTTTGGTAGCACCAGGAGTTACGCTAGAGGTTGGGTTGGCTACGGTTTCCGTCCAGTTACCCTTTCTTGCATAAGAACCCGTCCAGCCGAAAGCTCCGATGCGCATTCCTGCCACAGGCATAACCCATACGCCGCCGATCACGTTCTTCTGGTTATCTACGTCCTTGGTATTGATGCCCTGTCCGTTGAACACACCTATCTGATAGTGCAGCAGGTTGCGGCCGTTGGCATTCTTGAGGAAATCACCCTGAAGCTGCAAACCGATGTCACGACCATTGGAAGCGTGCTCTCCGGCACGGTCGCTGAAACCAGCCAACTTACTCACGTTCTGGGAATAACCCATGAAGCCCTGGTCGATGGGGTGCATCGGATTCTCAAAGGTAAACGGATTCTTGAACTGTCCGATTTTCACCTTGAAATAACTGTATTTCTGCCATTCGGCAAACAAATCTACCATTCTTGGACTGCTGCCCAGGTCGGAAGTGTTGCCATTAAACTGGATCTGGGTTTTCCAGTAAAAATCGTTGGCGATACGTCCTTCAAGGGCGATACGTCCCATGCGGATGTTGAAGGAATTGGATTCCTTTCCCTTCTGTCCGCTATACTGATATTGAGTCATGCCGTAGCCCGACAACTTGACGTTGTTGAGCCATGCTGGCAACTCGATTGTTTTCTTTTCCTGGGCGCCCGCTGTGGTTACTGCCATAGCCATCAGCGCCATGATGATACTATTTTTCATCTTCATTTCTATTTTGTTTTAAGGTTTATTTCTTAGCGGCAATTTCCTCAGCGGTCAGGTCCTCAGCTTGGGCAGCCTGGAGGGCGAGTTTCTCAGCTTCCTTGGCAGCCTTGGCTTCGGCGGCAGCCTTTTCGCGCTCTTTGCGTTCCTTCAATTTCTGCTTGATCTCTGTTTCGCTGCGCTTTTCGAGAAGCACTACGTTTTCTACGTGAGGAGTGTGAGGGAACATATCCACAGGCTGAACCGCTGCCACTTTGTAGTAATCGTCCATCAACTGGAGGTCGCGTGCCTGGGTGGCAGGATTGCAGCTTACATAGACGATGCGGATAGGAGCTGCATTCAGAATCACGTTGATGACATCCGGATGCATACCGGCACGTGGAGGGTCGGTGATGATGACATCAGGACGGCCATGCTGCCTGATGAAATCGTTGGTCAGGATATCCTTCATATCGCCTGCATAGAAGAGGGTGTTTTCGATGTTGTTTACCTGCGAATTCACCTTTGCATCCTCGATGGCTTCAGGAACGTATTCGATACCGATTACTTTTTTAGCCTTGTGTGCCACGAAATTGGCAATGGTTCCGGTACCGGTGTAGAGGTCGTAAACCAGCTCGTTTCCTGTGAGGTTGGCAAATTCGCGGGCCACACAGTAGAGGTGGTAAGCCTGCTCGGTATTGGTCTGATAGAAACTCTTAGGTCCTACCTTGAACTTCAGGTCTTCCATCAGTTCATAGATGTGGTCGTTGCCCTTGAAAAGACTCAGTTCCAAATCATTGAAGGTATCGTTGCCCTTCTGGTTGTTTACATACATGAGCGATGTGATCTGCGGGAATCTGTCAGCTACTTGCTGCATCAATTCCTGCGCTCTCTGCTCGTCGCCTTCTTCGTCGTAATGGAATTGGAACACAAGCATCCATTCGCCTGTGTTGGAGTTGCGAATCATCATGTCTCTCAACAATCCATGTTGCTCACGCAGATCGTAGAAAGTATAGTCGTGAGAATCGGCATACTCGAATACGAAGTTGCGAATCTCATTGCAGAGGTCATCCATCAGCCAGCATTTCTTGATAGGATATATTTTGTCGAAGGCTCCGGTGATATGAAAACCGATAGCGTTCTGTGCGTGGCGTTCCTTTAATGAAGATACCGTATCATCCTCTTTCTGAGGAAGTTGTGCGAGTTCCTCTGCAGTAAACCATCGCTTGTTGCTGCATCCGAATTCTATCTTGTTTCGGTACTCCTGAGTCTTCACGCTGCCCATGATAGGGCGGAATTCAGGAAGCTCGATTTTACCGATGCGGGTGAGCTGGTCTTCCACTTGTTTCTGCTTCGCCTTGATTTGCTCCTCGTATGGCAGGTTCTGCCATTTGCAGCCGCCACAGATACCGAAATGCTCGCACATCGGCTCCTGGCGAACGTCGCTCTTCTTGATGAATCTGACAACTTTCGCCTCGCAGTATTTATGCTTCTTCTTAACTACTTGTAAATCTACCACATCTCCAGGTACGCAGAAAGGTACGAAGATGACTTGATCATCGACGCGTGTGATGCATTTTCCTTCAGCAGCCACAGCTTCGATGGTAACATTTTCTATGAATGGTAACGGTTTACGTTTTCTTCCCATGATTGATATTTAAATTTTTGAGTGCAAAGATACTACTTTTTTGTAAAAAATGAAAATTTTTCCAAAGTAATTTGTAAGATATGTGAAAAAACTGGAATGAAAAAGAATCATCTGTGGTGGCGATTCTCTGTTTTTTTTGATGAAGAAGTGCTTCTTTTCTATATATCATCAAGTTTCTCCCTTATATATAATAAGGTATATATTGATTTGTAAAAATAATAGCAGCTTTGCTTATAATTTATTACCTGCGAATAGTGTGTACGTAAACAATTAAAAATGTAATGTCGAGATTGCAAAAAGATGGTAAAAAGTTTGGTAGAACCGATTTTTAATCGTATTTTTGCATCACAAATTTTAATAACAATAACTAATAAATTAGAACCTATTCGATTATGGACGAAAAAAGAGTTTATACTTTCGGTAATGGTAAGGCAGAGGGCAAGGCCGACATGAGAAACTTGCTCGGTGGTAAGGGTGCCAACTTGGCGGAAATGAATCTTATTGGTGTACCTGTACCTCCTGGTTTTACAATTACCACAGATGTGTGCAACGAATACTTTGAAAAAGGCAAGGAAGATGTAGTGGCTCTTCTCAAGGATGAAGTTGAGAAAGCAGTTCAGCATATTGAGGCTTTGATGAACTCAAAGTTTGGAGATGTGGAAAATCCTCTTTTGGTTAGTGTACGTTCTGGTGCTCGTGCTTCTATGCCGGGCATGATGGATACCATCCTCAACCTTGGTTTGAATGATGAGGTAGTAGAGGGCTTGGCTCGTAAAACGGGTAATGAGCGCTTTGCTTATGACAGCTATCGCCGTTTTGTGCAGATGTATGGTGACGTGGTGCTCGGTATGAAGCCTGTCAACAAGGAAGATATCGACCCATTCGAGGCTATCATCATGGAGGTGAAGAAGCAGCGCGGTATCACGCTGGATAATGAAATGACAGTGGATGAATTGAAGCATCTTGTCAAGGCATTCAAGACGGCTATCAAACAGCAGACTGGTAAGGATTTCCCAGACAATCCTATGGATCAGCTTTGGGGTGCCATTTGCGCCGTATTCGATAGTTGGATGAACGAGCGTGCTATTCTCTATCGCAAGATGGAAGGCATTCCTGCAGAGTGGGGTACTGCCGTGTCAGTGATGGCGATGGTGTTCGGTAATATGGGTGATACTTCTGCCACAGGTGTTTGCTTCTCCCGTGATGCTGGTAATGGTGAAAACCTCTTCAACGGTGAGTACCTGATCAATGCACAGGGTGAGGACGTAGTGGCTGGTATCCGTACGCCACAGCAGATTACTAAGATTGGCTCTCAGCGCTGGGCTGAGCGTGCAGGTATCTCTGAGGAGGAGCGTGTTGCTAAATATCCTTCTATGGAAGAGGCTATGCCTGAACTTTACAAGGAACTGGATGCGCTGCAGAATAAGTTGGAGAACCACTATCATGATATGCAGGATATGGAGTTCACCGTACAGGAAGGTAAACTCTGGTTCCTCCAGACACGTAATGGTAAGCGTACTGGTACCGCAATGGTGAAGATTGCTATGGATCTTCTTCACGAGGGTATGATCGACGAGAAGACTGCTATCCTCCGTTGCGAACCACAGAAACTTGATGAATTATTGCACCCTGTATTCGATAAGTTGGCTCTCTCTAAGGCTAAGGTCATCACACAGGGACTCCCTGCTTCTCCAGGTGCTGCTTGTGGTCAGATTGTATTCCATGCAGACGATGCTCAGGAGTGGCATGAGGATGGCAAGAAGGTCATCATGGTTCGTATCGAGACATCTCCTGAAGACCTCGCTGGTATGTCTGCTGCCGAGGGTATTCTTACCGCTCGTGGTGGTATGACTTCTCACGCTGCCGTAGTGGCTCGTGGTATGGGTAAGTGCTGCGTATCTGGTGCTGGCTCTATCAATGTAGATTATAAGGCAAAGACCGTGGAGATCGAAGGTGTAGTTTACAAGGAGGGTGATTTCATCTCTTTGAACGGTACTACAGGTCAGGTTTATGCTGGTCAGATTGAGACAAAGGCTGCAGAGCTTTCTGGTGACTTCAAGGAACTGATGGATCTCTGTGATAAATATACCAAGATGGAAATCCGTACCAATGCGGATACTCCACACGATGCTGAGGTAGCTCGTGCTTTCGGTGCCAAGGGTATCGGTTTGACACGTACAGAGCACATGTTCTTCGATGATCAGAAGATTGTTGCGATGCGTGAGATGATTTTGGCTGATTCTGTAGAGGGTCGTGAGAAGGCACTTGCCAAGCTCCTTCCATATCAGAAGGCTGACTTCTATGGCATCCTCAAGGCTATGGATGGTTGCCACGTGAACATCCGCTTGCTCGACCCACCTCTCCATGAGTTCGTACCACACGATTTGGCTGGTCAGGAGACTATGGCTAAGGAGATGGGCGTTAGCGTAGAGGAAATCAAGAAGCGCGTGAACTCTCTGGCAGAGAACAACCCTATGCTCGGTCATCGTGGTTGCCGTCTCGGTATCACATTCCCTGAGATCACAGCCATGCAGACTCGCGCCATCCTTGGTGCAGCTTGCGAGTTGAAGAAGGAAGGATTCCATCCATGCCCAGAAATCATGGTTCCTCTCATCGGTACCGTTCTGGAGCTCAAGCAGCAGAAGTCTATCATCCTCGCTACTTCTAAGGAGGTATTCGCTGAGTACGGCGTAGAGGTTGAGTTTGAGATTGGTACTATGATTGAGATTCCTCGTGCTGCCCTTACTGCAGGTCAGATTGCAGAGGAGGCTCAGTACTTCTCATTCGGTACTAACGACTTGACACAGATGACCTTCGGTTATTCTCGTGATGACATCGCTTCATTCCTCCCAGCTTATATGGAGAAGAAGATTTTGAAGGTGGATCCATTCCAGGTTCTTGATCAGGAGGGTGTGGGTCAGCTCATCAAGATGGCAGTAGAGAATGGTCGCGCTACTCGTCCTAACCTCCGTACAGGTATCTGCGGTGAGCACGGTGGTGAGCCATCATCAGTTAAGTTCTGTGCCAAGGTAGGTATGAATTATGCATCATGCTCTCCATTCCGTGTGCCAATCGCACGTTTGGCTGCGGCGCAGGCGGCAGTAGAGGAGTAATTTGATTTTGCATATTTTGGAAATAATAAAATAATAGGTTAATAGGGGAAATTTCTTTGTTTTTAAGGATATTTCCCCTTATTTTTGAAAAAAGTGATGATTTTTTTTGTTGTTTCTTATTTTTATCGTACCTTTGCGACAGTTTTTAGCATAACAACGTAACAATCATGAAAAAAATATTAATTGCATTGGCATTGTTTTCTTCATTATCAGTGAGCGCAAATCAGGATGCCGAAGTTTTAGGTGTAGCATTCGGCTCAACTTGTGAAGAGACAGTTCAAAAGCTTAATAAAGATTATGGTACACCTAAATCTCAGAGTGCAGACAAACTTGTTTACCTCAACGAGATGTTTGAAGGTTTCAAGGCAGACCGCATAGAACTCGGTTTCCAGGATCTTCAGGGAACAACAAAGTTGAATCAGGCTCGTTTCTATTTTGTTTGTCCTAACAAGGCAGCAGCCATCGCCAAGATGAAGTCTTTGGTGAAGAAGATGGAGACACGCTATTCAGTTTCCTATGATGAGGAAGATGGTGGCACAGCCTTCTATAAGGGTGGCAATTCCCCATTGGGCATAGGCTGTTTGTTTACGATTTTCGTTTCTCCTTATCAGGGAAAATGGACTTGCCAGTTGCGTTATGGTAAATTCCAGTTTAAGTAGATTTCTGTAGGAAAATAAGATAAAAGCCTCGTACACGTCTTGATAGTAATGTGAGTCGTTGTATGAGGCTTATTTAATGATAAAATATAAATTATGAAGAAACTTTTTGCTTTTCTGTGGGTGGTATTGTTGGTGGCTTCTGTTCAGGCTAAGTCGCTCAAGGATTTGTGGGTATCTATGCCAGACTCTCTTCTGCCAACCTTAGACCGGAATCTTCGTCTGGAGTTGGTGGAATTAGAGGAAATGGGTGTGAAGCCTAACG
>ERZ1026876.38-NODE-38-length-77695-cov-37.776069_pt1 | contig 77695 bp, 122 predicted proteins | sample MGYA00380168_ERZ1026876 | MGnify/ENA primary metagenome ERZ1026876 (study PRJEB33269, sample SAMEA4719804) | human gut metagenome | biome: human-associated habitat; feature: organic feature; material: feces | place: Cameroon | collected 2013-10 ... | reverse complement strand
CCATGGCAAAGGCGGGACTTTCCGCCCTGATCCCCACCAGCGACGAGCCGCGGGCGGGCGTGGCGAATATCAGCTTGCAGATAGAGAGCAAGTTCGCCGAGCAGATATACCGGTGCTATGAGCGCATGATGCAGGGCATCATGGACGGGCTGAACCTGAAATATTCATGGAGATTTGCCATGTTTGGCAACATTGCGGAGGACGAAAAGACCTTTGAAAACGCCAGACAGGGAATGACGCTGGGCATACTGCCCCAGACCATGCTTTACATGGCGATGCTGGACATGAGCGTGATGGACGACATGGCCATCAGCCGTGCGGTGAAGGAAAGCGGCATTATGGACCTGCGGCGGCCCCTTGTGACCAGCTACAACGCCAAGCAGAGCGAAAGCGAACTGCCGCCGCAGGCGGCCCACGACATGAACCCAGGAGGGAGACCGGCATCAGAAGGGGCGCCGGGGACCGAGGGACAGGAAGCGTCAGAGGACGCGGGAGGCTGAGAAGAAATGGGCATGACGGCGATACTGACGGCGGACGACCTGCACGAGATCAACCGGGAGCTGGCCCGGGGGAACGATGTGGAGATACGCCGGACGGCGGAGGGACTGGCCATAAAGGCACACACCGTACACACGGTGAAGAAAAAGAAAGGCACGGCACTGCCGATGCCGACAGACCGATAGGGCGGCGAGAGCCCCTGCGACAGTGGGGAACGAAAAACGAATGATCGCGGTAAAGGGACTGCGAGAAAAGCCGAATGGGGCTGCGCCGGTGGAGAACACCGGATGCGGTCCCATTTTTATTTTGCGGAGAGAGGGAGTGAGGACATGAGAGCACAGGAATACGCCAGTTGGGATAACCCCCGGTTCGCGCCTATGCGGGAGCCGATGCGCCGGGTGATGGAAGCATACGGCAATGCGGAAAAGTGGTTCGCGGACATCAAGGACCGGGTGCTGTGCGACATGGGTATGCCGTTTCTGTCGGATGCGATACACAAGCTGGAGCACAAGCAGCCTGAGCGGATAGACGACTTTGCGGAGATACCCCACGACTACCACCTGCGGCTGATGTACCCGGGTACGCCGGAGCTGGACGAGGACTTTGACAACGACCTGGACCGGGTATTCGAGGTGTGCGTGGCCATTGTGGACGGTGTAAACGAGGCACTGGGCGGATTTATCCGCGCCACGGCGGATGGGGAGTTCAACGCGCTTTCCCTGAAGGCGGAGGAGCTGCAGATCGCCAACACCGACGACAGGCGCAAGCTGCTCCAGGCGTGGACCATGTGGGACCAGGGGGGTATGAGCCGCGCCACCTTTGACAGCTGGTGCCGAAAACTGTTTGAAGGCGGTGAGGACGAATGAGCACGCTGAAAACCAAGGCGCTGCCCAAGAAGGTGAGCGCCAGCGGCACGCTGAAGGTGATGCAGAAGCTCAACGAATACGAGTTCGGCGTGGAGCTGTGGGTCCTGCGCGAGGGTGAAAACCGCAACAAGTGGGACTATCGAAACCTCGCGGAATACTACAAGACCTTCATCGGGCAGCCCATCCTGATCGCTTATGTGGGGCAGCAGGTGGGGGACGGACACAACATGAGCAAGCGCCGGGATCCCAAGACCGGGGAGGAGTACCAGTCCTTCATGGAGGGGACGGCCGAGCGCATCGTGGGAACGCTGTCCGATGACGAAAAGGACTTTACCCTTGTGGAGAGGGGCGGTCATACATGGCTCAGAGCGAAGGGACGGCTATTTGCTTTTTACGCCCCGGAGCTGACGCGGAAGATCGTGGAACAGGGCACGATGGACGTTTCCGCCGAGACAATGGTGTCGGAGAGCCACAAAGAGGGCGATGTGGACGTGTTTACCAAATGGTCGGGCATAGGCGTGACCATTCTGGGCGACAGGGTAAACCCGGCGATACCGGGTGCGAGCATCGCAAAGCTGGCGGCCATGCAGGAGGAATTTAAGGAACTGAAGCTGCGGGCCGCGTCGCTGCACACAGCCGCAGAGGGCAGCGACGGCAAGGAACCCGACAAAAACACAAAAAAAGGAGTGAAAAGCAACATGAACAAGAGAGCGATGGAGCAGATGCAGACCAAGTTCCCCAACCACAAGGTGCTCTCCATGAGCGAGGACGGGCTGAACGTGGCACTGCTGGACGCTTCCGGCAATCTTTTCGGCTACACCTTTAACGCTGACGACAACGGAGAGGTGATCGCCAGCAAGATCATGCCCTGCGCAGCGCACATCGTGCTGAGCGTGGGAGAGGTGGAGCTGAACGCCGATGTGGCGGACGTGGTGGACTACACCGTGGCCTCCGTGAAGGAGACCGACGGCGATGTGAAGAGCCTGAACGCCAAACTGGAAGCCGCCAATGCGCAGATCAGCGCCATGCAGGAGGCGGAGAGCAAGCGCCGGATGAGTGCCTGCAAGGCTTCCGCCAAGGCAACGCTGGACGCCTTCAACGCCAACCGCGAGGAAAAGGTGGCGGAGGACGCCATCAAGGCGGTAAACGAGAACATCGAGGCCGGACTGTACGCCAACAGCTGCGACAAGGACGGTGCGTGGCTGGGAGAGAAGCTGGTGCGCGAGGCGGTGCTGGCCGTGTGCGGTGAGGCCGTGATGGAGAGCGACAAGCGCAGCGCACAGAAGCGCAAGACCACCTATGCCTGGGAGCACATCGCCGGCAACAGCGGCGAAGGAAGCGAGGGTGTGGACGCTCTGCTGAACAAGTGGGGCATCGATGCCGGCAAGTAAAACGAAAAGGAGAGTGAACAAACATGGCATACATTGAGAAAACCGCGTTTGAGCCGCGGATCACCAACAACGAGTTCAACGAACTGTGCAACATCACGGGACGCTATCAGGTGTCCGAGGCGGATGCGGACTGCTCCGCCGGCCTGCTGGTGGTGCGCGGCGAGCAGCTGCCCTGTGCGGGCTTCAAGGGCATCAAAAACGAGAACGCCTTTTACATGAACGCTGCGGGTGCTGCCGCTAACGCCGACACCGGCGTGTACGCCTGCAACACCTACGAGTGGCCCATGTTGGGCGGACGCAACGGCAACAACTACGCCGTGGGCACCGCCACGCTGGGGCTGGGCGTTCCTGCGGGCCGGGACGGCACCTTCACCGAGATCGTGTTTGACGGCAAGCACGCCTACCGCTTCGGTGAGGGCAACCTGAGCACCGCTATCGGCGAGAACACCATCTTCACCATCGCCAACGGCCTGCTGGTGCCCGCCGCTGCCGCCCCCACTGCTACCGGCGCCATCTACTTCAAGCTGAAGGGCACCGGCAACTTCACCGAGGGCGCCGGGCAGAGTTTCGTGTACTACGACGTGTGGGCCTGCAAGGTCAGCACCGTGACCGCGTGACAAGAGAGGAGAGTGAGTAAGAAATGGCAAAGCTGAACCTGAACAGCGTTTCCAACGAGGTTTTCGCCATCAACGGAAACGACCAGCGCGAGGACATCGTGGCCAAGGGCCGCGTGCTGTTTTATGAACACGCCCTGAAGGGCAAGATGGCCCTTTTGAGCGCCAAAGGACAGAACACCCCCGTGCAGCGCACCATGAACGACCGGGGCTACAAGCAGCTGAACGAGCAGTTCCAGCGGGAGAGCCTGCTGTATGCCGCCAAACTGGCCTGCGCCAGCACCGGCAAGAAGGCCCCCGAGAGCTGGGAGGAGTTCAAGCGCAATGGCGGTGAGTATTACGGCAACGCCCGGTTCTACGCCGTGCTGCAGGGCATTTGGCAGGAGGTCATCATCCCCATTCTGCCCGCCGTGTACTCCGAGGCGCTGAGCGACTTCGCCGAGACCGTGGAGATCGAGCTGGGCCAGACCTACGCCGTGAGCATCGGAAGCAACGACATCCCGGTTTTCCAGGACTCCAGCTGGGGCGCCAGCCGCAGCGTGCCGCGTAACCGCTTCTATTCCCGCGATTACACGCTGAACCCCACCCCCAAGAGCTGCTGGATCACTTCCAAGTGGATGCAGCTGGTGGGCACGAACATGGACTTCGGTGTTTTCTTCGCCAACATGGTGGCGGGTCTGTACGCCAAGACCATGGGTGTGTGGAACGAGGCCATGACCACCGCCACGGAGGACACCAGCCTGATCCCCACCAACCTGAACTTCACCTTCAACAACCAGAACTGGGTAAAGGGCGCCAACAAGATCGCCGCGCTGAACAACACCACCATCTCCGACGTGTTTGCCACCGGCAGCACCGTGGCCCTGAGCAAGGTGCTGCCCAACACCGTGACCGGTTCCACCAATGTGAACATGGATGCCGCTATCGCCACGCTGCTGGGCGCCGACTACACCAAGGCCGGCTACCTGGGCCAGTTCATGGCGGTGCGCCTGATGCCCATGCGGGACGTTATCATCCCCGGCACCCAGAACACCACCGTGGAGACTATGCTCAGCGAGAACGACATCTGGATGCTGGCCGGCAACGGCAGAAAGCCGCTGACCATCGGCTACACCAGCGGCACGCCCATCTCTATCGAGATGGATCCCACCCGCACCGGGGATTTCGAGATCGGCCTGAACCTGACCATCGCTCTGGACAGCGTGGCCACGTTCGCGTCCAAGATCGCGCACTTCACCGTGTAAGGAGACCCACACCGGGGAAGGGGCGAAAGCCCCTCCCCGAATATGCGGATTTAGTTTAACCGGGAAAACGGCGGTCTCCAAAACCGCAGTTCGGGGTTCGAGTCCTCGCGTCCGTGCCAAAAGCGGTGGACACTACCGTTGGGCAATGGCATAGCGCCGCTCTGAAAGTGTGTTAGCATTGGCGCTTTATCCGTGCATTGAGCGCCTAAAAGTAACACGGTTGCCGGTAAACGTGCCGCCCGTCCGGCGTAAAAGGCGGTTTGGAAAACAATTCCCGCGAGCCGAAAGGCACAGGGAGTTTATGGGGGCGAAAGCCTCATACGGAAATGTAGCTCAGTTGGCAGAGCATCTGACTGTTAATCAGAGGGGCGCAGGTTCAAGCCCTGCCGTTTCCGCCATAAGGATGTGCGGCAAAGCCGCGGGTATGCAATGCGCCGACGTGTAAACGGGGCAGCGGCGGGAGCCTTGACGCATTGCGGCAGATAGAAACAGACCATGAAATGAATCTGAAAGGAGCAGAAAGCATGGGAAAGCAGAGAAAAAGCGGAAACAGACTGGCCGCACAGATCGCGGCGGAGGAGAGCGAGGACGACCAGGTGATGCTGGCGGCCCAGCAGAGCACGGACACGCCTGACGAAAGCAGCGCCGTGAACGCGCCGGCGCAGGAGAATGTGCAGGACGCGGCTGATGCTGCGGAAATTCCCGCCGCGCCGGGTACGTACACCGCCGAGCAGGTGCAGCAAATGATGCAGGAGGCGGCGGCCAAGGCGGTGGCGGAAGCGCTGAAGAACATCCCCCAGCAGGCCGCGCCGCAGATCGTGCAGGTGAGCACCAGCGCGGAGCAGGTACATTTCCTGTGGATGGCGCCGGTGGCGGACGACAACGTGGTGCAGTTCGGCGACGGCGGGATGTACGGCAACATCGTGGGCAAGACGGGCAGCTTTTACGTGCCAAAGCCCGACCTGAGCCGCATATTGACGGAGATGAACCGCCGGTTCATGGCGCAGCGGTGGCTGCTGGTGGTAAGCGGCCTGACGGACGAGGAGCGCGAGGCGCTGGGCGTGGACTACAAGCCGGGTGAGGTACTGGACAAGAGAGCCTTTGCCAAGCTGGTGGAGCTGGGCGACGAGCTGCTGAACATCTACCCGGCGCTGTGCGAGGGACACAAGGTGATGGCGGCGCAGATGTACGCCGACGCCTACCGACAGGGCAGCCGGTATGTGACGCGGGAGCGCACGGTGAAGCTGAACGCGCTGAGCAAGCGCAAGGGGCACGAGAAGGGCGACTTCATCACCATTATCGAGGACATGAACGAGAAGGACACCAAGTAAGGGACGTTTGACGACACTGGCGGAAGGAGGGAACGGCCATGATGCAGGGCGACGCCTATTCGCTGCCCATCGTGCTGCGGCAGGGGGAACTGCTGATAACGCCGAAGATGGTGCTGCGGCTGGAGATCACCATAGGGAACCTGACGAGGACGTACCCCGGCGTGGTGCGCTACGACGAGGAGAACGGACAGTGGCTATTCCCGCTGACGCAGGAGCAGACCTTCGCCTTTAAGGCCGGGAGGACGCCCCCGGTGCAGGCACGGATTAAATTCAACGACGAGAGCGTGGTGGGGGCAAAGGGCAAGACCATATACGTCTCCGCAAGCCGGTCCAAAGGGGTGATGTAAATGGCGCTGCAGCAGTTCGCGGCGGAACAGAAGAACGCCAACGCAAGCACCCCCCCGGTGGGGCAGCCCGTGGTGGAGATAGAGATACGGGATGTAGTGATACAGACCGGGGGAGAGATCATCCCCACCTACGAGGGCGAATATGAGGTAACACCACAGGTGGACGAGCCTGTTGTGCTGCATACAAAAGCCAAACGCATGAACGACGACGTGACGGTGAAGAAAATTCCCCAGTACGAAGTCAGTAATGCCGCCGGTGGAAAAACTTTAACGATAGGAGATGTGGAGTATGGCTAATCAGTACATCAACAAAGTAATTCTGGGCGGACAGGTAAAAATCGATCTGACCGCCGACAGCGTGGTGCCTGCCAAACTGCTCAAGGGCATTACTGCCCACGACAAGACGGGTGCGACCATCACGGGTACGTGTACCTTTGATGCGGATACCTCCGGCGCTACCGCGTCCGCTGCGGAGATCCTGCTGGGCAAGACCGCATTTGTGAAGGGCGCGGAGGTCACTGGTACGATGCCCAACAACGGCGCTGTGGCGGGCAACATCACCACCAAGGCGCAGGTGTATACCGTGCCCCTGGGCTTCCACGACGGAAGCGGCACCGTGCAGATCGCCGAGGCGGAGCAGGCCAAGCTCATCGCCACCAACATCCGCGAGGGTGTGACCATTCTGGGCGTGGAGGGCACCATGTCCGGCAGCGAGGACATGAAGGCACAGGCCAAGACTGTGACCCCCACCTTTGCCAGCCAGGAGGTCCTGCCCGACGAGGGGTACAACTGCCTGTCCAGCGTGACGGTGAACGCTATCCCCGTGAGCGAGACGGACAACGAGGCCGGCGGCGTGACGCTGACCATCGGCGCCTGAGAAGCGGAGAAAACGAGGTAAAAGGGCGATGGCGAAAAACGTAAACAAGGTCGTGGTGGACGGCGCGGTGAAGCTGGACCTGTCAAAGGACAGCGTGACGGCCAACACACTGGCGAAAGGCGCTACCGCCCACGACAAAAGAGGGGCACCCATCGTAGGAACGATGACAACGCCGCAGATCAGTGTGGCGGGCAGCGTGATGACGATAGCCTGACGGAGAGGAACAAAACGCATGGCGAGAGATGTAAAGATCAACGGCGTGACCTATACGGGCGTCTCCGTCGTGCAGGTGCCGCTGGCCGAGGGAGGCGCGGCACGGTTCATGCAAGTCAATGGTGCGCCCGGAGCGCTGGAAAAGTGGAAAGCGGGGCTGAAGATAAACAACTCCACCTACCCGAACATCGGGCAGATGCGCTTCCCACTGGCGGAGGGTGAAGGCTACGCCCTGTACCTGTACGGAAACGGAGACTGGGAGGCGACCTACCGGGTGGCTCCCGGCTCCGTGGTACAGGTGGGAGACTTTGTAAAGATCACGAAAGGGCTATTCCCTTCGGCGACACTGTATCCGTCGGAAAGCCTGTATCCACAGGCGGGAAAGGCGGGACTGATGCCCAGCAGCAATCTGTACCCCGGCAGGAGCACATACCCCAGCAACGCGCCGCTGGTGGAGGGGCTGGGCGGAAATTCGACCGGCGCGGACGGCGTGGCACTGACGGACGGCACGGCGGGAGAACTGATAACGATCTATATTCCGGCATAAGGAGGGGAGAACATGGGGACGAAGTGGAGCGAGGTCATATCGAACCACGCGATGGTGGCCATCGACGACGTGCGCTTGCAGGAGGAGGCAGCCAACGACCCGGCGGCGTTCCTGCGGAGGATGAGCCTGTATATGGTGAACGCCATCCCCCTATTCTCCCTGCCGGTGCAGATGCGGGCGTATCTGTCGGACGGGCTGGTGCAGCCCAGCTACGGCGACTACTACTGGACCAGCAGCGAGGACAGCCTGGTGGGAGAAACGGAAGTGGACACCGGAATGGTGGGCTACGAGCTATTTTCCTGCGCCATTGTGGAGCAGGATGTGACGGGCGGCATGACGGCGGTGCCGTACACCGGGGCGAGCTACAACGCCGAAACAGGCGTGGTGACGTTCCCCATGCAGGACATGGCGGGAATAAACTACACGCTGGACTTTTACACAGACGGTGAATTTGGTCACGAGCTGACGATGGAGCAGAAGCGGATACTTGGGCTGTGCGTGGCAAGCGTATGGGACGAGAGGTTCTTCCGCAACTGGCTGAACGACCAAATGAAGATAAAGGACGCGAGCTTTGACACGGTGAACGAGGGCACCTATATGAAGGAAGGCGCCGCAAAGCAGGAGAAGAACCGGGCAAGGCTGATGGACGAGATGCACAAGTATGAGCAGGACTGTACGTTCCTGAACACGGTGCGCAGAGGCCGGGGCGGGTACGGACGATACCAGTTCCTGTGAAACGGGGAGGTGACGGGCGATGGCGGACATAAAGAACGATCTTGGCAATATCGCCGCGATGGCGGAGAGACCGCAGGCGCCCACCAACCGCCCCGCACAATACAACGACCGGCGCAACCCCTACTTTGGAGATCCGACGGCGCGATTCGTGCAGGCATACGGTAAATACGCCAGCGACTACACCGCGTGCCGGGTGCAGGGGCTGGACAGCGACCCCAACAACTTCTACGAGTGGAGCGAACAGCTGGTACGCTTTGCCGATGCGCGGAAGAAGGGCAACGCCATAGACCGGCCCATAGACAACTATAAGGAAATCCTGTTTGTAGACCGGCGCATCGAATATGTGCCGGAGGGCGCAAAAATGGAGACAATGGGCTCCACATGGCTGGTAACGAACCCGGCCAACATATCCTCTGCCGTGGGCGGCGGCATCATAAGGCGGTGCAACGCCACATGGAACCATCTGGATTGGTACGGCAACGTGCTGAAAGAACCGATGGTGGTGGAAAACGTGAAGCTGAACGCCAACGCCAACGACTTTCAGGAGACCATGCTCATCATGCAGGGGTACTTCAACATTACCATACAGCGCAACGGAGAAACGGAAAATCTGGACGTGAACAGCCGCCTGATTCTGGGGCGGATGGCGTATCAGATCACCGGCTACGCGGACGTGGCGCAGGAGTTTACCGGGGACGACGAGAGCTGCCGGCTGCTGCGGTTTACGGCGCGGATGACGGAGCCGGATAGGGAGAAAGACGACCTTGTGCGCCGGGTGGCCAACGCCTATCCCTTCACCTGGGAGGTGAACGTGAGCGGCAGGGCGGCCATGAGCGCGGGAGAAAAAGCAAAGTTTACCGCCGCGTCCCTGCGAAACGGAGAGGCGGCGGACGGAGACACAGAGCATCCCACCCGCTATCTGTGGTACAGCAGCGACGAGAGCGTATGCCGGGTGGACCCCAGCGGCAACGTGACGGCGGTGGGCGAGGGAGCGTGCATCATCACGGCGGTGCTGGTGCAGAATGAGGAGCATTACGGCACCTATGCCGTGACGGTGGCAGAGAGCGTAAGCGGCGTACACTGGCAGACGGATCCGGTGGAAAGACTGGAAGCCTACGGCAAGACCGCGCTGACGGCCATATACACCGAGAACGGCACGGAGACCGGAGACGCGGTAGAATGGACCTTCACCGGGGCGGCGGAGGACAGCTACACCGCGGAGGTGGACGGCAGCACCGCCACCGTGTACTGCTGGGGCGGCAGCGTAAAGCCTTTGACGGTGACTGCCGCCTGCAAGGGCAAGAGCGTGAGCACGGACATCACACTGGAAGGGTGGTAAGAACGATGGCAAAGCCGATATGTGAGCACGCCTACCGGAAGGTGGGGGAGATCATCATACGGTGCAGGAAGCAGACGGGAGAGCACGACTTCTGCTGCTACCAGTACCATTGCCCGGACAGCGGACGGTACGAAAACGCGGCACCGTGGCGGAACTGCTCACTGCGCTGTAAGGAGAAAAAGTAAATACGTGAGGGAATTTCCATTATGAATCTGAAAGGAGCAGGAGAGATGGAAAACAGCATTAAAGAGCGCAAGCCCATCACCATGAAGGAGGTATTCGCCAAGGCCAACGCTTACGTGCCGCTGATGGAAAAGGCGGCCATCGTGAGCCACTGCGCGGAGAGGTGCATCGACCGGGTGGTGGTGAATACCGGGGAGCGCTTCCGGGGCGATGTGCCGCCCATGTACCGGGAGAACGGACAGCGGAAACGGCGCTATCTGATGGGCATACTGGCAAGGGCGTATCTGCGGCTGGACTTCGACGGCTGCGAGGAGGACAAGTGGCTGATGAGCGCCGACGACTACGATCTGGTGGGCGGGGTGCAGATGGTCAACCAGATCGACCGGATGAAGAAGCAGAGCGACGCCCTGCGGGACAAGGCGTATGACCTGCTGGCGGACTACCGGGATCTGGAGAAGATGCTGAACACGGAGATCAACGCCAACCTGGCGGTGATGAACGATGTGGTGGCGCGGATGGCCATGAGCAGCGCGGCGGCCATGACGCCGGAGAGCATGAAGGAGCTGGTAGAGCTGGCGGAGCAGGTGCAAAAGGGCACAAAGTGATATTCAAAACGCAACGGAAATAAAAGTTGCAAAAATATCAAAAACGCAACGAAAACTGTAATGTTTCATGTGAAACAATTAGGAAAAACGGAAAGCGGGGTGAGGGCGTGAACGCAGATTTCAACAGCCCCTACTATCCATTTGAGCGCGTGGAAACCGGATACGGCACCTTTAAGGGTGCGGAGAAGATACCGAAAAAGATCGTGAACTACCTGCTGGACCTGCCGGACAGAAACGGGTACAAGCCCGTGGACGACAACGCAAGACCACGGGTGCGGCTGATGAAGTACATCTGCTGCGACGGAGCGAACCCGCTGGCCCAGCCCCTGCCCACGGCGGAGGAGAAGCTGAGCATTGTATTCGACGGCGAGATGCCGGCGGTGGACACGGAGGAGCAGAAGGCGAAGCACCCCAAGGGGTACAGGCTATTCCCGCTGGAATACTGGGGACAGGCGCAGAGCATGGCGCAGACGGTGGTAAAGGTGTACATCGGGCGGGTAATCCCAAAGACGCCCTTTACGGCGGCGGTGGGAATATACTTCGACATACTGTGCAACTACGGACACGAGACCACCACGCGGACGGACGATTACTCCCGCAGCTATGACATGGAGCAGTGCATCATTGAGGCACTGAACGGTGTGAACATAGGCGGAGCCGGGGTGATGACCTTTGACAGAGGAGCACACGCGGACAACGGATCCCACGCCATATACGACCAGGGCATGAACGTGGGACGGCGCGTACACATGAGCCTTGCGTGGGCGGACAGCGACGAGGGAAGCGTCGTGACTACATTCTGAGAGAACGGAGGGCGGCGCAATGGATGAAGTGACTTTTGACCACCGGCTGACGGCGGTGGAACAGCGGAGCAAAAGCAACACGCACCGCATAAACGAGCTGGCCGAGTGGCAGAAAGCGATGAACGAACTGGCGACCTCGGTGGCGCTGATGACTCGGGAACAGAAGGATATGCGGGAGGACCTGTCGGAGGTAAAGAAGGACGTAAAGACGCTGACGAACCTGCCGGCGAAGCGGTGGAACGACGTGGTGGAGAAGCTGGTATGGCTGGTGCTGGGCGGCGCGGTGACGGCACTGCTGGTACAGGCGGGAATCAATTTATAAGAAAACCGCATAATCAATAAGGAGCATAGAAATTATGAACAGAGTAATTTTCTATAAGACGGCAACGTGCCCGTACTGCGGGAAGCTGGCTACGTTTGCTATGGATGAAAAGTGGAAAAAGGTTTGCCGGTGCAATGGGCTGGAAAAGTCGCTGGAACCGGGAAATGAAGTCAAGGCTATTATCGTAAAGGTGTTTCGTGAGGGAGGAAAAGAGCTTATATGCCGATCTCACAGAGCATAGAAAGGGCCTGCCGCAGGTACGAGGAAGTACAGGCGGAGGGACTGACGCTGTACCCCATTCTTGTGGAGGAGATGGAGACATTCGAGTTGGCGCGACCGGGCATTGACATCGTGCAGCAGAGCCTCCCTGTGGCGTATGCTGTGATGCCGCTGCTGGCGGCCTACTACAAGATGGAGTACGACGCGATGGGGCGCGGAGAGGAGACAGTGGGGCTGCTGTCAAGGGCGCTTTTGATGCTGGCGCTCTCCCTGCGGCTGGGGAGAGGAAAGCCGCTGGACGAGCGCTTGAAGGCGTTTCGCTGCAAAGTGGACACGAAAGACCCCAGCCGGTTGACGGCGGTAGAGTTCGTGCTGCACGGAGAGGAGCTGTGGCGCATTACACCGGCGCAGTTCCAGTATTTGCGGGAGATCATCGCTGCACAGAACGGAATTGAGCTGACGCCGCCGGAGGCTAACCCGGAGTTGGTGGAAGCGCAGCGAGAGCTGGCGGAGATGAACGGCGGCGCAAAACTGAGCGGAGAAGCGTGGGAACGGGTGGCGACGGTGGCCGCGCTGGAACACGCGGAGGAGACAGAAATAGAGTCGTGGCCACTGCTGAAGCTGCAGACGAAAGCAAAAACGTGGCAGCGGATATTGGGGTACATGACCTGCACCATCGCGGAGGCGAGAGGAACACAGTGGAAACGGGGCAACCCGTGGCCGAGCCTGTTTTATGACCGGGTGAGCGAGGGCAACACGGCACTGCGGCCCGTGGAGGAATCGACACGGGGCATGGGACAGGCATAGAAAAGGAAATAGGCCCTGCAAGCGGGCAGGGCGGAACGCCAAGTGGGGCGAAGCCAACGGGGAACCGGGGCTTTGCCTCCATTTTTTATATCAAAAAGGAGTGAAAGCGGAATGATTACTTTTACCGATCCGAGACTGTATACCCGCGGCATCTGCGCCGCGCAGTTCGCCGACATGGAAACGGGTCAGGTCCTGCTGAGCAGCAATAAGTTCCAGGAGGGCAGCATCACCGTGACCGTGAACAGCGATCCCCTGCGTGCCGGACTGAACAACGGCATTGCCACCATCATCGAGAGCGACCCGGACATCCAGGTGAACTTCACTCAGGCGAACTTCGACCTGCGGACGAAGATGGCGGGCGTGGGCGGCGCCGTGACCTACAACGCTGTGGCCCCGGTGTGCCAAGTGGTGACGGCGAACAGCACCGTGCTGAAGGTGGACGTGACCGACGGCGCCCCTGTGGCGCAGTACGCGATGGCAAAGCCCTACGCCTATGTGCAGGAGACCAAGAAGGCGTCCGGCATCCAGCAGGGCGGCGTCGCCTATGAGATCGCGGCGGACGGCACCGTCAGCGGCTTTACCGCGGTAAGCGGCACCGAGTACAAGGTGTGGTACTTCGTGAACAAACTCAGCGCCATGTGCGGCAAGCTGACCACCGGCATGAACGGCAAGGTGGGCCTTTTCACCGCCCAGCTGGCGGTGTACGGCAACGTAAACGCCAAGACCAACGAGGGCACCCGCCAGGGCTGGCTGTACATCAACGTACCGCTGAAGTTGCAGGCGGACACCGCCACCGTGACCGGCAGCCAGAGCAACTACGACACCACGCAGATCGTGGGCCGCGCACTGAGCACGGACGAGAGTGTGATCTCCGACAAGTGCGAGGACTGCGCCGGCGGCACCCTGGGCTGGTACGTGTACGTGCCGGACAACGGCGCTGAGGTCGTGACGGGCATCGTGACCGCCATCGGCGGCGTTATCAACGTTCCCGTCAGCGGCACGGCGCAGGTGAAGCCCCAGGCGGTGCTGGAGAACGGCCAGCTGGCGGTGCTGGATCCTGCCAAGTGCGCCTACAGCCTGAACGGCGCACCCAGCGGCACCACCGTGAGCGCAAGCGGACTGATCTCCGCAGGGGCCACGGCTGGTGACGCAGATCTTAACGTGACCTTCGTGTACGAGGGCACCACGTTTACCGACCAGTGCGCTGTGAGCGTGAAGGAAGCCTGACGACAACAAAAATCCCCTCCCCTGCCGAAAGGCGGGGGAGGGAGCAGACGCGAGTGCGCTGAAGTAAAACGGCGCATTGGCGTATGTGAGAGAGGGGAGGCGCGGGACATGGCGAAGCTGGTGGGACAGTTCAGCGGGTTTGAGCAGGACATGGCCGCGCTGGAAAAACAGGTGAAAGATGCCTTTCGCGCATCGCGCCCCGCACTGGCGGAGGAAATGCGGCAGTGCCTGCGGGAGCACGTGGTAGAGGACGTATACGACAAGCTGGTGCCGGAGGAATATGTGCGCCGGCGCGGCACAAAGGGCTTGGCGGACATGAACGCCAGCGCCACGGTGTATTCAGATGAACGGGACGGCGGCATGAACCTGACGCTGCTCTATCACCCCAGCGGCGCCACAGACGGCAACGGAGAACCCATAGAGCCCCATGTGGACGGGGACGACCTGGTGAACCGGATCGAGAAAAACGACCCCGCGTACAACTGGGGCAGACGGCCAAAGAACAGACCGTTTTTCCGCAACTTCGTGGAGGAGATGCTGGGCGGCAGGGCGGAAGAAACGCTGGTGCGGGCCATGAACGGAGCAGACGCCACGCTGGAGCTGGCGGAAGATACCGGGATGATACGGGAAGAGGACGATTGGAGGTAGCGTATGGCGATTTTCAAAGTAACGGCTGTACCTGATTTTTCGCAGCTCAAGGGAGAGATAGCGAAGCTGCAGAGCAGCCCGGTGACTTTGGGCGTGAATACGCAGAACGCCGATGTACAGATAAACGCCACACGGCAGAGTTTGCAGAAGCTGACGGAGACCTTCAGCCCGGAGGGCGAGCTGCGCCGGTCCGTGGCGGACTACAGCCGCCAGGTGGGCGAAGTGGTGCAGGTTTCCAAATCCCTGAACGCGCAAAGCGGCGAGATGGAGATCACCAGCAAGAAGGTGACGCAAAACTTCACGGCGCAAGCTAAGGCGGCAGAGAGGGCGGCGGCACAGGTGCGGGCGGCCAAGGATGCCTACCGCGCCTATGCGGCGCAGCAGAGCAGCACCTACGCGCCGACTGCCATGCAGAGCCGCATAGAGGGCCTGACCGGCGTAAGCGGACTGAGCGGCAAGAGCGCCAAGGAGAGCGCGGCTGTATTTGAAAAAGCGTATTTGAACGCCAGCGGGAAGGTGCAGCAGAGCACGGCCAAGGCGGCGAAGTCGGTCAAGAGCGTGGGGACGGCGGCCAAGGAGAGCAGCGGCTTTGCCGACCTGATGGGCGACAGCTTTGTGCGCGTGGCTGGAAAGATGGCGCTGTGGCAGGTGATGGGCAACGCCATTGCCGGGTTAAAGCGCAGCTTCACGGAAGCGCTGGAGACCATGAAGGACGTGGATGACGAGATGGTGACGATACGCAAAGTCACCGGCGCGACCACGGAGGAACTGAACAGGATTGAGAAGCAGGCATACGATACCGCCAGCGCCTACGGCGTGGCGGCGGACGAGTACCTGAACAGCGTGGCAAACTTCAGCCGCGCAGGCTACGGCGAGCAGGCTTCCGCGCTGGCGGAGCTGGCCACCAAGACGCAGATCGTGGGCGACACGGACGCGGAGACCGCACAGCAGTTTTTGCTCTCTATGGACGCGGCGTACAAGTATCAGGGCAGCATCGAGCAGCTGACAAAGGTTCTCGATGGAGCAAATGAAATTGACAACAATTACGCAACGTCAATAGAAAAAATTGCCGAAGGACTGGGCAAGGTGGCGCCTATTGCGGCGCAGGCCCATGTGGGCGCAGATGAACTGACGGCGGCTATCGGCACGATCACCGCTGTGACGCAGCGGTCGGGCACAGAGGCCGCCACTGCGCTGCGGGCGCTGTTTCTGAACATCATCGGCGACACGAAAACCGAGATAGACGAGGGCGTGACATGGACCACCGGTGAAATTGCCGGGCTGCGGGATGTCATCAAGCTCTATGCCAAGGACGCCTACGACGCGGCGCAGGCATCCGGCGATGTCATCAACCCCATGAAAGCCATTGCCGGGTTGTCCCAGAGCATGAAGGATGGTTTCCTGACCGAGCAGCAGCTCATGGAGATGGTCAGCGACATCGGCGGCAAGCTGCGTACCTCGCAGCTGCTGGCGCTGATCCAGAACTGGGATATGTATGAGTCCATGCTGGGAGACTACGCCGACGCGGTGGGCAGCGCGGACAAGGAAGTGGAAAACGCGCTGGACAGTTGGACCCGTAAGACCGAGATACTGCACAACAAGTGGACGGAGTTCATCAGCAACCTTGTGGAGACGGACACCATAAAGGGTGCGCTGGATCAGGTGATCGCGCTGGTGGAGTTTTTGGACAGCGACACCGGACGGCTGGTGATACAGCTGGGGCTGCTGGTGGGTGTGCTGACGCTGGCGAACAAGGGCTTTACGGCGCTGATGAACAGCGGCGTTGGAACATTCTTCGGAACGCTGACCTCCGCCATAGGCGGAAACGCTATGGCGATCACGCAGCTCACCGGGCAGATGAAGGGTCTGGTGGCAATGCTGCCGAAGCTGGGCATCGGCGCGGCGATTTTCGCGGCGCTGGCTGTGGCGATCAGCCTGAGCACGGAAAAGGCGCGAGCCTATGAAAAGGCGCTGGCGGGTGTTGAAACGGCGCAGAGTGCGCTGGGCGAGACCGAGGATGAGTACGACACGCTCATAAGCAAGACCGGAGAACTGACGGAGGCGGAGGAAAAGCGGCTGGAGGTGCTGCGGGCGATCCGCGAGGAGCAGGAAAAGGCGGTACGGGACGCAGAGTCTGAGACGTGGGACGCATGGAACGAGCTGCACGGCACCGGAGCCAAGGTATACGTTGGCGGCGGCGACAGTGTGGGCGGCGGCATGGGCGTGACCCCTGTACAGATGGTGCAGGCGGACGTGGAATCGCTGGCGCAGTACAAGCTATCGCTGAAGCTGGTGCAGGACCAGATGGAGGCAGGCACTAAGACGCAGGAGGAGTATTACTACTCCCTGTCGAAGCTGCAGGAGGGCCGCGAGGAAGAAGTAGAGACGATACGCAAGGCGATCAACTATGGCCTTGCGGTATCGGAGGAACAGCGGCAGCTGGTGGCGGCCTATGACAGGGTGCAGGAGATCCTGGGCGTGACGCAAAAGGCCACGCAGGACTACGTAAACAAACTGATCTCCGAGGCGCAGCAGGCGGGGTATACAGGCAAGGCGCTGTACGACATGGTGGCGGCGCAGATCATGGCCAGCAGCACAAAGCTGGATTTCACTCAGCAGATCAGTGCGCTGAGAACGCTGGCGGCCACCATCGGGTACACCACGCAAGCTTACGGCAACCTGCTGAACGCGGGACGGATCTACCAGCAGTCGATGGTGTTGGTCGCCAACAACAAGTTCAAGACGCTGGAGGAAGCACAATCCTATCTGACGAACAAGGCGTGGAACAAACTGACCGGCACAGCGCCAAATGGCGGCTGGGGCGGGAGCACAGGCGGAAGCACAGGCGGTTACAGCGGGGGAGGGTCCTCCGGCAGCAGCGCGGCGAAAAAGAAGTATCAGGACGAGATCGACGCGCTGGAAAAGCAGCGGGACGCGGAGCTGGCGGCCATAGACGCGCAGATCGACGCCCTGAAAAAGCAGAACGAGGAGATAGACCGGGCCGAGAAGCTGGAGGAGCTGCGGCTGGAGGTCATGCGGAAGCAGGACGCGCTGCTGAACGCACGGAACGAGCGCACCGTGCGGATGTACAACGCCGAGTCCGGGCAGTGGGAGTGGATCGCGGACCCGGAGAAGGTGAAGAAGGCCGAGGAGGACCTCGCGGACGCGAAGAAGGACCTGCGGGACTATGAGAGGGAGATGGAACTGGACCTCGCCATTGAGGAACTGGAGGCGAGGAAAAAAGCCATCGAGGCGGCGTACCAGCTGAAAATTGACGCGCTGGAGGAATACATCAACGCGCTGGGTGAAACGGTGGCCCAAGAGAAAGTCCTGCTGGATCAGAGCGTGCAGAACTATCGGGATTGGGCCAACGGGGTTCTGGCGGCAAAGGCGGCAGCGGCAGGCGTGACGATCACGGCGGGTGGTACGCCGGTAGAGGTCAAACGGGACGCGACCGGCAATGCGTCGGGATACACCGAGGTAAAGGTCGGAAACCTGACAGGTGTGCGGAAATCCACCGAATCCGAGAAAGCCAGCGTATCCAATAAGCCATCGAAGAATCTTTGGGATTCCATCAACCTGGGAAAGAACAACATTTCCTTGCCCAGTAGTGGAAATTCAAACTGGAAGAACACAAAAGCGGGGAGCATTATCGCCGCCGTCAGCGGGGGACGGGGAAAGAAGTACGACAGCGGCGGTGTGCTGCACGGGCTGGGCGGCATAAAAGCCACGGTGGACGACGAGATGGTGCTGCCGCCCGACGTGACGGCGAAGATGCTGAAGCCGTCGGCGGATGCGCGGTTCCGGGCCAGGGTGAACGAGCTGGGCGGATTGTACGGCGAAACGCCGGTGAGCCGCAGCGTGGCGGGGGACAGCGATAACCGCAGCTACAGCGACCACAGCGGGCCCACCTACAACGTGAAGGGCATCACGCTGACGGAGCAGCAGGCGGAGCACCTGACGGTGGCGCAGCTGTGCCGGATGGCGCACAACGTGAAGCCCTACGGAGGATAAGAGCATGGACGAGAACGCAAAGACGCTGGCACTGCTGGCGAAAAGGCTATGGGACAACTTCTACGTGCGGCGGGTGCGGGAGACGCAGACGGACATGGTACGGCAGTACCGGGCGCAGGTGACGACCGCGGCGGCAAACGGGAAGATCGGCGTGAAGCGCCCCTTCGACACGGTGGAGAGCTTTCTGCCCTACGTGAGCACGATGGCGGCGGCCCCGGTGGGGGCGCAGGTGGTGGTGCTGGTATTCGGCGAGGGAAAGAACGCAGGGAACCACATGGTTTTCATGTATGCGGATGGACGGAATATGTGAGAAAGGACGGCTGGACTATGGCGAAAAAGACACGGCACATCCTGGTGATGAAAAGCGGCAGAGAGATACCGATAACGGGCATCACGGGACGGTACTACGTCACCCGCGAGAGCCAGTACCGCAAGGGAAACCCGGATATACGGAAGATCAGGGCGGCCACGGACGAGGAGTGCGACGCGCTGACGGCGGCGGAGGACAGGAAGAAGCGTAAGCGCGGCTGAACGGAGGGTACGTGCCATGACGGAGCAGGAGAAATATCTGGCGTACCTGAAAGCGCTGAAGGGCCGGTTTCAGAAGCTGTGCCGGCTGCGCTTTCTGAACCCGGACGGGAGCACGGCGTTCTTCGTGGACAATAACCCGCGAAACAAGTACAGCGGTGCCTTTGTTGCGGACGGGGCGCTGACGGTAAATTTGCAAAACGGGGTAAGGCGAACGGCCAGCGTGACGCTGGCGAACGTGGACGGCGCGTTCGACTACAACGTGAACCACCTGTGGTTCGGGCAGGAGATCGCGCTGGACGAGGGACTGGTGCTGCCAAACGGCGAGGACTACTACATACAGCAGGGCGTTTTCCTGATACAGAGTCCGCAGGAAACGGTGGAGCCGGGACGGCGGCTGATGCAGTACGAGCTGGTGGACAAGTGGGCCAATCTGGACGGGACGCTGTGGGGCAAGCTGGAGGGCACCTATAAGGGAAAGCTGAACGTGAACATCTTTCAGCAGATAAACGCCCTGCTGCAGGACGACAAGGGAAACGGGCGGAAGGTAGACCCCATCCCCCCGGTGTACACGGAGTATTACAACGGCAAGAAGCAGAAGCTGACGGACGGCACCGAAGTAAATTTGGTGGACGCGCCGTACACGCTGGAGGTGGATCCGGGAAGCGGCACATACGCGGAGGTGATACTGGGCTTTGCGGAGATGCTGAACGCATGGATCGGCTACGACGCCACGGGACGGCTGCGGATAGATCCCAGTCAGGACGACCTGCTGGACAGTGAAAAGCCCGTCAGCTACGCCTTCTCGATGGGGGAGGCGACGCTGCTGGGCATGACATACACGGCGCAAAACACCGAGGTGTACAACGACTACATCGTGCTGGGGGCGGCGCTGGACGACAACAGCCAGCCGGGGGCGAGAGCTACCAACAATGACCCCATGAGCGATACCAACGTGCAGCTGATCGGCCGCAAGACGGTGTGGACAGAGGAGGACGGCTACGCAACGGAGACCATGTGCCGGGACAGAGCGGAGTGGGAGCTGAAGCGGTCCACGGTGCTGCAGAAAAGCGTGGACATCAGCTGCGGGCAGATATTCCATCTGGCCGAAAATACCCTGGTTTCGATCGTCAGAAACGACAAGCGGGGGAGCCCCACGGAACGGCATCTGGTGACAGGCTTTTCCCGCCCGATGACGGGAGAGGGGCAGATGACCATATCCGCCACCAGCGTGGCGGACTTCCCGGTGGCGACGGTGACGGTGTGGCCCCTGAAAACGGAGACAAAGACATAAACGGAAGGAGGGAAGGACGATATGGCACTTTTCATGCCGACAAATATCACGCCCTCCACGCTGGGAGCGCTGGGCAACGGGACGGTGGACGCAAGCCAAAACATGACCGTGACCTGGCAGGTGGACGGACAGAACGCCATGACGGCGTTTGAGATAAAAATTCTGGCCAACACGGCAGAGAGCGCACAGCTGTACGACTCGGGGAAACGGACGGACAACTGCCCCTTCTACGGGCGGAACGCCAAGGGCGATGTAGTGTTTTTCAGCTACACCATCACGGCATCGGAGCTGGCGGCGGCGGGCATCACCAACGGGAACAGCTACAAGCTGCTCATCACACAGTGGTGGACGGACGCGGACAGCGTGACGCAGCAGAGCGCATCGGTATTCGTGTGCCGGAGCGCACCGGTGCTGACCATCAACGACTTTACGAAGCCGGTGGCGGCGAAGGAGATGACGTGGACGGCCAGCTATTCGCAGGCGCAGGGCGACCCCATTATCTGGGCACGGTGGCAGCTTGCGTCGGCAGCGGACACGGAGGACGTGCTGTACGACACGGGCAACGTGGCGACGGCACAGCTGGCGTTTTACTACGACGGCTTATTCACCGGGCAGGAATACGCGGTGCGGTGCCGGGTGGAGACCAGCAACGGCGTGGTTGCGGACACGGGCTGGGTACAGTTCACGGTGCAATACAGCGCCAGCAATTATACCGGCGCGGTGGTGACGTGCGTAAAACGGAAGCAAAGCGGCGTGCTGGTGTCGTGGCCGGGTGCCTACGACATACCGGGCACGGCGGAGGGCGGATACACCATCCGAAACGGGGAGCTGAACTTGAGCGCCGGATCCACGGTGACGTGGGACACGGTGACGGGCGAAGCGATGGCACTGACGACGCCCATAAGCATCGTATGGAGTGGAACGGTCAAGGCGCTGCCGGCGACGCTATTCAACCTGACCGGCGCGGACGGAAAGGCGCTGACAGTGACGGTGAGCACAACGGCGGTGCGGGCGATGCAGGGCGGCGCGGAGATAGGCCGGGTGGACGCTGCCTTTGCCCCGGAGGACGAGCTGACGGTGGCGCTGACGGGCGGAAAACTGTATGTGCGGCGGCGGTATGAGCGAGGACTATTCCCGGCGGAGAGTTTGAAACCGTCGGTGCGGCTATTCCCCCGTGCCAGCCAATTCTCGGTGCTGAAATACATGGCGGACGCGGTGATGGCGGACATGACCGTGGTGAGCGTGAAGCTGGTGGGCGCACAGGTGTGCGACTACCTGTGGATAGAGGAGGGCGATTTGACGGACACGGTGGTGACAGCGCTGATGAGCACAGCGGGGTACACGCCGGAGTTCGGCGACAGGACGCTGCTGCTGGCGGACTTCACCACAGACCTGCGGGGCGGCAACATCGTGGCGGAGGAGCCGCTGACGGGCTGGGCCGTATACCGCAGGGAGGAGGGCGCAGCGTCTCTGGTACACGTGGCGGACGTAGGGTACGCGGAGCGCAGCGTAATCGACTGCGCGGCGGCCTCGCAGGGAACGTACACCTATTACGTATTCGGCGTAGGGGAGAGGTCCTTTGTGACTACGGCGCTGCCCAGCCAGCCGGTGACGGTGTGTCTGTGGGACTGGACGATACTCTCCTGCGCGGAGGACGGCGACAACGTATACCGGGTGGAGGAGCTATTCCGGTTCAGCCTGAACGTGGAGAGCGGGACGGTGAGCAATAACAACCGACCGACGCTGCTGGAAAACTTCACCCGATACCCCACGGTGCAGATGGTGCCGCAGCTGTACCAAAGCGGCGAGCTGAGCGGCTATATCGGCGAGGTGGGCGCCAATGCGGAGTACAGCGACACGCTGGCGAAGCGGGACGCGCTGTTTGCTCTGGCGCTGACGCAGAACACCTTATTCCTGAAAAACCGAAAGGGCGAACTGATGCGGGTATTCGTCAACGCGGAAATCACCTGCGAGACGCAGGACAACACGCGGCAGCAGGCGCTGATCTGCGCGGTGCCATGGGCTGAGACCGGGAGCGCGGAGGGCGCACAGATACTGATACGGCAGGGCGACGCCCTGTGGACCGTAGCAAAAAATTGACGGACGAAAGGAGCGAGGGACGATATGGCAGGTTACACGAACCCCGGATGGAACAACGACGCGCCGCCTGCACTGAACGCGGAGAACCTGAACGCGCTGTGCAACGAGGTGGAGGAGCTGAGCGCAGGGTTCCCGGACAAACAGGACATAACGGACAAGCTGACGCTGACGCTGGCGGCGGCAAGCTGGACAGGCAGCGAAAGCCCTTATACCCAGGGCGTGACCATCACAAGCGGCACGGCCACCAGTCAGGTGGACATTCAGGCAGACGCAACGGCGATACAGCAGATGCTGGACGACGGCACCAACGCTATTTATATTGCCAACAACAACGGGACATTCACCGCCTACGCTGTGGGCGAAAAGCCCACCGCTGACCTGAGCGTTCAGGTGACGGTGTACGACGTAAAGGAGGTAGTTTAACAATGGCGATTATCGGTAAAGCGTTAATTGCGGGGGGGGGGGGGTGCTGGTAAAGGGTTAGAGTTCACCTATACCGGTGACTACACAGAACGTGAGGACGGCGTTGTGGAGCTGCGAAGCTCGGGCAACATTACGTTTCCGAAAGAGCAGAGAATAGACATTTTCTGCGTTGGCGGCGGCGGCGCAGGAGGCACACGATACTACACCCATTATGTGGGCTGCGGCGGCGGTGGTGGCGGGTTCACCAAGACGGCAAAGCGGCAGACGGTATCCGGTACCTATACGGTGACGATAGGCGCAGGCGGCGCGGTCACAGAGGGGGGCTACAGATCAGGAGCCGGAAGCGCATCTTTGTTTGGCGAAATTGTCTCGGCAAATGGCGGTGACGGCGGACGCAACTCTGAAAGCTCAGATTATGGCACCAACGGTGGCAACGGCGGTTCCGGCGGCGGGGGTGGAGGAAATACAACTTCCGGTGTCGGCGGTTCTGACGGAAGCGCGGGCGGAAACTCGGAGAGCCAGTATGCGACAGGCGGTACCGGACAGGGAACGACCACAAGGGAGTTCGGGGAAAGTGCCGGTAAACTGTACGCCGGAGGTGGCGGTGGCGGTAGTCGGTCTACGCAGCGGGTTGCTGGCGGCGAGGGCGGCGGTGGCGCCGGGGCCGTCTGGGGCGCAAGCAGTTCAACAAAAGCAGATGCAGGAGCTGTTAACACCGGCGGCGGTGGCGGTGGCGGGATAGGCAATTTAAGCGCCAGCTACGCTGGTGCCGGTGGCTCCGGCATTGTGTGCATAAGAGTAAGTACAGATTAAACACGACCTCCGTTTCGGAGGTCGGGAACGGAGGTTTATATGGCAATTACAGGCAGAGCGGTGACAGCAGGGGGAGGCGGAATTGCCAATCGGCTGGATTTCACCTACACGGGCGGTACATTCAACGAGCGTACCGCAGACGGTGTAGTGGAGTTTTTGGAAACCGGTATCCTTACGATGAAAAAGGATACGTATGTGGATGTATTCATGGTTGGCGGTGGTGCCGGGGGTGTGTCTATTGGAACATCCAGCAACGGCGGAGCCGGAGGTAGCGGTGGATGCACAAGAACTATCGTAAACGCTTTGCTGCGAAAAGGGGTGGCATACCAAGTTGTTATTGGCGCGGGCGGCACCGGTGGCGGCAACTCCGGCGGGGAGACTTCGGCGTTTGGCTATACGGTTTCAGGTGGAACTGTTGTGGCCGGGGGTTCTGGCGGCGGTAAAGGCGGCGTCGCCGCAAGCGGGCAGACGAACGCCGGAGATGGCGGGTCAAACGGAGCTGATGGTGGTAATGTCGGTGCCGCGACAACCGGAAACCCTGGGAAAGGGCAAGGCACCACCACAAGAGAGTTCGGCGAAGCAACCGGAAAACTGTATGCCGGTGGAGGTGGCGGCGGTCAAGGAACATACGGACACCAAGGAACTGCGGGAGCTGGCGGTGAAGGCGGCGGTGCAAATGGAAATTCCACAACTGACGCTACGGCCAATACCGGCGGCGGTGGCGGCGGCGGGAAAGCTAATGATGGTTCCGGCACTGGCGGTCAAGGAACTGCTGGCGGCAGCGGTATCGTGTGTATCCGCCTGCACCAAGACGACCCCACTGAGAACGTGCTGAGTGGAACGTGGAAGTTTAATGACACACTTACCATGCCAAGCACTTTGTTTACAGAGAACTTCGATTATGACGGGACAATTGCCTATGCTGGCTCCAGTCTTTATGGCGTGATGGGTGTGCAAGAACTTTCTTCCAATAAAGATCTGTGCTTTGGGCATAACCCCGGCGACTTGTCGGCAAATTATGTACAAGTGTATAGGTTTACCAACAACACATGGCTACAAGCAACAGCAAAAACCATAAAATTCTGGAACCGCTATCAGGTAGTTTCCCCGGAGTTCTACGCATGGTTCACCGCAAACGCCACCAAGATTTCGGATTAAGGAGCGTGATTAAGTGAGATACGCATTAGTGGAAAACGGTGTTGTTACAAACATCATCGAAATGGACAAGCGGAACGAGCAGTTCTTCCCCTCCGCTGTGTACACCGGTGACAGGCCGGTGGGCATGGGCGACACGTACACGGAGGGCAAGTTCTACCGTGACGGCAAGGAGGTGCTGACGGCACTGGAGGAAGCCAACAACGAGATAGATAGCCTGACGCAGCAGCTGGGCGAGGCTGTGGAAACCATCTATCAGGCGGATATGGAGGTTATCGGATGAGCATGATTATTGGTAAAGCGTTAATTGCGGGGGGGGGTTACTGCTAAACGATTAGAGTTCACATATACTGGACAGTACAACGAACGCCTTGTGGATGGCGTTGTGGAATTTTTGACTACGGGTGTGCTGACCTTTAACAAGGAGGCAGCGATAGACGCTTTTCTTGTTGGAGGCGGTGCAGGCGGACAAGGCGGCACATTCGGTAGTTCGCAAAACGCTTCTTATGGCGGTGGCGGCGGTGCTGGTGGTTACACCAAAACACTGACAAACTTCGTGCCCCGTGCAGGCGTGGGATATTCCATTGTCATAGGCGCTGGCGGAAGTGGCGGCACATACAGCACTGCTGGAGGCCCTGGAGGGGATACGTCTGCTTTCGGTTATACGGTAAACGGCGGACAAGTATCAGGCGCGAAAGTTACCGGAGGAACTGGTGGAAGTGGCGGCGGAGGCGGAGGCGGCGCTGGTACCGGCGCCGCTGGTGGCGCTGGCGGTAGTGATGGTGGCAATGGTGAAACTACATACGGCACCGGCGGAACCGGTCAAGGCACAACCACACGCGAGTTTGACGAGGCAACCGGGAAACTGTATGCAGGCGGCGGCGGTGGCGGGAAATGCGGAAGTGGAACCGGTGCTGGTGCTGGCGGAGAAGGTGGTGGCGGCGATGGGAGTGTGGCCTCTCATGCAGCTGCTTATTCCGGGGAGACCAATACCGGCGGCGGAGGCGGCGGCGGAGCTGGTTATTATGATACAGCCGGTGGTAGGCTCATGCAAGGCGGAACTGGTGGCTCGGGCATCGTGTGCATCCGGCTGCACAAGAAGAGCGCGTAAGCGCGGAAAGGACAACTATGCTGTTATTCAAGAGAGGAACGAGGACGGAGGAATACATAGCGCAGTACAACAAGGAGCACCCCAACACCGGCGGCATCATAATGGCGCCCATACCGCGCCACCCGGTGGTGGGCTGGGACTTGCTGTGGGAGCAGGGGTTCTCGGACTACCAGTGCGGGCTGCTGTGGCGCATATTCCTGCGGAAGATGGAGCAGAGGAAACGTGAGAGCGCAGGCGGCTGTCTGCGGACGGCAAACTGAAAGGAGAATGACGATGTACAACATTATGACGAAGCTCATCAACAAGCGGTTCTACAAGACCCGTGAGGAGGCACAGCAGAAGTGCGACGTGTTTTTCGCCGTGGGGCGCATCACGGACGAGCAGTACACGGAGCTGTGTGCGCTGATCGAGAGCGTGTACGGTGAGACCGAAGCAAAGTAAGAGACAACCGCACAAACAAATACTCGCGGCAATGGGGCCGCGGTAGAAAGCCGAATGGGGCTGCGCCGGTGGAGAACACCGGCAGCAGTCCCATTTTGTTTTACACAAACAGGACAGGCGCATTGACGCCGGAAAGGAAGAACAGTATGGATTTTGCATCTTTGGGCATTGCAAGCGTGGCAGCGATCACCGTCGTGTGCTACCTCATCGGCATGGCTGTTAAGGCCAGCGGGCTGAACGACAAGTGGATCCCGGTCATCATGGGCGTGTGCGGCCTTGTGCTGGGCGTGGTGGGTATGTTTATCATCCCCGACTATCCCGCGCAGGACTACATCACCAGCGCGGCTGTGGGTATCGTCAGCGGTCTGGCGGCGACCGGCGTTAATCAGATCACGAAGCAGCTGAAGGACAAGGTGGAGGAGGCCGTATGAACGGCGCCAGTAAGGTCATCAAGATAGCCCGGGAGGAGCTGGGCTATCTTGAGAAGGCTTCCAACGACACGCCGGAGACACACTATCTCGACAGCAAGACCGCCAACGCCGGGGACAAGAACTTCACGAAGTACGCACGGGACATTGACGCCATCCCCCATTTCTATAACGGGAAAAAGCAGGGATACCCGTGGTGCACCACGTTCGTGGCGTGGGTGAACGTGCAGGCGTTCGGCGTAGCAGAGGCGAAGCGGCTGCAGAACCTGCCGGACGACAGTCTGGGCGCGGGCGTGTACTACCTGAAGCGGTACTTCAAGGCGGCTGGACAGCTGGGCACTACGCCGAAGGTGGGGGCACAGGTATTCTTTGGCGATGACCACACGGGCATCGTGACGGAGATCGTGGGCAAGGGCTTCCGCACCATCGAGGGCAACACCAGCCCGCAGAGCGGCGTGGTGATCAACGGCGGCGGCGTGTACGAGAAGGAGTACGCCAGCGTGAAGTCCTCGTACACCTTCGGCTACCCGGATTATCAGGAAAGCGACGAGGACGCGCCTGCGGAGAAGCCGAAGATCTATCTGTCCCCGGCGTACCACCAGGCCAACCAGTGCTGCTATAAGCGTCCCGACGGCCAGCAATGTTTTGAAACTCTCGAAAATAACGAGTTTCTGGACATTTTGCAGCCCATGCTGGAACGCTGCGGATTTGACATCATGCGCGGCCCGCGGCGGACGCCCATGAGCGACGAATACGGCCCGGACTATATGTACCGCGCCATCAAGGAGAGCAACGAGTGGGGCGCAAAGATACATTATGTGTCCCACACCAACGGCAGCACCACCGGCACCACGGGCCGGGGCAAGGTGAAGGGGTTTGAATCCATGTACCACCCGGACAGCAGCAACGGAAAGAAACTGGCGGAGCTGATGGTGAAGTACCGGAAGTCCATCTACCCCTATGGATGCCGGACGGCGACGCGGAGCGACCTGCATGAGCTGGACGACACGAAAGCCTACGCCGTGTACCAGGAGCACGTGTACCACGACAATCTGGAGGACGCGGCGTGGTTCCATGAGCACATGGAGGATTGCGCCGTGGCGGACTGCAAGGCGCTGTGCGAGTTCTGCGGACTGGTGTACATCCCGGAGCCGGAGCCGGAACCCACCCCCACGCCTACGCCCGGTAAGGACGGCAGCGTAAGCATCACGTTCCCGCTGCTGAAGAAGGGCGCCAAGGGAAACAAGGTCAAGGCACTGCAGGCTGCGCTGATCGGCTACGGCTACAACTGCGGCGGCTATGGCGCGGACGGAGAGTTCGGCGACGGCACGTACAAGAGCGTGAAAGCCTATCAGGCGGCCAACGGTCTTGAGGAGGACGGCGAGGCCGGGGAGAACACGTGGAAGAAACTGATGGGCGAATAAGGCGATAGGCGCCACATTCGACCGGAGAAATAAAAATAAGCCCCCTGCGGCGCACAGAGCGTCACAGGGGGCTTTCTACTTTAACAGGAGGGTAGTTTGACGGGTAAAAAAGAAACGCCGCAGAGGGCGTTTACGGGCGAAATAGAAAGATGCCTCCCGCCGGGAGTGAAGGGGGTGTAACACTCGGCGGCGGGAGGACTTGCAAAGCGGTAGATGCAACCTATGTGTTGGGGGAAGGCTGCATCATATTTACTGTAGCACGAACGGGCGGGCGCGTCAATGGCGGGCGACAAATTTTTATGCATTTTGCACGCTCCCGGCCAGAATGTTGGCGTTGATGTCCGCCTGACGCTCACGGGCTTCGAGAACGAGGGCGGCGGAGCGCTTGCCGGTGCGAGAGAGGAGGCGACCTGAATAGCGCTGGGTGACGTTGGGGTTGGTGTGACCCAGTTTGGACTGAAGCTCCTCCTGCTTCATACCGGCGTTGAGGTCGATGCGGGCGCCTACATGGCGCAGGTCGTGGCTGCGGATGTCGGGAACGCCGGTGACTGCCCTGACGTGGGATTCCACAAGGGTGGAGAGCCACTGGCGGGAGCCGCGCTGCCACTGGCGGCTCTCGTCGCCGGTGCGGGGACCGAAGGAACCCTTTGGCGCGGTGTTGCCGAACAGGGGCGCTGTGTCGGGAAGGTCCTTCGGGCGGATGCCGCTGGCCAGATAGATACGGACGGCGGACTGGGCAATGTCGGGGAACTCGATGCGGCGGAACTTACTGCCCTTGCCGCTCTCGACGGAGAGCTCGCCGTCCTCCCAGTGGAGATCTGCCGGGGTGAGGTCCAGAAGCTCGGCGTTGCGGAGCTCGGTGGTCAGGAGCATGATGACGATGGCGTAATTCCGGGGCCATGTTTTCGCCTTGGCGGTGGCGGGCTTGTCGTTGCGCCAAAGCTTCATCACCTGCTGGTCGGTGAGAAGCACATCATAGGGACGGCGGGCGGTCTTGCGGGTGTCGGGCGTCAGGCGGCGGGAGACAGGGTTGTTGGCGTACCAGCCGCCGCACTCGGGGTCGCTGGCGTAGTCAAAAAAGGTACGCAGCCGGTTGACGTAGAGGGCGACGGTGTAGGTGCTGCAGCCGCTGTCGATCAGGTTGTCGCGCCACAAAAGGATGGTGGCGTAGGAGGGGTCGGCGTAGTTCTCTTTGGACTCGATGAAGAAGTTGACGAAGTTCTCCAGCGTGGCGGTGTACGCCTCGACGGTGCGGGGAGAAGCGCCGGTGGCGGCGCAGTTTTTGATGTAGGAATCTGTTGCGGCGCAAAGCTTGCGCTCGGCGGCAGAGCTGCGGGGCACAGGTCATTCCTCCTTCCTGTGGGGTTCGCGGGGTTCCACAAGTTCTACGGTGTCGGGGAGCAGCAGACGGGCGGCGGCTTCGCTTTCTGCGGTGATGAGCATGGTCATAATCTCGCCGTCCCGCTTGCGGCGGACGGTGAAGGGGTATTCGCGCTTTATCACGTTGGTGACGAGCATGGGGTCATTCCTCCTTCTGCATACCGTCCACGCCAAAGGTGAAGCGGACGATATTGTGGATCACATCGCTGTCGGCGACAATGAACGTGTCGCAGAATGTGAACAGGGAAGCGATGGTGGTTTTGGTCTTGCCAAGACCGATTAACGGCGTATGGAGCACGACGGAGACCGTGGCGGCGTTGCTTTCGGGCTTGGGATCGTTGAAGTCCACAGCGAAGTCGGGGCGCAGGGTGAGGGCCGCTTCCTTGAGGGAGATGTACTGCTTGAGCTTTTCAGGTCTGATAGACATGGTGGTGTCCTCCTTACAGAATTTTGTCATAGTATAGTCTACCGGCAAATGCGGATTTTGTGCAAGGGATTTGAAAAAATTTTTCGGAATTAACCGCGGCGGAGTGCGGGGACAATATCGGCGATGATGCGGGCGGCATAGGCCGCCTCCTGACGGGTGTTGTACCAGTCGAAGGAGAAGCGGATGGTCTCAAGTGCCTCCTGCTCGGTAAGGCCGCTGGCCATGAGATTGGCGGAGGCGGCGTTGTCACCGGAGGAACAGGCGGAGCCGGTGGAGACCATGACGCCACGTTCGCTGAGGGCGGCGGCGAGGGCAGCGCCGTAGACACCGGGGAAGCGGATGGAGAGGATGTGGGGAGCGCAATCCTTACTGCTTTTGCCGCCGGGCAGATTGATGTCGAAATCCACACGGTGGCAACCAAGGGAAATGATAAGCTCCTGAGCGACGGCGCGGATAGCTTTCTCATTTTCTGCCATGTGGAGGGAGCGCCATGTGAGTGCGGCGGCCATAGAACTGACAAGAGGGACGGAGACCGTGCCGCCGCGCATACCGCGCTCCTGTGCGCCGCCGAAGATCATGGGGGCGATGGGACACCCCTCCTTGACGATCAACGCGCCTATGCCCTTGAGGGAGCCGAACTTGTGGCCGCCGAAAGCCATGTAGTCCGCACCCAGCGCCTTGAAGTCCACGGGGATGTGTCCTACGGCGGCGGTGGCGTCAAGCCCGAACAGGCACAAGTTCCCCCAAGTGTTCCTGTCTCTTATCTCGCCCGTCTCGTTATTGACAAGGGACTCGATGGCGGCGGGGATGCTGCGCGGAGCGTTAGGGACAGGATATGCCCGGATAGATTCTGTGACGGCGTGGTGGAGGCGGTTACTATAAATGATGCCGTCGGCGCGAGTACGCATGGAATTGACCATCCAGTTGCAGGCTTCGGTGGCGCCGGAGGTGAAATACACCTCGTCCGGTTCGCAGTTCAGTTTGTCGGCGATGATGGCACGGCAAGATTCCAGTTCGGCCTTAGCCTCGCGCCCAACGGCGTGGGCGCTGGAAGGGTTGCCGAAGATGGCGCACTGTGTGGCGGCACCAAATGCGCCGGGAACTGGCGGCGTGGTAGCGGCATTGTCGAAGTAGATCATGTTAGTTTTCTCCTTTTCGTAAGAAGTTTCGCAAAGTGTGTCTTTGGTTATTTGTTGTGTTTTTGCAAAGCGTGTTATGTTTTTCACTGGCCGAGTTTGCATATTTGCCGATATTCAAAACGCAACGAAAATATAGTTTACAAAACAAGCCGGAGGGCGGTGTGCCGTCCGGCTCGTAATGTGGGATATTTTGTATGGCTGCGGATGGCGCGTCAGCTGTTGACGGCATCCTTGAGCTGTTTTGCTGGCTTGAAGATGGCCACGCGCTTAGCGGGGACGGTGATGACCTCACCGGTAGCGGGGTTCTTGCCGTGGTGCGCGTCGCGGACCTTGCTGGTGAAGATGCCGAAGCCGGAGATATTCACGCTGTCGCCGGAGCGCATGACGCCGGTAAGGGTGTTGGCAGCGGCGGCGATCACGCGCTCGACGTCGGACTTCTTCATGTCGGTCGCTGCTGCCAGAGTGGAAATAAACTCGCTCTTGGTCATGGAATGTGCCTCCTTTCTGTTGTAGATTTTAGACTGAAACGTTTTATCGCCTTGCGGCTGGTGGGGGATCGGGGACTTGAACCCGGAACCGGGCCGTTATGAGCGGCCTGCTCTGCCGATTGAGCTAACCCCCCAGGGGGTTGGGCGGCGGGCTGCCCAGACCGCGCCGCCCGGAAGGAGAAATCGCTTGGCCTGCCTGTATTCCAACAGGAGCCGGGGAAAATGAACAAAACCCGGTGCTGCTTCTTACGGCCGCAGCATTTATAAAGGAGGTCCTATCTGGACCGCGGACGCCTGTCGCGTCCGATGGAGCAGGAGGCGGGAGTCGAACCCGCATGGCTTGCCGGCGCACGGAAAATAGAACATGAACATTGGAGGTGTTGATGTGCCCGAACAACAGCAGCAGAAAGGAGATTTCTGTGTGTGCCGTGCAAGCGCCCCAACGGCGCTCCTGCGTAGAGAGTGGGGAGGACGGGCTGGGGGATGCCCGCCTCCCCGATGGGGGTGGGGCGTTCCTTCGTTCGCTGTCACGCCCAAATCGTGCTACCGGCTGGTTCGACCCGGCGACACCGCTGCCAGATGCGGAGGTTTCATTCCTGATGGGGGAAGTCATCCATCAGGCGGGCATGGAGCAGCGTAGCGGATTTGAACCGCCACTCCCAGTTTGGAAGACTGGTGTGCTGACCGTTGAACACTAACGCTGCATGAGGGGGGTGCTCGTCTTTCCGAGCCGCCAGCCAATCATGTGATGGCGCACAGGCGCTTCTACGTCAGCAGAGTTTTAAGCGTTCCCGAACACACCTGCTCGAAGGAGAACTTAAGGACCTCGCTTTTGGGCACGTCTCCATGTGTCCGCAATTACAACATCGAGGCTTGAGGGGCTTACTTCAGGACTTCGCATCACCCATACGGCTGTTCCGCTAAACGCTCGTCACTCGCGGTGTCCACGTAGAATTGGTGCAGACGGTTGGACTCGAACCAACGACATACCTCCTGGCGCGGTGCTCTACCGACTGAGCTACGTCTGCGTAGTTCCCCTGCCCGAACTGCCCGCGAGATGCCGGGTTCGTTGCAGCGAATTGACCGGCACAGCTCCTGCTTACGGGGTGGAGCTTATATAATTCGGGGGGTACACCGAAGCCGTTGGGGAAGGGGTCTCCCCTTCGGCAATTTTAAGTATGCGCCCCGTGTCAAGGGAACTTCTGAAAGTTTTTGAAAAATTTTTCAGGCGTTGAAGGACTCGCGGAATTTGTAGAAACCGAGGTCAAATTCAACAGTGTAGTAGCGGCCCTCCGGGTGGATATAAACGACCGTTCCGGTGGTCTTGCGGGCTGTGGCCTCGATGCGGCGGGTGACGGTATCGCCCAGGTGGATGTTGGAGGAGATCATGGGGGGAACCTCCTTTCTTGTGTTTCTGTGATAGAGTATAGGCACCGTGTCAAGGAAAGCGGGCAAAAAAATATTCCGGTCGGTTGACCGGAGGGTCCACATAGGGTAAAATGCGCATGAAGAAAGGGCGGTGGTTTTGTGGGGAAGTATAGACCGTTTTCGTTCGGGTCGAGAGTGAAGAAACGACCGTAACGGTCAGAGAGTACGTCTGGTGTGAAATGTGAGCGCAGATGGAGATGCGTCGAATGTGAGAACCGGGACATTTGCGGACTGTATGGGAAGTCGGACGATCCAACTTGCTATAAGATAGGGCAGAAGAAATGAACCCCGCACGGCATCAGCCGTGCGGGGGTTTGCTTTTGTACTAAGAAGAATGGGTAATCGTGCCCATGGGATCGTCTGATGGGAAAGATGTAGTTGTGCTTTTCCTTCACTCAAAGTGCTGAGGTAAAATGCGTTCCAGCTCGTCAGCATACCATCCGTCCTCTATTAACTGCTCGGCGTACTTTACGGATATGGGATCATTACTGGTGAGGTGGGCGAAAATGTAATCCATCATGGATAATCGTGCCATTTGGTCGGAATCTCTGTAGCTGCCAAGAGAATTAAAAATATCAACTGCAGTTTCGTAGTCCTTAACAGCGCGGCAAGCAATTCCTTTTTGATAGCGAATCCTGTTCGTGAGAAAGATAGCGCAGACGGTAGCAATAATCACTACGACGATGGCGATGATGATACCGGAAGATCTGCGCTTTTTCTTGCGCTGCTGTTCCTGCTGTTCCAGTTGAAAGCGTGTATAACGTGGGTCTTTACCGCAGGAGGGACACTTTACAGCCTTGTCACTGACGCTGTGGCCGCAGTGGGGACAGGTCTTGAGGGCCATTACTGCTGCACCTCCTTCTCTTTGTTGAGCTGTTCCAGATTTACGCGGGCGGCGTGAACATCAATAAGCAGTTTCGATGCACCGTAGAGCAGGCCGCCGAAAAACAGGGCGGATACCGCGACGGCAACCGCCAGGAAAAACAGCGTGGTGCCTGTTTCTCCGGAGGAATAGTAGGAATAACGAAGTTGGCTGGCCGAGATGGCGATGGCGATAACGCTGATACCGCCACATACCCAAGTGATCCAAGCAAATGCAGACAGCAGTTTGGACGCGGTGGTTTTGTAGCGGTCATCGGGTGTTTTGGGGAGTTTTGCTTTGGCGGCTGCTTCTTTCTGCGCTTCCTGAACGACGCGGTCACGCTGCGCTTTTGCCTGCTCGGCTTCAGCAATTGTCCGTATGGTGTTGGCAGGGCAGCCGCAGTTGGGACACATACCTTTGGCGTTGAGCTGTTCCTGGGTAATGGTGGCGCCGCACTCCGGGCAGGCGTAGTTTGTGGTCATAGTTTTGTTCCCCTTTCGATTTATTATTCGCGCTGTTCATCCGGAGATGGGTACAGGGCGCGGAGGCGGATGGATAGTTCCAGAGCCTGAAGGTCGCGGGAGGTGTAGTCCTCTTTGTCCGGGGCGGCTTCCGCGGCGCGGCGCAAAGCGTCTCCGATCTCATTTTCGCTGTACGGCAGCGTTTTGTATGCAGCGGCGGTGTACTCGTCCCAAATCATGCAGGCTTCGGCCTCCTTGCTGTTCTTACCGTCAGAATAGCACATTCAGGCAACAATGGCAAGGGTGCTTTGTGGGAATTACGACAAAACAGGAGCGTTTTTGGCGCTCCTGTTCGCTGCTTTATGTCTGCTGTTCGGGGTCGAGGTCGAAGCCATCATAAGGGGCGTTGAGGAAGTCGGTGCAGCATTTGACGCAATCCTTGCCGCGGCAGGTGTCGGGATCGATGGAGTAGGGGCACATGATCCACGCCGCCAGCTGCTCGGCGGTCATCTCGCGGAAATATTCAAGGTTTGTTTTGCGGCGCTGTTCCAACTGGAATCCCTGCCTGGATTTGGCATAGGCAGCTGCGCAATCGCCGTAGGCGGGGCACTGCGGGGCGGCGCAGGGCAGCGCGGCCTCCATGCCGGTCATTTTGCAGATGTGGCTCATACGTTGTGTTCCTCCTGTTCGTCGGTGTTGCGGGCGATGTGCCTGCGGATCGGCATAATGAGGGCGTCGCCGTCCGGGCTGTGGAAATAGACGCAGGACAGTTCATCGGGACGGCAGGCGGCGGTGCAGCCGGGGAGCGCCTCCAGAATGTCCAGTAGGTAAAGGGCGTTGACCATTGGCAGACCGAAGCCCCAGCTGAAGCAGGTGGAGAGCGTATCCCCTGCTGGGTGGGACTCGGCTTTGTATTTTGCCCGGTCGCTGGCGATCTTGGCGCAGACCTCGGCGGCGGTGGGGAGGTTGAGGGTGACGGTGGCGCCGTCGCTGTTCAGCAGCTCCGGTATGGTGTCGTAGACGTGAGGGTCGTTGGGCGGTGGCGCCCATTGCAGCGCGGTGGAGGGCGTGTTCAGGCGCAGGAGGGTAAAGCCGTCCGTGATGCACTGGCGGCCTTGTTCGTCCAGAAACGCGCCGGCGAAATGGGAACGGATACAGCCCTGCTTGGAAACGGAGGCGTTGTACAGGCGCCGCAAGGCGGCGGCGCTGGTGCGGCGCTTGTCGTCCCGCTGGTACTGCTGGGCCATGTCGGTGCGGATGGCGCGGATCAGGAGCGCCAGCTGGTGGCCGGCGTTGATCACACCGTGGGTGTTCGGGTCGATGGCGGGTTCCAGAGCGCAGAAATAGCGGCGCTCGGTCTCCGGGAGGGAATAGGCGATGGCGTAGAGATTTTCCAAAAGCTTTTCGGTGGTCATGGTGTGGCGCTCCTTTCGTGTGGTGTTCGCTCACATTCCGGGCAGCGCCATGAGGGCGCTGCCGGAGGTGATGAGCATGGAGGGGTCGGCGATGGTCTTTTCGTAGCTGTCCGCGCCCTGGAAGTCGTCAATGACGGCCTGTTCTTCGGCGGTCATGTCGGCGTAGTGCTTTTTACCGTAGGTGGGCGGCAGCCAGTTCTTTTTCTGACCGGCAAAGATGTTCAGACGGTCGATGATGCGAGACGCCTCCGGCTTAAACTTGATGTGGCAGGTGCCCTTTTTGTAGAATGTGCAGGTGAAATAGGTGAAATCCGCCTTGTTGGTGTAGGCTTCGTTGGCGATGCGGACGGCGTGGCCTATGGGCGTGTGGAACGAGGTTTCGCCTCTGTCCAGATAGTTCATTGCCCGCTCCAAGTCGGATATGAGACAGTTTACCCGCCAATCGTCCAGGCCTCCCCCATAGGTGGCGTGGACGCCGTTGGAGGGGATGATGACCTTCATCCCCACCTTGTGGGCCTTGTTCGTCGCCCAGCCGTTGTAGTAATGGATGTTGTTGGCGCACTCAGGGTACCAGGAGTGCTTGGCTGAAAACCGCTCGAACAGGTCGAGGATGGATTCCTCCACGCCACGGGAGAGCTGGTGGGCAATCTCCCGCATGACAGTCTCGATGTTATAACGGGAGAAATCGTACTCGGAAAGAGAATCGACCTTGCTGGAATAGTCCTGCCGCATGGCAGAGGTCATTTTATCGGTGAGCTCCGGGCGGCGCAGGAGGTTGCTCCAATACTTGGCGCGGAGACCGAAAAGGTAGCTGTTCAAGATGGTGGCGTTGTTGCCGATGTTCCTGCCGCCCACCTTGAGGGACAGGAGGGGTTCTCCGCGATCTTTGCCGGGGTCCATGTAGGGGCGGAGTGCGGCGAACTCGTTGATAAGTTTTTCACCCAGGGCGGCCTCGAAGTTGTAGCCGTCAATCATGTTCTGCAGCCAGTCGGCGGAGGCAAGGTCGGTGGCCTGTTCGCTGCTTGGGGTGCTCTTTTCGTGGGCGCGGCGGAGGGAGGAAAGAATGTCGCTTGCAATTTCTTTTTTCGGTATGTTCACATAGACCAGCGCGATCTCTACGTCGGTGGGGCGCTGGGCATGGCGGAAGGCGTTTTCAATGAACTCAATGCGGGCGTTGTGTTCGCGCAGATTCTGCACAAGCACTTTTCGCCGGTTGGTGTAAGGATTGCGGATGGTTTCCGCGTTCAGCAGACACACGATCTGGCCGCCGCGCTCCATGAGGGAGAGGGCGTGCAAAAGGTGTTCGTCGCCGCTGTCGAAAGGCGGATTCATGATGCAGAGGTCGTACTTCTTGAAGCTGCGGAAGGTGAGAAAATCATCGTGGACCACGTGCAGCCCCTTGCCGCGCAGGAGGGCGGCAAGGTCGCTGTCGCGCTCGATGCAGTCTATGTAGGTGTCGTTCTCGCTGAAGGAGATACGGCGGCTGTTCCTGTAGCTGCGGGCGAAAGCGGAAACGGCATCGGCAAGGTCGCCTTTACCGGCGGAGGGTTCGAGGATAGAAAAAACACCTTTCCAGTCCACGCAGGAGAGCATTTTCCCCGCCAGCTTGGAGGGCGTGGGGTAAAAGCCGCTGTTGTCGAAGGACGGCAGGCGCCGGAGATCGGCGGCGCGGCTGTTCGCTGCGGCGGCGGTCACGGCAGCGCTGTGTTTGCTGTACCAGTCGCGGATCTTCTTTTTCGCTCCGGCGATGGTGGAGGCGCGGCCCAGGTAGTCGCCGCGGTCGTCGCCTCCGGTAGTGGCGCTGACAATATATTCCGTGTTGCCGTAGTAAGAACTGGCCTTGATGGTGGCTATCTCGGCATCGTTGGCGGAAACGGCGATGTGTTCATCTCCATAACGGTTTTTCTTGGTGGCGTAGGTAAACATGGGCGGTGGCCTCCTTGTAGATTTTTGGTTTGGTGTTCAGGCGGTGAGGGCGTCGCGCTGGGCGATGAGCGCGGCCAGCTCGGCGGTGTGGATGGTGCGGCGGTGCTGTTCAATACAGTTGTTCGCTGCCTGACAGACGCGCTGGCGCTGCTCGGCATTGAGGTACGGCGCGGCGGTGCGGAGGGCGGCAGCGGCGGAGAGAAGCTGCTGGCGCTCCTGCTCCGTGGCCGCGGTGTGGGTCTTGATCCGTGTGGGCATGGTTGACTCCTTTCTTCGTCAGGTGCGCCGCCGGGGTGCGGTGCGGTAGGCGGTGCCGTTCTTGGTCTTGCCCTGGTCGATCTTGCCGGTGTTCACAAGGGCGGTGAACATTTCGCGGATCACCTGCTCGGTGATGTCGCCGGTGCAATGGCCGTTCTGGCCGTCCAGGCGTTGGACGTGAAATTTGCTGATGACCACGGGCAGGGCGTTGTAGTCGAATTTATAGAGGTTACGCCGGGGCGTTTTGAATGCTTCCAGCAGGGCGGCGTTGATGTCGTCGCGCTTGCTGTTCAGATACTCCCGGTACTGCTGCGCCGTCCAGTTGTAGGCGGTCTCGTAGATGTCGGTGGCGTAGTGCTGGAAGGTGCAGCCGTGTTCCAGCGCGGCGGAAACGGCGGAGATCAATTCCTCGGTGACGTAGCCGCTGACCGCCTGCGGGTGGATATAAAGGGAGCTGTTCCCGTTGGCGACGGTGGCGCCGCTGCCGTTCCGGTACGGCTGGGTGATGGTCCAGCCCTCGGCGGCGAACAGGCCCATAATGTCGCTGTAGAAATTCTCGGTCTTGTCCTGGTCCATTCCCTTGCCCCATACATAACCGGAGTTCAGGCGGAAATAGACGTTCTTATAGGGGGTATCGTCGCGCTGTTCGCTGTTTTCCTGGCGGCGCTGTTCGGCGTAGGCTTCCAGCTCGTCCAGGCTGTGGCGGATGGCGGAAATGGCGTTGGTAGCGGTGTCGCCGGTGGGGTCGCCGGTGATAACGTCTTTCAAAACGGCGGCATTGGCAGCGATGGCGTCGCAGTGGGCGCGGGCGGCGGTCGCCTCCGGGATGGGATTCTTGATGGTGGGCATGGTGATTTCTCCTTTCGTTGTTCAGATGATGGCGTTTTCGCGGAACTCGCGAACTAGACCATAGCGGCGGGCCAGCTGTTCAAGGTGCCGCTGTTCGGCGGCGATGGCCGCCCACGGTATGGAACGGTCGGAAAAGTCGGCTTGCCATTGTATGGCCTGTTCACGGGCGGCATTTTTGCCGCGCTGGTATCTGTTCATGGTTTTACCCCCTGGTCATTTTGTGTCGGTGCGGTTGGTTTAGTATTTAACCGTTGTAATCATGTGGTAATGCGGAACGCAGACGCGGGAAAATTTGCCGTTTTCTGTCTGTACTGTATAAGTCGCAGAGTGTAGCGGACGCGCCGCGTCCGGCGTGATCGTAATATATGGCCCTAAATAACGGTGCTCGCCATTTTTCATGAAAGTGATATACATTTTCGTTTCCTCCTTCCGGGGAGGCGGCGCGCCTCCCCTGTTCGGTTTAGTCGGGCTGTTCGGTCACGGGGTGTTCCCATGTCTTATCGTGGTGAAAGACGAAATACAGGTGTTCGCCGTAGTTCTCGATAATGTCCGGGGTGCGGGTCAGGCCGTGGCGGGCGGCGGTGTCGATCACGCCCTGGCGCAGGGCGCGAAGGTCGCGGAAATAGTCTCTGTACGCGACGTCGAATTTCACCAGCAGGATCACCTGCTCCATGTGGTCATAAAATCCATCGAGATCAAATTCCACCTTGACGGCGCCGGGGAGGGTAAGCAGGTCGCGCTGCAGCGCGGCGCACTGTTCAGAGATGCCGAAGCGGGCGGCGGTGGCGGCGGTGCGGTCGTTCATTTTGTTTCCTTTCTGCCCTCGTGACCTCCGGGGCGGGCTGTTCGTGGTGGGGATGTGGATTTTTTAGTCGGGCTGTTCGGGATTTTCGCCGCGCTTCCAGCGGCGGAACACCGCCAGGGCGTTTGCCTCGTCGCGGCGGCTGAGCTCCTGAAGGAAGAAGCGGGCCACGTCGATTTTCTCTTTATCTGTGGGGCTGATGGCGAAAATCACGTGTTCAATCTGTTCATCCGTCAGCATTTGCACCGATTCCAGAATGTCGGCGAAGTCCTGGCGGGCCTGTTCCTGCTCCTGCTGTGCCTGTTCAGCCTTGCGGCGCTTGTATTCTTCCAGCCAGGGCGCGGGCATGACGGAGACCACGCGCCCGCCCTCGGTGTACTGTTCCAGCAGGTCGGCCACGGTGACGATGGCCGCGCCGGTCTCCTTGTCCTCGTCGGTGGGCTTGCCGCTGCCAAAATTGCCCTTGTCGCGCAGGAACGCGCCAAAGCTGCGAATGTGGGCGATGAGTCCGCCGTCGTTGTCACCCAGGTCATAGCGGCCTTTATATGTGTCCTGCTCGCCGTCGGCGTTGGTGTAGGTGATGGAAAAGCTGGTTTTGTCATAGCCGCGTTCCTGGCCGTTATGGTTTTGCTCGTCCAACGTCTTGAAAATGATCTCGGCGGCGGCGACGGAGAATTTCATACCATCATCAAAAGCACCGTTTTCGCTCCATTCCACGGTGACGACCGGTGCGCCGTCCTTGATGGGGTGTGCGGCTGCGGTCTGTTCGATGAAAGCGCGGTTTTCGTTGCGGGTGCGGATGGCCTTTTCCCGGCGTTCCAGCTGTTCGGCGTGTTCACGCGCCAGCCGCGCCGACTCGGCGGCGGTGTTCATCTCGTGGACGGCTTCCACGTCGGCGGCGGTGGGGTGGCCTTTGGGCAGGGTGGCCAGCTCGGCGGCGTTGCGGTCAAGCTGTGCCTGCCGCCGGTCGATCTCGGCGCGGATGTCCTCCGGCTTGCGCCAGTGGTAGCGGCCCGGCTGCTGGGCGTCCCGGGCGTCCTGTTCCAGCTTGGCTATATACTCAGGCTCGCCGCGCATGGCGGACTTGAGCGCGGCGGCGCGGGCGTACTTATAGAGGGGGTGCGCCGGGGTCAGGGCGGCGCTGTCGCTGTCGAAGTAGTCGGTGTAAAGGTCGGTTTCGTTCTTGACGGTGAACAGGTCGCGGGGGAGGTGGTCATAATCGCGGGCGCTGATGGTCACGCTGTCGCTTTTGCTGTCGGTAAAGTAGTAACAGCGGATCAGCTTTCCGCCGTTTACCTTGATTCCGTTCCAGAAAAAGCGGATGGATTCGGTTTTGTTGGTGTTCATTTTGTGTTCCTCCTGTTGTGTAGTCTGTTCCCCGTGTCAAGGGAACGAATTTACTTTTCTCGATGGGGTGGAGCTGGTGCGCCCAACTCCCCAGAGGCGGCGCCGCGGCTGTTCAGCGCTTGCGGGGCTGGTCGATCCGGTCCAGCAGACGAACGAAAAGCGCCGCCAGGGTGGCGGCGCCGGTGGCGGTGACGATGCAGGAAAAGACGATCATAAAACGCCCGCCTCCTTCCATACCTTCCAGTTTGCACTTGTGGCGATGGTGCGGCTACCCTGTAAAACGTTGTCGTAATAATTCCCGCTTTCCAAGGCGAAAATCTCGCAGCGGTCCAGATACAAAAGGCTGTTTTCGTTGGCTTCCTCTTCGGTTAGGGAATAGGGGCGGACGCAGCGGATCACAAAGCCCAGATCAGCGAAATACTCGCCGGGGGCGGCGTTTTTGATGGTCAGATCCGGCAGCACGTCCGCGCAGGTCGTGCCGCGCAGAAAATGCGCCTCGATGTATGCGGGGCGCTCGGTCTCAGGGATGGCGGGCAGGTTGTGCAGGTGGTGGCGGACAAGCTGGGCGGCTTGTTCCTCCGTGGCCTCGTGCCAGGGCGTAAAGCGTCCGCAAATCTCAATTTTTTCCATGTTTTTTTCCTTTCCGCCCTGTTCGGGCATAAAAAAAGCGCTCCCGGAAAATCTCCGGGGGCGCTGTTCGTGTTTTGCCCCGCATTTTTCCGGGGCTGCTGTTCAGGTGGTGGGGGCGTTCTGCTCCGGCTGTTCCGCCGGGGCGGCCTGTTCCGCGGCCATCGTCTGGCCGTCCGGCAGGTGGAAGGACACCGAGAAGCCGCAGCCCAGGGCGGCGGCGATGGCGGCCAGATCGGAAACGCTCCAATTATCGCGGCGTATTTTCTGGCTGATGTTTTGCGGCGTGGTATTCGTCCGCCGTGCAAGTTCGCTTGCATTTCCGCCGCACTCCAAAAGAACGCGGCGCACAAGTTTAGAAATCTGCATTTTATAACACCTCTTTCCGGGCGGCTTGCTTATAGTCTACCGGCAAAGCCGCTTTTTGTGCATAGATTAAACTAATTTATTGATTTTGTCAATATACACATTTCAGGATTAAATTATTTGTTAAATCTGACGATTGAAAATTGTAACTAAATAGTTTAATATTGTAAGTACAAAAGCAAATACAAATTTTGATTTTTGGAGGTACAGACGATGACAAATTACAAATTTTCTTTTCACTGCGTGGACAATGGCGGCAAGCACCAGGCTTTTACCGTGAGCGCACCAAACAAGGCGGCGGCGATTGAAAAGGCCATGAAAAAGGCCCGGAAGAACGCCGCGGGCGACATCTGCGGAACGTGGAAAATCCGGCTACAGCCCAGCTTTTAAGGAGATGGCGAGAATGAAACGCTACACAAAGGAATTTATCACGGCGGAACGGCGGCAGCTGCTGGAAGTTTGGAAGCGCTACGGAACCGCGGAGAACGTCAGAAAGGCCGGGAAATTGCAAACGATTTTTGAGAGCTGCGCCCGCGGTCTAATTACAGATTTCGAGGCGGTCCGGCTGACCGTGGAAACGGTGGAAGGGTAGCCGCCTAACGCTTCCGGAGGGGTTGAGCGTATCAGCCCCGCCCCATAGCTACTATTTACAAGGAGGACAACAGACCATGAACGAGAACACCAAGACCGCCCGCGCCGAGTGGGAGAGCATGACCGGGGAACAACAGTATAACGCACTGGTGGCGATGGCCTGGACCGTGCGCCGGAAGGCCGAAGCCCGCAACCAGACCGGCGCCGCGTGGATCGAAACCGAGGACGACGCGCAGACCGTAGCCGCCGACGCCTGGACTCGGATGGGCGCCGCGCTGGATCGTAACGAGGCCCAGGACGCGCCCGCGCCGCTGGCGGTGATCCTGTACCGGGCAGCAGCCCAGGCCGCGCACAGCATAAGCAGGGCCGAGCAGAGACACGCCCGCGCCATATCCGCGACGATCGACGATGACGGCGCCGAGCGCTGGCAGATCGATACCGAGGCCGGCGCAGACTGCGACGCGATAGCCCCCAGCCCGGAGGCCGCCGCGATCCTGCGTGAGAGCGTGGAGAGCGTCACCCGCGACCAGGTGGACCGCGTAGCGCTGACCATGACCGCCCGCGGGTATACCACTGCGGAGATCGCCGCCGCGCTGATGGTTGACCGGTCCACCATTTCCCGCCGCCTGTACGCCATGCGGGACCGCTACCACGAGCAGCAGGGAGAGGAGGCGGAAGCATGAGCAGGACGGAACAGAAGCAGGAGGCGGGGCGCTTTTTGGAGTTCCGCAGCCTGGAAAAGCTGGCCGAGTATATCGGCCTATACTACCCGGAAGAAATCCACGTTTTCGCCGCCGTGGAACACTGGTACACCGAGGACGACCAAGGGGATCCGCATCTTGACCGGGACGCACTGAACGACTTTTTAAGGCGCTACGGCGCGGGCATCGTATGCCAGAGCCTGGCCGGCGGCATCTGCTGCGAGATCATAGAGGACTAACCACGGACGCGCCCAGCAAGGCGCAGGAAGGAGACAAGACGCCATGACGACCAACAACACCACCAGCCCGGAGAACCTGTACAACATCGCACCAGAGGGCAAAGCGCAGCTATACACCGCCGCGGAGATCAGAGCCGCAGCAGCGGACGGCCTGCAAATCTGGCTTGACGTGGGCCGCCGCTGGCCCCGCGTCCCGTGCCGTATGGCCGCCACCGTGCGCGGATGGGTAACGGCAGTAGGTGAACACGGCGCAATATATCAGGCGTGGGCCGGAGACTTCCACGGCAGACCCAGCCCCGCCGAGATCGTCACCGCCTGACCCAAGGCGCAGACAACCAAACAACCGAAGAAGCCCAAACCAGCACCGCCAGGACGGAACCAAAACCGCCCCAGCGGTGCTAATTTTATGCCCGTGCGGATTTTTGACAATGCCACCGGAAATATATAAAACGGACAGAAACGCCCCGCCACGCTTTCCGGGCGTCGAAGGAATGCCCCGACACCGACCCCCAGAGAAAAACGCCGCCAGCAGCTCCACAGAGGGCAAAGAAGCGGGAAAGAGCAGCGGCAGCCCCTCACGCGTGCGCGCGCGTTAATTCCGGGCGCGGTTGAATAAAAAAGAATATACCCCCGTATACAACCATACCCAGCAGGGCAGAAACGAGCACCAAAGACCCCAGCAGGACACCCGAAGCAGGAGAACACCAGAGCAGAACGGGGACCACCAGCGGGAGGCACTGACCGGAAGAAAAGAGCAGCGGCGAGGGGAGGGAAGGAGAGTCGCCCGGCGGCCAATGTTCCGGGCTGAACAGCTGACCGACGGAGACCGCCAGCGGCGGCGGGCGCCCCGGTCCCATGCCGTGACCATCCGGCAGGCGGCAGCCACCACCGACAAAACAGCCGAAACCGGCGGAAATCGTCAAATCAGAGACCGAAAGCGGACAAAATGACAGGGAACTTGCAAAAATCGGAACATTCCTTTACATATTAGGACAATATGTAAAGGAATGTCACCCGGCTGCGGGCCTTTTCCTTGCAAAATCCGGCGAGAATGACGGCCGGCGCCGCCACTGGCACCACCTGGACACCATCAGAACGGCAACCCGGGGGAGGTTTACAAACCGGAAGGGCAAAGCCTTTTCCCTCTGCTACGCAACTCTCCTCCCCGCTTCTATGTTCCCCTCTCCGGCACACCTATCCGCGTTTCTCACGCAAGTTGCCGGCAAGTTAGGGGTAGGGGGGTAGTTTTGAAACCGGGCCGAAAAAACGAAACGGTCAAAAGGCCGAGGTCGAAAAATAAAAATTTCGGCGGGCGCAAGCGCCATATATGTGAGGGGGAGGTACGGCCTTTGTGCGGCGGTGGTGCGAGGGTGGCGGCAGGGTGTTGACACGGATGTTATATGGGGGAGAAAAAGTTTTTCTGCTTCCCTTGACACGGCGATTAGACTACCGGTTGCCAAAGGGCTGGGAGCAAGTTGGCAGCAAGTTAGATATAGGGAGAGAGGGACCAGGAACCATGACTATGCGTAGGATGGGAGATGTGGCGACGGACGTGCTGCTGGACGAAGTGCTGGGCGGCAGGGTGGATGAAATGCTGCTGGACAGGGACGCGAACCTTGGTGCGCTGCTTCGTCTGCGGCGGAACTTCCCGAAAGCGGCGCTGAAGCTGACGGACGATCAGTGGGTATACCTGAGCGAGATGTACGATGGCGGCATGAGCGTGACGGAGATTGCGGCGGTGCACGACGTAAATAAGAGCACGGTCAGCCGGAGCGTGAACCGTGCGAAAAAGACTTTGCAGGACTATCTACAGTTCTGCCTGTGAGGAGATGTGAGAGATGGAAAGAATGACCAAACGTTGGGGCGAAGGCGATGTGTGGGTAAAAGACCATGATTATGTTTCTGCGGCACATCGTCTTGCGGATTATGAGGACACGGGGCTAACGCCGGAAGAGGTTTGCTTGCTTGCCAGAGCCGACAAAGAGGGCCGTGTGATGTGCTATAAGCCGGGGGATACTGTACAAGACCGCTTCGGAATGGCGTGGACAGTCACAACGTCCGAAATACACTTGATGCGCGGTGTGCTGCGCTATCTGTATAGATGCGGACACGACGGAACAAACGATTATTGCGCTTTATGGGAGAACGAAATTTTAACCAGCGGCGCGAAAATGGATGGAGGTGCAGATTGATGGAAATGCTACGCATTGTTTTCCCACTGCTGATGGTGGTGGGGGCGCTGGGCAGCCTTGTGGTGAATCTGGTGCAGAAGGGAGACTGGGCAACCAGTCTGCAATGGCTGGGCGCGTGTCTGCTGTACACGGCGCTGACGATGAGGAATGTGGGGTAAGGACGTGGAGTACATCAACAGGCCGCTGACGAAGGAGGCGGCAAGGAAGCTGCTGGCGCTGGACTTAACGACAAAGGAGCTGACCACCTACGAGAAACTGGACGAGTGGTACACCGCATGGGGCGGGAGGTGCTATGTCAGCTTTTCCGGCGGAAAGGACAGCACGGTGCTGGCGTATCTGGCGGCGCGGTATCTGTCGAGTTTTAGGACGCCGCCGTGGGAGCTGAATCTGGTGTTTGTGAACACGGGGCTGGAATATCCTGAAATTCAGAAGTTCGTCAATGAGTACACGGATTGGCTACGGAGGGAGTTTCCTCGCGTGACCGTCAACCTCCACCGCCTGCGTCCGAAGATGAACATTCGGCAGGTGGTGACTAAGTACGGGTATAGCATCGTCAGCAAAGAAGTCGCCAACTGTGTGTGGCTGGCGCGGAAGGACAAGAACGAGAAGCGGCTGGCGCGGTTGCGCGGCGAATTGCTGGACAAGGCCGGGAAGAAAAGCCCGTTCAACTGTGATAACTGGGGCTTCCTTTTAGACGCACCGTTTCTCGTATCTTCCGAGTGCTGTCGGATCATGAAGAAAAGCACATCGCACAGGTACAGCACAGCCACGAAGTCGAAGCCGATACTGGCGCTGATGGCTGAAGAAAGCCGTATGCGGTATCAATATTGGCTGACGAACGGCTGCAACGCATTTGAGGGCAAAACGCCGCGGAGCAAGCCCATGAGTTTCTGGACGGAGCAGGATGTGCTGCGGTTCATCGTAGACCACCAACTGCCCTACGCCAGCGTGTACGGAGACATTGTGGCCAGCGACGGCGAGAACGACTACGACGCGACGCTGGTGGACTGCCCGCTGCACTGCACGGGATGCCAGAGGACGGGGTGTATGTTCTGTGGGTTCGGCGCTCATCTCGAAAAGGGCGAGAACCGGTTTGAGCGCATGAAGAACACGCACCCAAAGCATTATGAGTTCTGCATCGGCGGCGGGGCGTTCGACACGGACGGGCTGTGGAAGCCCACGAAGGACGGCCTCGGCTATGCTCGGGTGCTGGACTATATCGGAGTGAGGTATTGAGATGGGTGCTGGATATGCGGAGAAGAGTGCGCTTTTCAATGAAGTTTAAAAGGCGCTGAAAGCCCTCAATCTGAGGGTGAAGCAGTACGGCGTTGACGAGGTTTATAACCGGTGCAAGTTCGTTCTGGGCGCGAAGCCGGGGAGCTTTACCGAGGGGCAGCAGATCGCGGCGGTGTTCTTTATGCAGACCGCACACAAATTCCTTGATGGGCTTGCAGATGTGCGCGATATAGGCGGGGCAGAACCCCGGCCGACATTTATGGAGTTCAAGCCGAAGGTGACATACCGCCTTGACGAACAGATCGGGCAGAACCTGATTCAGTCGAGAATCTTGGTAGACTGCGGGGTGTATAACCCGTTGGTAAATGCGGAAATGGAGGAGAGAACGGAATGAACCACAGAGAGGTTACATCTTCCGAAGATTGCGCGGACTGCCTATGCCGCGTCTGCGCCAGGAACTCCGTAAACGATTCGTATAACCCGGCTGCCACCTACAAGGACTGCGGGTGCGACAACTGCGGCATCGGGAACCGGCTTGTGGAGACCACGAAGGACTGCAATGGATTTACCCCGGACTGTGACGACTGTGATCGAAATTGCTGCGGGGGCGACAGTTGCCCGCGGATAGAAGAAATGAAAGGAATTCAACCATGAGAGTGAAAATGGACTACAACAACCTGGTCGAAGAGATCGACAGGACGGTGAGTGCAAGCAGGAGCAGGGCGGCAAGAGAAAACGCCTTTGGGATAGGCATTGGGCTTACTCTGCTGAACGGCTATCTCACAGAAATTGCGAAGCGGGCCGTAGAACTCAACGACGACAAACTGATCGACCTGTGCGTTGACATGGGGATATTGAAGCGGGAGGAAGAGAAATGCGCGTGTGGACACGATGCGGAAGGGAATTTACTACATACAGCGTTGATTTAGAGCGATGCCCGGAGTGTCATGCGGCGAGCCTTCACACAGGTATCAAGGACAGCGGAGAGCGCACCACCTTCAGCACCGGGGCGCAGCGTGATATGCACGGCGGGAAAGGCCGCATGGATATTCTGCCGTGGGCGGCGATCATCGAGGTAAGTAAGCACTGCGAAGCCGGGGCACTGAAATATGGGGAACACAACGTCGATAAGGGTATCCCCACCAGCAGTCTGATGGACAGTGCCATGCGCCACGCGGCGAAGTATCTGGACGGACAGGAGGACGAGGATCACCTGCTTGCGGCGGCGTGGAACCTGCTGTGGGCAATCGAGATGCGCTGCAAAAAGCCGGAGTGCGTGGATACACCGTGGAGGGAGGAAAAGGCATGATATATACATTTCATGTGGGAGATTATGTGAGGTTGGAACGTGCCGATGGCATATCCTCTAAAACGCTTACCGGATATGTGTCGTCTTACCAGCGGCCAGGGCGGTCGTACAGTTTCATTTTCAAGTGGGACGATGGTACGCAGACTGGCTGGAGTGGCAATATAGAGGATCTGCCGCAGAATTTTACTCGCATTGGCAAGTACGACTTTGCACGGCTCAGAACGATTAGGGATTGCGGATATGCAGAAAAGGATGAGATTGACAAGATGAGTTCCACAAAACAGATTATGATGCCGGGGAACCTGCACGAGGGAGATTTTGTGGAAACCGTGGATTGCAGGGTGGGGTACATCAAGAGCATCTGCCGGTGTGAGAAATGCCGGGAGCGTGGGTTCTATGAGCCGACCGTACATTTTACGGACGGTGAGGAGGACTGCATCACCAAGTACGAGGCAGAAAACGGCTTCAAGGGCTATAAGCGCATCGGACGGTGGGTAAATGAGAAAGCAGTAGTACAGAAGCCCAAGGAGATTTTTCACTGCGGGAGCGTGCGGAAGTACGAAAACGGGACTATGAGATACGCACCAGACACGCAAGTCATGCAGGATAAGATCAACGAACTGGTAGACGCCGTAAATGAACTGCGAAAGGAGAAACAGAAATGACGGAACGAAAGGTGCTGATCGTCCGCGTGAAGGGCGGTATGCAGATAGCGCAGGGCGTAACCAACCATATCATAGAGGGGCTGGTGCGGGGCGTGTTGGTGCTGCCGGAGGAGATCATCACGTCCTACGCCGTCGAGGATTTCCCTGCGCTGGGCGTGGAGAATGAGGACACGATCTATACGGTCGTGCCGGAGGGCGTACAAGCGATAAAGATCATCAATAAGGACGATATACGCCCCATTGGCGTGTATGTGCAGGAGCAGGAGGAAAGCGACCAGATCGATAATGAGGAATCTTTGTCAGCCCCCACACCGCAGCCGGCGGAACTTCCTACACCGTTTAAGCCAAAGGGCGCAAGTGCGGAGATCAAACGGGAGGTTTTTATACGGCTGCAAGCCTACCAGCAAAGAACGAAACTTGGCTGGGCACAGAGAGTGTCCGACGCCACCGGCGGTAAGGTGGCGCCCGATGTGGTGCGGCTTGGCCTGCTGGAGGCGCGGGACATCGGCGTTGACCGCTGGAAACTCATCGGAAAGGCGCTGGACAAACTGGAGGAGGAAATGGAGAAATGAAAATCTACATAGCTGGAAGGATCACGGGAAACCCGAACTACAAGGCACAGTTCAAAGCTACGGCGGCCATGCTGCAGGAGGTGGGGCACACCGTCCTAAACCCGGCGGAGCTGCCGGAGGGCATGAAGCCAGCAGACTATATGCGTATATGCTTTGCTATGCTGGATAGCGCGGACGTGGTGCTTTTTCAGCACGGATGGCAGGTGAGCAAGGGGGCAAAATTGGAGTACGACTATGCGAGATACATCGGGAAGGACGTCATTACCGTTGACCCTCTTTCACGAGTTGACACTTACGACATCCTCCGCGCTGTAGCTTCCGTTGAGAAAAGGATGCGTGAAAGGAAAGAACTCCCCAATGGATAAGGCCATCTGGACGGTCCGCACCGCCAAACTGTGCCCAAAGTGCATCCAGGAGATGGAAGCGGAGTACATCGTGTACCTGACGCACGAGCAGCAGAGGAACCGCATGAAGGACATAGCTACGCACGGTTACTGCGACCGCTGCCACGAGGAAAGCTTCATGCTTCGGATGCGCCAGTACACCATGAATGGCAGGACACTACGGGCGAAGGGGCTGGATAAGAAGTGGAGGGAGTACATGGAATGAGCGCGCAGATCGCATTGAACGTGGACTGCATGGAGTATATGCGGGCGCTACCGGATAAGGCGTTTGACCTTGCCATTGTAGACCCGCCGTATTTCACCGGCCCGGAACGCAGAGGGTATTACGGCTGCAAGGTCAGTCCCATCGGCGTACACCGGGACTATCCCATTTCACCGAAGTGGAACGTGCCAGGCATCGACTACTTTTCCGAGTTGGTGCGCGTGGCGAAAAAATATATCGTATGGGGATGCAATTACTTTGATGTTGTTTTTCCTCCGGGCCGCATCGTTTGGGATAAATGTAACGAAAACAGTTCTTTTTCGGATTGTGAGATCGCGGCGACAAACTGCCATGACAGCGTTCGCATATTTCGCTATATGTGGAATGGGATGTTTCAAGGGAAAAGCATCACGGACGGCACAACGCAGCAGGGCAACAAGGCGCTGAACGAAAAGCGGATTCATCCCACGCAAAAGCCCGTGGCATTGTACGAGTGGCTGCTGCAGAAGTACGCCAAAGAAGGCTGGCGCATACTGGATACACACTTGGGCAGTGGGAGCAGCAGGATAGCGGCCTACAACCTCGGCTTTGAGTTCGTTGGGTGCGAGATCGAACCGACATACTTCCAACTGCAAGAGCAGCGGTTTGCGGAGCATACGGCACAGGTAAGGATGTGGTGAAGATGAAAAGAAAGATAGAAGATCTCGGAACAGGCGGAGCCGGTGGAGTTGGTCCGGCATACATCGCTAATGGTGGTGCCGGCTGCGAGCCTGGATCCGGTGTATGTACGCCCGGTTCAGGAGGCTCCGGTGGAAATGGACGATTTATCTGGTGCCGCACAGAGGACGCCCGTATGGTGCGTCTTTGGCAGAGCGTTGCGGATGGCATAATCAAAGCAAACGCAAAGATTGAAAGGCATACTCCACAGGCGTGTTGCCTAAAGCATAATCTGAGACTTATTCAAGACCACGGAACGGAGATCTACCACAAGTGTTATGTGTGCGGTAGAGACTGGACGGAGCCTGTGTTTAAGGATGGAATGACCTTCGATGAGTATATCAACTCCCCGGCGTCAAAAACGCTGGGGACAAGAATCGTGACTATGTGAGGAGAAAAGCATAATGGGAACTTTTTTTGGCGTCCTTGTCGGCTTCGTTCTGGGCCTCGTTTTGGCTGGTGCCGCATTTATAGACATCGTTTCAACGGACAATGAGCGAGGCTATCAGCCCAACAAGCCCTTGGACGGTCCTCCACCCAATGTAAGGGGTAGTGTGCAGTATCCTGTTTGGGCGCAGAGAAACAGGACGCGCATAGAGATTGACCACAACTATTTTTATTACGATGGCATCCCCATCGGCACCGTTGCTGATGATAAGCCGTATGTTTGGTGCATCCATATTCTCAAGAGTCAGTGCGAAACGTGTTATAACTCGAAAACGAGAAAACTTGAGGTCTTGCCTATTCGCGGGCAAACGGAGGACAGTGTATGAACCAGTACAACAGAAAACCCGGCGGGAAACTGGAGGTATGTCCCCACTGCGGAAGAGACAGCGGGGAGCGCAAAATCGGTATTTATGTGCCGGAACGGTACTATGTGCGCTGCGCGAGCTGTGGGTTCACCTTGTCTGGGTGGAGCCAGAGTGCCGCTACGGCAAGCTGGAACAGACTGAGTAAGAAGGTGAGGACATGAAAAGCAAATGCTGTGTTGGCTGCAAGTGGCACGAGGAATGGACGTGGGCGTGCTTCAACGGGGACAGCCAGTATTGCGCCGATTTTGTAAACTGCGGGTGTCCGCTGTATGAGGAGAAAGAGAAGGAGGGCGAAGAATAATGGGACTTTGCGCTCGTGCGAAAGGGCTGACCGATGAGACTGGTTTTGACTGTGGGTATCTTACATACGGAACGTTTATCCTTGAACTGATAAAGGTTGCCTACGGCAAGCAGTGCCACAACATTTTCAAGAGAAATATGCTCCGCGGTGCGCCCTTCTCTGATGCAGAAGTGGAATACTGGAACGCGCACTGCAACGACGACCTGGACATTCTGATTTTTCATTCAGACTGCGGAGGCCAATTCACCCCGCAGGAGTGCCGCAAGATATACAACGCCATGAAGGATTTGAAATCCGATATGATGGGACACAATTACCACGTAATGAAACCCTACAATATGTTTGAGCACTGGAAAGCGATATTCAAGCACTGCGCTGACCGCAGAGTAAATCTGTACTATTCGTGAGGAGCGATATAATCAATGACCAAAAGAGAGCAGATAGTCTATAAAACCATGAGCGAGAACATTGCCCGTGCCGGCGAGTTTGGATTATGCCCCGGACCGTTCGTAGCCATGCGGGCGGAGTACCGGCGCGTGGTGCGGCGGGAACAGACACACTTCCTGCTGGAGTTCATGCTGCTGGTGCTGTTGATCTTCGCGCTGATCGCTCCGTGGAGAGCCAGTGCGGAAACGCCGCATACCGTCCTGCGGGTGGAGTGGGGCGAAGATGTTGACAGCCATGATACAATCGCGGAAGAGGATCCCGATGAGTCGGAACGCATACTGGAAGCCATAAAGGCCAAGAGCAATGTGCTGGAGGACTGCATCATCACCGGCTACTGCGCCGACTGCGTTGAGAAGTACGCACACATGAATCAGGACGAGTTTGGACGGGTGCTGACTGCCAGCGGCCAGTGGGTGTACCCGGGTTCCTGCGTAGCGACCGACCCGGATGTGATACCGACCGGCAGCACGGTCATCATCGGAGACAAGACATACATCGCGCTGGATGTGGGCGTAATAGGCAAACACGTTGACATACTGATGACCCACGAGGAGGCCGCCGTGGCGGGAACCAGAAGGGAAACGGTGTGGTGGTGTGAGGAGTGAAAAAACTGTAAAACCGCGCTCACCATATATAATATAATGTAATTTTACATTATTCGACAAACAGTATTACGCGGTTTCGGTGCCTTGCAAAAGTGCAATTTTACAGTCAAATTTACAGTCAAATTTCAAAGCCGTTGCTACACAAGCGTTTTAGGCGAAAAAGTGAGGGTTCGAATCCTTCTCCCGCTGCCAAGTGAAGGGAAATCCCGCAGTCATTGAGACTGCGGGATTTCTTGTTATTTCAAGGGGTTTGGGCGTTTTTGGCATCAAAAACGCATTTTCGATTTTTTACGTTTTCGGGGGCTTTGAGACAGATTTTTTTGATAATTTTACAGTTTTATTTACAGTGAAAAATGTGAGGGTTATGTGAGGGTCGTCAGGAGAGGTTTTCTTTATAAAAATTCTCCATCTCCTTGACGCGGGCGGCGAGGTCGCGGGCGGCGAGGTGGGTGTAAATTTCGTGCATGACCCTGTAATCTGACCAGCCGCCGATACGCATACATTCCTCCTCTTTGAAGCCGAGACTGTAGGCCAGAGAGGCAAAGCTGTGGCGAAGGCCGTGTACGCCGACCTTGGGAAGCCCATTTGCTTCGCATACGTCATTGATCTTGCGCCAGAGCCCGTTTGGAGGCTGGTACGATACGCGCTTGTTCTTGGGGCCATTTTCCTTCTTGAGGAGTTGGCGGAGACGCGGGATCATAAAGGGGACGACACGGTTGGACTTTTGGGTTTTTGGCGTTATCTTCTCCACATACTCGTTCTTTTCATTCTGAGCAATGACAGCATGAACGCGGAAGGAGTCAGATTCAAAATCTATGTCGCCCCATTTGAGCGCCAGCAGCTCTCCGCGGCGCAGGCTGTGGAGGGCGAAAAGCGCTTCCTTCTCGAAGGACTTGCCCTCGATGCCCTTGCAGAACACGATGATCTGCTCCGGGGTGAGCCACTTATGCTCGGAAACGGGAAGCTTTGGCAGCGTTACTTTGGGGGCGGCAATGCCGTTTTCCTCCAGGACGGACTTAATGAAGCCCCAGGCGTTCTTCAGCGTTTTGGGAGCGCAGAGGGCTGCCTCCTCGTTTATATACGACTGCCAATCCACGGGCTCACGTATGTTGACGCTCTGGCAGGACTTGAAGCGGTTTTTTTGATAGATGCGGTAGCCGCGGATGGTGTTGGGGGAGAGCAAAGCGCGGGGGGCGATATAATTCTCAATGGCCTCGGAGAGCAGAAGGGGCTCATCCTTGGCCTTTTTCTTCTGCTCCACGAAACCGGCGCGGATGGCCTTGGCCTTGGCGAGACACGCCTCTTTTGTAGGCTCGGTGACGGATGCCTTCTCGGCGCGAAGGTAGATGGTCCACTTGCCGGAAGCAGTTTGTACCGGCTCCGGGACCTTGATGGCACCGGACTTCTTCTTTTCGCGCACCTGCTTGTAGCCGCACCAGGGGCAGAACGTGGCATTGTCGGGGACTTCGCGCTTACAGGACTTGCATTTCGTTGACATTTTGATATTTTCGTGTTACCCTACTGTTGTAGGCTCCTTTCTTTAAGACTCGTGATGGTGTTGGCGGGAATAGAGCTTATATGGAAAAGCCGTCCGATCGGGCGGCTTTTTCTTTTTTTAACAAAAAATCTCAAGAAACTTGTGATATATGTGCATTGAAACCAAGAAACTTGTGATATATAATGTAGAACACGGTAGAACGTTTGTTCTATTTTCGTAGTGCGGTCTCTTTTGCAGTATCGTGCAGCGCACGGTATCCGACAATGCTGCACACGCCGATAGAAACAGACACAATAAGGATAACAACCCACGCAAAAACTGTAGGTCTATCCTGAAGGACAAAGCCAGCATGGGGGTTGCGGAAGTCGAAAAGAAGGTAAACAATTAAGAACAGAGAGAGGACCGCGGCAAAAATTGAGGAAAACACAGACCAGCGTTTGTAATAATCGCGCTGGCGGATAACGGCATCCAAGCGCTGGGTGCAAAGGCCGTTGACCTGCTTCAGGCGCACCACGTCGCCGGAGCTGACGGCGTTATCCAGTTCCAGCTCGTGGATGCGTTCCTGCATTGCGGAGGGGGCGGACGCGGGAGGTTGAATGTCGAACACCTGGTCGGCGGAGATGCCGACGGCTTTCATCACGGCTACGGCATCGTACAGTTTTGGATCACGCTCGCCGGACTGCATTTTGCAGACGGCGGAATAGCTGATGCCGGATAGTTCGGTCAGTTCCTCGTTGGTGATGCCCTTGTCCATTCTGGCTTTACGGACAAGGGCAGGGAAGTCCTGAATATGCTGCGCGATTTCCTGAATTTCTGACATGATTTTCCCCTTTCTATCGGTAACGGATACTATTTGATCCGCTGCGGATACTATTTCATCCGTAAAAGTCCATATTTGGGTAGCAATTACCCAGATATGGACCGGCCTCAAGGAGCCAATTACCCAAATTGGGGAGCGATTCCCCAAAATGAGCGTAGACACCGGGGCGCGCATAGAGTACGATTGAACCAAGCAAACGCCACAAAACGACATACGAGGGGGCAGAGAAATGAACGAACAGGAAGCGAAGAAACTGGTCTCCACCCTGACGATGGAGGAAAAGGTCAGGCTTTACGAGCTGCTATCAGCGCTGCGGCAAAGCCCTGCACCTGCGCCAGTTCAGTCGGCGTAAGGGAACACAGCAACTTAATAAGGGCGGAATCGAGTTCGCTTTCCAACTGGGAAGCGGGCTCTTTTTCTTTTTCATCGCCGTAAAGTTCGGTCAGCAAATAGGAGACGTCAATCTCCAGAATGCGCGCAATAGCGCGAAGAGTGTCCATTGATGGTTTGGTCTTTCCTTTTTTGTAGAGAGCCATTGCCGACGGAGTGATGCCGGCAGCTTCATAGAACTCGGCTTTTGTCAGCCCCTTGGCTTTGCATAATTGCCAAATCTTGTAAACGAACAGTTCACCATTCACAAAAGTATACCTCCGAAATTGTGCATTGCTACAAACATTGAAAAATGAAGCAGATTGCTCTTGAAATTGAGTAAATATTGAGTTAATATAAAGCTACACAAAATAAATCAAGCAAACATGGAGAGAAAAACCACTTTTATCAAGCGGAATTTGCTAAGTTATATGAATAGACAACCACATAATAAGGCGAATTTCAGGAAAAGTCAAGTATTTCTCAATTATTTTTGATGGGAGATGAGAGATTGAGTTATAAGGAGCAAAGAAAGAAAGCCGGATATTCGCAGAAAACGGTGGCAGATTTGCTGGGGATAAGCGTTTCGGCGGTGAGCCTTTATGAGACAGGCAAGGCTGATCCTTCGGTGGCAGTTCTGCACAAGCTGTCTGCGCTGTACCGCTGTACGCTGGATGAACTGATGAAGGGAGAAGGAAGAAAATGCCGAGAGTGAAGCCCTTGGGGGTGAGCCCCACGGAGCAGAAGATCGTGGCGCTGCTGTACGGCGCGATGGAGACAGAGGGCGTACAGAAGCAGGACGTGGCAGCGGCGCTCGGCATGACCACAGCAACGCTGCTGCGGCGGAAGAAAAACCCGCTGGACTTTACGGTGCGGGAGCTGCAGAAAGCCTGTCGGACGCTGCACATCCCCATAGATGACCTGCGGTCGGCCATCACGCTATGAGCTGGCGGTGCAGGATATGCGGCGTGCGGTTCGACGCGCCGGTGATCCGGGAGAGGAAAGAGAACCTGGACGGGGAGAACGGCATAGAGGTACGCCGGGATATGTACTGCCCCGTATGCGGGGAGCAGTACATAGAGGAGGACGATGATGAGCAGACCGCGGAATGAGCGCCGGCGTGACCGGGGATGGAAGATACTGCTGGGCGTGAGCGCCTTTCTGGCGTGGGGCATCATCGGAGAGGTGGAGAACGGCGGGCCGCTGTGGCTGCTGCTTCTCGCAATAGCCGCCCTGGTGGGCGCATGGACAAGCTGTAAAGCTCTGGGGCTTTTCAGGTAAGGGAAATGGAGAGAATATGGCGGGAATAAATCTTACGGCGGAGCAGGTATTCGCCATCAACATGGCGCTGGCGAAGGGGCAGCGGATAGAGATCATCCCCCTCAAGGACCGGATAAAGGTCGTCGCGGTGAAGCGGGACGAGCTGAAAACCAAATAACGTACCCCGCCTAAGTCAGTTGGCGGGAAGGGCGGAGCGTCGTCGAGTGGTTCGGAAATTCCGAGCTGCTTGGCGGCGCTCTTTTTGTTTGCAGGAAGGAGACAGAGGAAATGGAACGGCTGCACTTTGAGAACAGGGAGGACTGGCTGGCCGGGAGGATGCAGGGCATAGGCGCCAGCGAAGCCGCAGCGGTGGTGGGGATGTCCCCGTGGATGTCGAAGCTGGAACTGTGGCGGCTGAAGGTGGGCGCGGAGAAAGCCAAGGATCTGAGCGGAAGCGCGGCGGTGAGCCGCGGCGTGCGGATGGAACCGGCACTGCGTAGCCTGTACACGGCCATACACCCGGGACGCACAGTGGACTACTATCCCTACGACATTCTGTACCAGAAAGAACGCCCCTTTATATTTGCCACGCTTGACGGAGAGGTCACTGACGAGCGAGGGCGGAAGGGCATTTTGGAGATAAAGACCAGCTCACCCAACGGGAAGGCGGGATGGGCGAAGTGGGACGGACAGATACCGGGCCACTACTACTGCCAGATACTGCACCAAATGCTGGCGACCGGGTACGAGTTCGTAGACCTGATGGCAAGTCTGGAGAACATGGACGGAGACCTGAGCATACGCACCTATCACTTCGAGAGGGCGGAGCAGGAGGCGGACATGGCGTGGCTGCTGGAAAAGGAGACAGACTTTTACCAAAACAACGTGCTTAACGGGTTTCCCCCGGCGGCAATATTACGACTCTAAACGAAAAAAAACGAAAGGAGAATTGAAATGGCAATTCGAGTGACCGTGCTGGACATGGACACGGGAGAGGAGCGCGTATTCGTGCGGAACGCCTGCGGCGTGATATGCGCGGCGGTGATGCCCAAGGAGGGCGCGGAGGACAAGTACGACGGCGTGGCCACCGCCTACGTGGGAGAGAACGTGCCCATCGGCACGGCGGGACTGCTGGTGCGGCTGGCGGAGAACGCCGTGAAGCTGGTGACGGAGAAGGACAGCCGCATCCGGCAGAAGATGGACGAGGACGACGCGGCGTGGGCCGCGGCAGAGGAAGCCGCCGAGAAAAAGAAGCCCGCCGCCAAGAAGGGCGGCAAGCGCATGGCCAAGAAGGAGGGCAAGTGATGAAACTGAAACTGACGATGGCCAACGCCGAGACCGGCGAGGTGCTGCATGAGGAGACCAACCTGGACTTCGCCATGATGTGCTTCGGGCGCAAGACGGATGAGGGTGTGGATTTCCAAGCTGTGACGCGGGGAGCGGATATGACCGCCGCGGACTTCGCACATTGTTTGGCCGGCGTTGACAGCGCCGTGGAAAAGAACCTCCGCGACAACAAGGCCGTGTGTATAGCCTACGGGCTCGTCAAACTGGGCGTTCTGGGAAAGATCGTAGACGCGAGCGCAGAAGCGCGACCCGGAGCGGGCGCTGCCGATGCCAAGAAGGAGGGTGAGCAGGGATGATCGTAAAGGCGATGTACCACAAGCCGAAGCTGAACGGATACGGCGGACAGGCGTACACTTTCCTCACCGACCTGCCGCTGCACCCCGGCGACAAAGTGCTGGTGCCCGGCGCCGAGGGCGCGGAGAAGAAGGCCATCATCACAGAGGTGGACCTGCCGGAGAGCGCCATTGACCCGGCGTGGGCCGACAGGGTGAAGCACATCACCAAGTACGACACGGAGGTGACGGCATGAGCGCGGCGGAATTTCGCATTACCACAGACCTGGCTCCGCTGCGGCAGTTCCAGATCGAGGCCAACTTCGAGGAAACGAAGGCGTGGCTGACGGAGAACCTGGAGCCCCTGCGGACGATGGCGGTGACGGCGGAGAGCATGAGCCAGTGCAAGCAGTACCGGGCATCCATCCGCAAGGTGAGCGCCCGCATCGACGAGAGCCGGAAGATGGCAAAGGCGGCGGCGCTGGAGGCGTACAGCGGCTTTGAGACCAAGTGCAAGGAGCTGACCGCCCTGTGCGAGGAAGCGGCAGGGGCGCTGGACGTGCAGATCAAGGCGATGGAGGAGGCGGCAAAGCAGGAGAAGAAGGACCGGCTGGCTGCGTATTTCGCCCAGGTGGTGGGCGACATGGCGGAGTGGCTGACCTTTGACGACTGCTTTAACCCCAAGTGGCTGAACGCCACCTATGCCGAGAGCACGGCACAGATGGACGTATGCGCGGCCATCGACCGCTTCCGCGCCGACCTGAACGCCATCCGTGCGCTGCACAGCGAGTTCGAGACCACGCTGCTGGACGAGTACACCCGCACCAGGAACATCAGCGCGGTGCTGGTGAAGAACGAGACACTGGGCCGCATGAAGGCCGCCGAGGAAGAGCGAAAGCGCAAGGAAGCGGAGGCCGCGGCGAAGTACGAGGAGCAGAAAGCCGCCTGTGCTGCTGTCCGCCTGGCGTCCGCCGGTGACGCTGTAATTGAAGAACACAGTGAAGTCGGACAGGTCATCGCCACCGTGGAGCGCGAAGCATTTGAGCGTGCCGTGTCTGAGCCGGAACCTACCTACACCGTGGATTTCCGCGTATTCGGTACGGCGGCGCAGTTGGACGAGCTGCGTGTGTACATGAGGACTAAGGGCATCCGCTACGGGCGTGTGCCGCAGGAGTAAGGGAGGAGAAGGAACATGAAAACGCAGAATCAGACGGGCTTTACGCAGATGGCGCAGGCCAAGAAGCCCACATTTAGCATGGCGATCACGGCGCCCAACACCCAGCAGATGATCTCGCGGGCGCTGAAGAACGACAAGATGGCGGCGCGGTTTACCAGCACCCTGATCGGCGCGGTGAGCGCCAGCGAGGCGCTGAAAGCCTGCGACCCCGGCACCATCATTGCCGCCGGCCTGCGTGGAGAGGGCATGGGCCTGATCTACGGACACGGCTACTACATCGTGCCCTACAACAGTGTGGCGACCTACCTGATGTCGTACAAGGGCTACATACAGCTGGCCATGTCCACAGGCTACTACGCGGACATCGACTGTGTGGAGGTGCGCGAGGGCGAACTGGAAGGGCGCTCCCGCCGCACGGGCAAGCCGGTCATCAACCTGGCCAAGTACGACACAGACGAGGAGCGCGAGAGCCACAAGGTCATCGGCTACTACGCCTACTTCGAGCTGAAGGACGGAACGTTCCGCTACGAGTATTGGAGCATGGACAAACTGCTCAAGCACGCGGACCGGTACTCCCCGGCCTTCAAACTGGAGAAGTACAACGCCCTCATCAATGGGGAACTGGATGCCAAGGAGCAGACCAAACTGCTGAACGGTACGCCCTGGTACGACGTGAACGGCGGACAGGACAAGATGTGCCGCAAGACCATGATGCGCCAGCTGCTGAACAGCGGCTATGCACCGCTGAGCAACGAGGTACGCAGCTACTTCAACGAGGACAGCGACGATACCGTGGTGGCCACGGGGGACGGCGCGGAAACCGAGCCGGTCATCCCCACTACCGGACACGTGGTGGAGGACGATACCCCCACCGCAGAGCAGGAAACAGCCGCCACCAGCCCCACAGCGCCCCCTGAGAGCGCCGCAGAGCCGAAGAAGGGTAACGACACTGCCCCGACCCGCAAACGCACACAGAGCCCCGCAGAGGGCAAGACGGAGGCGAAGGATTACTCCGCAGGGTTCTTCGGGGAGGGTGAGCAGTAATGCCGCTATTCGTTCGGAAGCGTCTGGACGGAGAGGGCCAGGCTGACGGAAGCCAGTACATGATCTGTACCGGCTCCGTCAGCCGGGACCCCCGGATAGGCGCAATACCCAAGAACAACTTGCCGAAGGTGGAGTTCGGCATAGGCTACGACAGCAAGCAGTTTATGAACGTGTGCGCCGTGGGTGATAACGCCGCCACAAAGCTGAGCGCGTGCCTGGAAAAGGGCGATGCGGTATGCGTGGTGGGCACATGGCGGCAGAAGCCGTACACCACCAAGGACGGTGAGGAGAAAGTGTGGAGCGAGCTCCGCGCCGATCTGGTGATACCGCTGGGAGCGCTGGAAATGCTGCTGCAGGTGCCGGTGGAGGTATTCCTGCGGCTGGCTGACCTGCTGCCCCAGTTGGAAAAGCTGTGCGCGGGAGAGACCTCCACCGGGAAGCCCAGCGGGACGCAGAGCACGGCACCACAGAGCGCGGCGGCACTGCACGAGATAGAGGAGGACGAGCCGCTGCCCTGGGACCGGGACGGCGCGGACGAGGACTACGACCTGGGCATTTGAGGGAGGAGTGATTCACGTGGCGGAAGAAAAACGGTATTTCTGGCTGAAACTGTACGACGACTTTTTTACCTCGAAGCGCATCAAGAAACTGCGGAAGATAGCCGGAGGAGATACCTACGTCATCATCTACCTGAAAATGCAGCTCATGGCGATGAAGCACGACGGCACCTTGAAATGGTCGGGGCTGGAGGAAAAATTCGCCGATGAACTGGCACTGGACTTGGACGAGGACCCGGCAAACGTAGAGGTCACACTGCAATATCTGCTCTCCTGCGGGCTGGCGGAGGCATCCAGTGATCTGACGGAGGTTTTTCTGCCCTATGCGGTGAAAAATGTGGGCAGCGAAGGCGCTGCGGCCCAGCGGATGCGGGACTATCGGGCACGGAAAATCAAGGCTTTGCCCGCGCCGGAGCGTAACGATGTTACAACACCGTGCGAAATCGGTTACGGAGAGAAAGAGATAGAGTCAGAGTCAGAGATAGAGTCAGAGATATATACAGGCTCTAAAGAGCCTGTGTGTCGGACAAGTGATGTCCGACGCATCGTGGCGGCATGGAACGGGACCGGACTGACGCAGGTGATGAAGGTAACGGCGGAGACCAAGCGTGGACGGGCGCTGAAAGCCCGCATCCGGGAAAACGGCGTGGACGGGGTGCTGAAAGCCATTGAGAACGTGAAGAACAGCCCGTTCCTGAAAGGGAAGAACAAGCGGGGCTTCGTGGCCAGCTTCGACTGGCTCATCACCAGCCCGGACAACTTCCAGAAAACCCTGGAGGGGAACTACACGCAGGAGTTCATCCCTGAAAACGACGTTCCCGCTGTTGACCACGCCAGCGAAGCCTATCAGATCGCGCAGTACCTGGCGAAGGAGAAAGCCCGCGACAACCCCGGCAGGGCACAGCCCACGGAGGCGGAGATGCAGAAGCAGGCCACCGCGCTGAACGAACTGCATGAGCAGAACGGTGTGGCATGGGAGACCGTGGACAACGTGCTGTACTTCGCGCTGAACAGCCAATGGTGGGGGAAGAAGGTGCAGAGCACCTACGACCTGAAGCGGTACTTCAATGAGATATTCGCCGACATGGTGAAAGAACAGGGTGCGGTGAAGGAGTGAGGAACGCATGGAGATAGGCGTGATCGAGAAAGCGCCGGCGGCGGAGATGGCGCTGTGGCAGCAGGACTACTCCGGGGACGCGGAACGGGCGGTGATCGGTTCGATGCTGATAGACGCGGCGTGCGTGAAGGACGTGCTGAACGCGGTGGAGGCTGACGACTTCTACATCAACACCAACCAGGAGATATTCACCGCCATACGGCGGATGCACGTGGCGGCGAAGCCCATAGATGGCGTGACAGTGGCAAGCGAATTGGAGCGGGAGGGCCTGTACAGCAGCGAAACGCGCAACTACCTGCTGCAGTGCATGGAGATCACCCCCACCAGCGCCAATGTGCTGGAATACGCCGGGATCGTGCGGAAAAAGGCGGAGAAGCGCCGCTTCACCAAGGCGGTGATGGAGGCGCTGGCCACGGACGAGGACCCGCAGGCGGCGGTGGCGGCGATATGCCACCAGAAGATGCGCTCACGCCGGGGCGGACGGCTGAAAACCATGTCGGACGCCATGAGCGAGGCCATGAGCAGCATAAGCGGCAAGAAGGAGGGGCGGATAGACACAGGGTTCCCCCTGCTGGATGCGACGCTGAAAGGGCTGTGGCCGGGGCAGCTGATCCTCGTGGGCGCGAGACCGGGCTGCGGAAAGAGCGCTATGTGCATGGAGGTGACGGAGGCCGCCGCCATGAAGGGCAAGACGGTGCTGCACATCACAGCGGAGATGCTTGCCGGTGAGGTGGGCGAGAGACTGCTGGCCAAGCGGACGGACGGCGTGACGATGGACCAACTCATTGACGGGATGCCGGAGGATGAGGACCTGTGGGCCAGCGTGGCTGAGGCGGCAAGCTGGGAGAGCCGGCTGCCGGTGTACTTCTATGATGGCCCGGACGTGACGGTGAGCCGCATACGGGAACTGGCGCTGGGCATAGACGACCTGAAAATGATCGTGGTGGACTATCTGGGGTTGATGATCGGCGAAAGGGACAAGAAAGCCGAGAACCGTAACCTGGAACTGGGCGGCATAAGCCGTGAGCTGAAGCTGCTGGCGTCGGAGCTGGAGATACCCATTGTGGCGGCGGCGCAGCTGAGCCGCACGGTGAACGAAACGGACAAGCCGAAGCTGAACTCCCTGCGCGACAGCGGCGAGCTGGAACAGAACGCGGTGAAGGTCATATTCCTTTGGAAAACGGATCCGGGGGACGACACACAGGTGGGCTGCACGGTGGCAAAGAACCGAAGGGGCCGCACAGGGGACGTGAATTTCTACTTCGACGGGTCGAAGATGACCTTTACGGAAATGAGCTATCGGACAGACAACGATGAGCCGGTCGACAAGTTCCACCAGCGGCCACGGAGGCGGCGGCTGGAAATGGGCACGGCGGATGAGGACTGAAGCGCATGGGACTGACGATGGAGGATATAGGCCGATTCGGGCAGAAAGCTCAGGCGCAGATATTGCAAAAAGTACAGGCGCAGCAGGCGGCACAGAAAGCAGCACAGGAGACGGAAAAGGCCGCAAAGCCGAAAAAGGGCAACAAACTCCACGCCGAGAAAGTGGACTTGACCATGCCGGACGGGACACTGATGCACTTCGACAGCAAGCGGGAGGCACGGCGGTACATGGACCTTTGGCTGATGCAGAGAGCCGGTGAAATATCCGGGCTGCGGACGCAGGTAAAGTACGAATTGATACCGAAGCAGGTACACAAGGACGGCACGAAGGAGAAAGGCATAGAGTACGTGGCCGACTTCGTATACGAGCAGGGCGGCGAGACGGTGGTGGAGGACAGCAAGGGCTTCCGCGACACCAGCAGCGCCGCATACAGGCTATTTGTGATGAAAAGGAAGATGATGCTGTATTTCCACGGCATCACGGTGAGGGAGGTTTAGAACATCATGTACGCAATGCAGGGAACGATGAGCGTCGGCGCATTTATGCGGAGCCTGGGCAGCGCCAAGGCCCCGTGGCTGACGGTGGATGCCGCGGCGGAGAGACGGCGGCAGGAACATTGCGGAGAGACGGGACAATTTTTGAGCGGCGCGGTGGAGGACAGCCAGCATGAGCCACAGGAGCGCATAGACCAGTGCATGAACTGCCCGTACCCAGAATGCCGCAACTGCTGGGAGCAGGCGCGGGACCGGAAGCGCAAGCGGAAGCAGTCGGCGCGGGAACTGGCGGACAGCCTGCGCCTACGCCGGTGCGGGGAGGTGTAAGGCCATGACGACGGTGTATATGATCGTTTCGCGGGACAAGTATCGCCTGCCCCGCTGGTGGGGCACCACCACGGCGGAGCTGGCACATCGGTCCGGGAGATCCTACGCCAGCACACGGAGCGCGATATGCAAGGCGTATCGAAACGGCGGACGATTCGGATGCTATGAGATCGTGCGTATTTCGGAGGACGATTGAGATGGGCAAGCAGCATTTGAGCCGGGATGACAGGATCTTCATGGACGGCAAGCGCAAAGGTACGCAGGAGAACATGGACATGGTGGCAATGGTGCTCATAGACAAATGCGGCTGGCACGTCTTTGAGGAGACAGCGGACAGCCGGGACACCCACAGCATCGCGTACCTGTACGAGTGCCTGGAGAAGCTGGCAGAGGAGATCAACGAAGGCCGCATCAAGCGGAAGCACATCAAGGATGTGCTGAAGGACGAGTGCGGCGTTGTGTTTGGAGATTGAGACATGGTTCATTTGGGAGACATCTGCAAGATAAACGGTGCGGAGATCGAGCCGGTGTGGTGCATTACAGGCGGCAGCCCCTGCCAGGATCTATCCATTGCCGGGAAACGCGCCGGTTTGGCGGGAGCGCGAAGCGGCCTGTTTATGGAGCAGGTACGCATCGTAAAAGAAATGAGGGAGGCGGACAAAAGGAATGGACGGACAGGTGACATGGTTAGACCTCGGTATCTCGTGTGGGAAAACGTGGTCGGAGCCTTCAGCAGCAACAAAGGAAAAGACTTCGCGGCAGTCCTCGAAGAGATCATCAAGATCGTCGAGCCGGAAGCCCCCGGTATTGAAGTGCCTGAAAAGGGCTGGCCTACCTGGGGAGGGTACCACGATGAAATGGGAGGACGATGGAGCGTGGTGTGGCGAACTCACGACGCGCAATACTGGGGAGTGCCCCAACGCCGCCGTCGTATCTCGGTTGTCGCAGATTTTGGAGGAGACACCGCATCCGAAATACAATTTGACGGCGAAAGCGTGTCAGGGGATATTGCGGAGAGCGGAGAGGCGGGGGAAAGACCTGCCGAAGCTGCTGAAAGAGGTTTTAATCCGGCAGTCGGGGACTGCATGACGGCTTGGGATTGCCAAAGCAAGCGCATTTTTGACACAAACGGAAAATCTCCCACACTGCAAGGCGGTGTTGGCGGAGGGGTAAATAATCCTGCGATATTCTGCATGGCCACACAGCAGGGCGGCGCGGAACTGCGGACAGACGACCGTGCGCCCACACTGACCGCAGCGGCGGGCATGAGCGGGAACAACCAGCCGGTGGTGGCTATCCCCATCAACGACAAAGCCACCAGATGGCAGGGCGGCGGAGAGAACCGCAACCACGATGGCGGCGGAAACGATCAGACGATTTTATGCCTGCAAGGAAACGGCATTGACCGCGCCGATACCGCAGGATGCAATGGGAAAGGATGGCGGGAAGATGCGTGCTATACGTTGAATACCATAGATCGCCCCGCTGTGTGTGCGGAAGTAAGATGCCTGACACCGTGGGACGCACAAACCGCACGGGTGTATGACCAAGATGGTGTATGGCATAGTCTAAACGCCAATGAAAACGGCGGCATGGCGCGGGATAGCGTGATGTGCTACGGGAATAAACCAGCTGTGGTGGCTCCGGCGGCGATGGCATTTGACACCACGCAGGTCACCAGCAAAGAGAACGGAAGTCAGCCGGGATTTGGCAAACCGTGTCACACACTGAACGCGAACGCCCATGTGCCGTGCGTGGCGCTGGACATGACACACGCCTGTGACGTCATCCGCGAGTGCGGAGAGCAGGTCCCGGCGTTACAGGCGCGAATGGGAACAGGCGGAAACCAAGTGCCGCTTACATACGGCATCGGCAACGGCCAAGCCAACGAAGCTGGCATTATGGCGGAGGAAGTCAGCCAAACGTTGAACACCATGCACGATGCTCAAGCAGTGATGTGTGAGGACGTGAGCCACGCGCTGCGGACAAAGGCTGCCTGTGCGTACCAGGAGGACGCGGAGACATACCCGGTGCAGAATATGGTGGTGCGTCGATTGACGCCGTTGGAATGTACCCGCTTGCAGGGATACCCGGACGGATGGGTGGACATTGGCGACTGGACGGATGAAAAGGGCAAGAAACACAAGGATGCAGACAGCCCGAAGTACAAGGCGCTGGGCAACTCCATCGCCCTGCCATTTTGGGACTGGATGCTGCGGCGCATGGCGCGGTATCTGCCGGAGGACGCGACGCTGGGTAGCTTGTTTGATGGTATTTCGGGGTTTAATGTCTGCTGGGCGAGAATACACGGAGCAGAGTGCTGCCGGTGGAGTTCTGAAATTGAGCAATTCCCTATTGCCGTGACAAAAAAGCATTTCGGCGATGAAGAAGCGGGGAAGGAGGGAGATTGGTGGAAGTTTTCAGGGATGTAGTTGGGTACGAAGGACAATATAAGATAGGCAGTTGCGGAACGCTTTGGAGCGAAAGGTCGCGCAAAGTGCTGCGACCCAACACAGACAAAGACGGGTATGGATATTACGTTCTTTGCGTAAATGGAAAACGAAAAACGATCAAGACGCATAGGCTTGTGGCAACGGCGTTCTTGCCGAACGAGAACAATTTGCCGTCAGTCAATCATAAAGACGAGGACAAACTGAACAACGCAGCAGAAAACCTGGAGTGGTGCGATGCTGCATACAACAACAGGTACGGAACACGAGGGCGGAGAATTGGAGAAAGCCAAATTAACCACCCTGCGTTTAGCAAAAAAGTCTTGTGTGTTGAAACCGGCGAGGTGTTTGTCTCTATGCACGAAGCGGCAAGACGAACAGGCATAAACAGAGCTAATATTGGTTCTGCGTGCTTAGGGAGACCAAAGCATGGCACGGCAGGCGGGTATCACTGGAAGTATGTGGGAGGAATAACATGACAAGAGATGAGATCGTGACCGCGCTGCGGTGCTGTGCAAAACCGGGGCGAGACTGCGAAGAAGATTGCCCAATGAACGAGATAAGCCGTGAACCGTGTCGTGAAGTATTGGCTCCGGCCGCCGCCGACCTGATCGAGAACCAGCAGCGGCACATCGAGGCACTGATGAAAGCCAACGCCAGCCTGAAGGACGCCATTGCACGGCGGGATAAGCAGATAGAGGACATGAAGCAGGGCATGGCACAGCTGGCAAAGGCTGTGGCGGTGAAGGAGGAGCCAAGCGAACTGCACGCCATGAAAAACGAACTATGCCAATACTGCGGGAAGTACAAATACGCACACGAGGGCGCGTGTTACGGGTGCAGATGGAGGGAAATGTGATGGCAGTGGTGGATATTTTTGTCACGGACAAGAAGTACAACGTCATCTACGCTGATCCACCGTGGGCTTATAGGCAAAAGCAAATGAATTTCCAACATTACGATGAAGGGAAAAAATATGAGAACGGCGTAAATGAACATTACCCCACCATGACGTTGGATGAACTGAAGGCGTTGCCAGTGAACAAAATCGGTGCAGACGATTGCTTGCTGTATATGTGGGCGACCAGCCCCAATTTGGATATTGCCATAGAATTGGGCAAATCATGGGGATTTGAGTATAAAACGGTAGCCTTTGTGTGGGATAAGCAGAGAACCAACTACGGCTTTTATACCTTGAGCCAATGCGAATTATGTTTGGCGTTCAAAAAAGGCAGAATTCCAAAGCGGGCAGTAACAAATGTGCGGCAGTTTTTAAGCGAGAAATTGGGGAAACACTCAGAGAAACCAGCAAAGATCAGAGAAAGAATCGACACCATGTATGGGCATATACCCCGCATCGAACTGTTTGCCAGACAGCAAGTGGGCGGCTGGGACTGCTGGGGGAACGAAGTGGAGGAGAAGTAAATGGACGCCTTGAAATTTATCGAAGAACGACAAAGAATGTGCAAGTCTTACTATGACGCAGAAAAGGGACACTGCTCGGATGAGTGCCCCGCGCATGACGTTCAATGCACTGATTTGGACAACTTGAGCACCGATGCCGAAGAGCTGATCACGCGGGTCGAAGCGTGGTCTGCCGCGCACCCGCGCAAGACGCGGCAGAGCGTGTTTCTGGAACAGTGGCCGGATGCTTTAACACTCTATGATGATGGATTTCCTCAAACTAACCCATGCGAATTAGATGCAATAACTTATAATTTCGGCGATTGCACCAGGAAGCGTTGCGCCGAATGTCGCCGCGAGTTCTGGATGCAGGAGGTGGAGTAATGGACAACTTCTTACAGAACCTTGCTTCAGCGCTGTGGATTGTGATAGGTATTCAGACACTTGCATGGTTGAAGCACTGGAACAAGAAGTTCAGTGACCTGTATGATGAGCTGAAAGAGGAGATGAAGTGATGGGAGAGCACAAGCACACTCCAACAGCCATAGCAGCCAAGAACGGCGAACTGCCACCGAAGAAGAAACCTATGGGCACGGCGGAGAGCCGGGAATGGGTGTATACATGGATACGAGAGCACACGCTGCTGCCCATCATGGGACGGGAGATAAGGAGGAACTGTGATGGCGGAGTATATTAAAAGAACGGCAGTGTTTGAACAGTTCGACAATGCCGATGCGGATGTGTGCGAAACAGATGACTTCGGCGGAGTTGACTATGGGTTTGGCATGAAGAACATCAAGGAACTCATAAATGCCATCCCTGCAGCCGATGTGGTAGAGGTGGTACGCTGTAAGGACTGCTATCAATCAGTGGTGATCGGAAATGTCCTGCACTGCACCTATTGGAGCAAGGACACGGACGAAAACGGATATTGCCACGAGGGAGGATAAGCCAATGGCTGAATATATTGAACGAGCAGCGGCAGTAAAATCTGTTTTGCGGATGCGTAAACCGGAGAACAGTGTGGCTCAAAATAGGATGCTATCGATTATCCAGATGGATATGTTGAAACTTCCCGCCGCGGATGTTGCCCCGGTAGTGCATGGGCGGTGGGTAACGCACTATCGAAGCGGAACGCCTGTTGCCGAGGGGTATGTATCAACGTGTTGCGATATATGGAAAAAGCGTAAAAGCCCTTACTGCCCCCACTGCGGGGCGAAGATGGACGGAGGTGACGGCGATGCGGCTGATTGACGCTGACAAATTGGAGAAACAAGAATATTGGGGGAATGAACGGTGTTTTGACTATGTAGATGCAGAGGACATAGACAATGCGCCGACGGTGGATGCGGTAGAGGTGGTGCGCTGCAAGGACTGCAAGTATAACAGAGGGAGCAAAAAGTGTTTGAACCCTGACAGTTTTTTTGCGGTGCCGAAGGACGATGATTTCTGCTCCTACGGCGAGAGAAAGGAGGGAGGTGCGGAGTAATGTTCTGCTGGATATTCACCCGCGCTGCACAAATGGAGGACCACGAATTTACAGACGATGTAGCATACTGCTTCTGCTGGACAAAGAAACAGGCTATTAAGAGGTTCGGCCAGCTGTACGACGATGTAAAGCCATTCGAGGTTGACAAGGTGGTGTTTGACCCATTCAAGCGGCTGCCGGTCGTGGTCACGGATTATTGAGGAGGTACGGAGCGATGGCGGCGATCACGCTGAAATACGCAGAGCGATATGAGGTACGCTGCCCGCTGTGCGGCACACCGGAAAGCCAAAGCCCGGTGCGCTGCCCGGACGCGCAGAAGCCGGGGGAGAGCTGGATAACGTGCAGCAAGTGCGGCACGTCGTACAAGCCGCCGAAGTGGCAAGCGGCGGGAGGTGGAAGCTATGCTCGCGTTTGACCCCGCAAAATGGGGAGACACGGAGCTGGAGAGGTGGAACGGCGTGGTGATGGCCATGCGGGTGAAGATGCACCAGTATATGGGCTGCGCGGGGACGACACGGTGCCCGGAGGAGTGCCGGTATAATCACCTGTGCGCGTGGACAAGGGACGTGCAGATCATGTGCGGAAAGGAGCTGAACAGGCGGCGTGGAGAACAAAAATAACCATGCGCCGGGAGTGCGGCATTATACACTGCCAGATACGGGACGAGGAGCTGGTACTGGCAGAATACTACGAAGAGAAACCAGAAAAGGAGAGATAACACATGAAAACCATCAGCAAATATGAGGCATACGCCATAAAGGCGCTGCGGACGATGGGCGTGAGGGAGGATCTGGCAGGCTTCGACTACACGGTGGAGGCGGTACGGCTGGTGCTGGATGGCGCCGTGGAAAGACCGATACAGTGGACGAAGAAGGGCGGCGTGTACGAAAAGGTGGCGGAGAAGTTCGGCATGAGCGACTGGCACGGCGTGGAGAGGTGCATACGCTACACCATAGATATGCTGAAAAAAGAGGGCGACTCGAAGAACTACCGGAAGGTGCTGGACGTGGCCGCGGACAGCAGCATGAACGTGGGCGCATACACCAGCGCGGTGGCTAACTATGTAAGGCTGCAAGCCTATGAGGAGAGCCGGATGGTGGACCTGTCGCCGGCCATCGGGTACGCGCAGAAGGGCATGGCGCAGGTGCTGGTGACGGGCCGCGACCTGGACGTTCAGCTGTTGACACCCAAGGCGGACGTGGGTGTGATCGACCCGGAGGACAAGGCGGAACCCGGAGTATTCATCGCCGACGGAGAGACAGAGGGCGGCATGACGGTGCTGAAGTCCGTGGAGGAAAAGGCGGAACCGAAGGGGTGGATGGAGAGGGCGTGAGCGCATGAAGGATAAAAATAAATGCCGGCGCTGGGCGGTGGTGTACATACTGCTGGCGCTGCTGATGGCGGCAGTGCTGGCGCTGCTGATGGCGGCGGGTGTATATAAAACGCTTGTGGGCGTATTGTGCATGGTGGTGGTGGCAGCGGATATGGCGTTTCTGGTTGCGGGCAGCGCGTACCTGTGGAGAGAGGGGTGGCGGGAGGAGTGAACATAGGGAGAAAGGCATCGCCTCCGCAGGGACCGTACCGCCCAAAGGGTGGGTGCGACCTGTACATACCCATGAAAAACGAGTGCGCGGGACTGCGGGAGCTGGTGTGCAGCGCGAATGGGAAATGCCCGTTCTTCAAGACAAAGGAAAGGGCGCTGGCGGACAGAATCAAGAGCATACAGCGGCGCAAGCGCGTGGGCTTTCCCATATCGAATACGGAGGCGCAGATGCTGCTGGAAGCGGTAAAACTGCCGGATGCGAAGGAGCAGTGAGATGGCGGCAAACGAATTATTCCCTAAAAGATTGCGGGCACTGCGGGAAAGACGGCAGATCAAGCGCCGGGTGCTGGCGGAGCTGTGCGGACTGAGCCAGCACATGATACGACGGTACGAGGAGGGGGAGATGGAGCCGAAAGCCTCATCGTTGGAGGTGCTGGCGGACTACTTCGAGGTGACGGTGGACTATCTTTTAGGCCGCGAATAAAAAATTTGGAAAGGGACTTAAAAGTCCCTCACATGACGGAAAATCTGCGAAAATGGTACACGAGAGAGTGGATAATTCTCTTTTGTACCATTTTCACTATCCGAAAGGAGCGCAGGATGGCCGAACTTTTACCTATGGACGCGGAAAAGCAGCAGGCGTATTACGACCAGCTTAATGATGCGGTGGGGGAGAGTTTGGCTTATTTTTATGCCTGCATACGCTTCAACAAGCCCTTTGACATGAACGCGCTGCCGGCAAGCGGGAGCAAAAACAAGTGGACGACCTACTGCGATAAGCTGGCAAAGAAAAAGCTGGACCGGACGCCGGGAGGCGGAGAGCTGGGCTTTCTCGACGGGCTGACGGACATCACCAAGATATTCGGAGAGGGGCTGGAGCATGGCAATTTCACCCGCGCCGTCAGCGCGGAGAAAAGCGCTCGGGACGGAAGGACGGGGACAAAACGCCAAGCCGCCGACTGGGGCGATGGCAGCGGGAAAGCGCCTTACACCAGCGACGACTACAACGAGTTTGACCGCATCTACAACGCCCTGTGCGCCGACTTCGGCGGGGAACAGGCCGTGAGCGCCAAACAGCAGTTGATTTTGCGGAATGTGGCGAAGTGGACGAAGCAGATGAATGACGCCGCAGAGATGGGCGCCATAGACAAGGCCAAGAAGCTATCAAGCATGATACAGGAGAACCTGGCGTCGGAAAACCTGCGGAAGAAGGACACAAAACCGGTGGAGGACCTGCGGCTGGACGGCATCGTGGACAGGCTGGAAAAAGCGGGCCTGATGAAAAACGGAAAGCAGTGTACGCCGGATGAGGCGTTTCAACTGATATTTGGGAGACCGTGCAAATACACCTACACGGCGGACGCAGCGGAGAAAATGCTGCTGGCGATCATCAATCAGGCCCGCATAAACGACGGGCTGCCGGAATTGGTGGAACTGCCAGAGGATGCAACGATAGAGGATGAACTGGGCGAATTTGCCGAGGAGCCAAACGAGGCGGAGAAGGAAGCCTACGAGAAAATGGGTCTGCTGCGGAAACATAAAAAATGATTAAAACCGGGACAGCGGAGTAGCTACCGTTTTCCTCCCCATACGAGGAATTACCGGCTTTTAATAGAAAGTCTGTATGGGAGACAAATATGGAGAGAAGATATTTCGTTTATCGGCATATTACGCCTGACGGCCTGATCTATGTTGGGGCGACATCCTTCAAAAAACCGGAGAAACGGTGGGGGAACGGAAAGTGCTACCAAGCCAACAAGCGGTTTACGGACGCAGTGAACTTCTTTGGATGGGATAATATAAAGCACGAGATATTAGCGGAAGGGCTACCAAAGGAAGAAGCCCATGCGATGGAACGGGAGCTTATTCGGGAGTGGGACACCACAAACCCGGAGAAAGGCTACAACATTTTGGACGGGGACCTTTCCACAAAAATCTACTGCGTGGAACTGGATAGAACTTTCCCGTCGCTGCATGATGCGGCACGGGAAACGCACATAAAAAGGGACTCGCTGAAAAGCGCCTGCACGGGGCAGACGGCAACGGCGGGCGGCTACCACTGGTGCTATGAAAAGGACAAAGCTACTTATGAGATAGACCCAAACCGAAGAGGGCCGAGAAAGAAAAAAGCAGTTATCAACATAGACACTGGAAAGGTGTACGAATCGGCCCATGCGGCGTTTGTGGACACGGGCGTGTGCATGGCGCAGATTTGGGCGGTTTGCGCTAAAAAGCCAAACCGGAAAAGTGCTGGCGGGTATCGCTGGGCATTTGCAAGTGAGGTGATATAAACCAATGGCGCGACGGACAGGCAAAGCGTATGTGACCGGACTGGGCTGGGTGACAAAAAAGCCCACGCAGGAACGGAACTATGAAAACATGGCAGACAGCTGGTGGGCATGGCTGGTCTGGGTCGCACGTTGGTATTAGTTGCCCCGATAAACTGGCGGACATTCTGCGGAGCGACGACAGCGACTTCAAAACACTGGAGATCGTACAGCGGATCATGCTGAGAGCCTATGCCCGCTACACGGACGTGGCGATCACGGGTACGCGAGGTATGACTAAGACGTACACCAAGATGATTTCCGAAATGATGAATGGTGTCGCGTGGCCGGGGACGCAGGTGATATATACCGGGCCTTCGCTGAAGCAGTTGGCATCCATAGGCGGCAAGACATTCCATGCCATAGAGCATGACTACTCAGCACTTGCCAAGCACTGGCGGGTGACGGCGGAGAGCAAGGACGACTTCAAGATAGAGACCGATTACGGCAGCGCCTTTTACATCGGAGAAAAGCGCGGCGACAACCTGCACGCGGCTACCGCAGAGGAGTTCGCGCAGGAAGAACAGCCCGCTTTCGATTTTGACGAATACACCACCGTTGTGCTGCCGGCAGTACGGCTGCGGCACAATGTAAACGGAGAACCCGACCCCAACTTTGTGGCTTACAAAAACCATTCCATCACCAGCGCGGGACGAAAGCAGAACCACGCCTACCAAGTTCGCTGTGAGGTGATGAAGGAGATGGGGCGCGGGGAAAGCGCCTTTACTATGGACGTGCCTTGGGAGTGCGTGGTACTGCAGCAGATGCGGCCCTATTCCTGGGCGCAGAAACTGCGGACAAAGCTGACGCCGGAGCGGTGGATGCGCGAAATGGAATCGCGCTACACCGGGGCGGACAGCAATCCTATCGTGCGGGACGAGGTGCTGACAGAGTGCCGCAAACTGATGATCGCGGAGAACCGGCACTGTGCCTACGACATAGGCAACAAACTGAAGCCGGAGGACGTGATCTATATCGTGGGGTACGACGTATCCTACGCTGACGACAAGAAGAATGCAAAATGCGCCTGCGTGGTGCTGAAATGCACACGTCAAACGGACTGGCTGAAGCGGGACCGTTACCTGAAGCAGGTGGTGTATGTGGACGTTTGGAACCCACCGGTAAAGAGCATGATGCAGGCGCAGCGGATCAAGGACGTGTGGAGCCGCTTCTGCTGCGACGGAGGGGCCGCGACATACCTGGCAATAGACGCATGGCAGTACGGCACCAGCGTGGTGGAGAACCTGATGATGGACCTTGGTGACGGCCTTGCGCCGCTGTGTGTGCGGAACCACGCCAGCTTTACGGAGCTGGAGCAGGAAAACGCCGTGCCGTGTTTGTATCCCATCAAGGCGGGCGGCGCGGGCGTGACGGATCCGGACGCGGAGATGGTGCGGTACGCGGAACTTCAATTCGAGAACCGGAATGTGGAGCTGCTGTGCTCTAACGTGAACGAGGGCGTGGGAAACTACAAGAAGTACCACCGGATCAAGGACGACAGCATGGACGCCATGCTGGCCGACCCCTACATAAAGACCCGGGAGCTGGTGGGGCAGATACAGAACCTGAAAAAGGTGGCCAGCGGCACGACGCAGAAGGAAGAACGCATTTCCAAGCACATACAGCGCGATATATGGTCGGCACTGAAATATGCGCTGCGGGTGGCGCAGATACTGGAGCGCGAGGAACTGGCGCAGGCGGTGCGGCATAAGAGCGACTGGGATGCGGAACTGGCAAAATACAAAAACCGTGCCGCGGCACCGCACAGGGCGGCGGCAATCGGCGCGGGAGGCCGCACGGTGACGGCGCGGCGCGGCGGGAGGATATGCTGAAATGGCGGCAAGGAAGTACAGACTGTACGCGGCGCGGGTGACAGGCGAAACGGTGGCGCTGGCGGAAAAGGAGCGCTTTGTACGGATAACGGCGGGGTATATGCTGCTGTACCGCACTACGGCGCCGAAAAAAATGCAGACGGTGGAGATCAAGGGCGCGGACTTGAAGCGCCTGACGGAGCGAGACCGGCTGTGGCTGGCGGACTGCATCGCGGCGGCGCTGGCGGACGGGGTGAAAAAGAACAGGGCTGACACGCAGAAGCGGCTGAACGAGCTGCTGGATGCGTGGGAGAGGGAGCTGGAAAAAGAGCGCTCCCGCATAGACGAGGAGGCGGCGCATGGAGCAGGAGAAGCGGAGGAATCTGACAAGTGAATTGCAGAGCGTAGCCTGCGGCACCTACCCGGAGATATTTCAGCGCTTCAATGCGCTGGCGGAGCAGTACGGCAATATGCCGGCCGGGGCGCTGGCCAGCGCATTCAGCCGGGTGAGCATGAGCCAGTCGGCACGGGTGAACCCCTACATACAGAACCGAAGGGTGCAGGCCATCTCCTCGTTGCCAGAGGACTTTACCAAGAATACGGTGGCAGAGATGCTGACCGCCCCGCTTGGCAATGAGCAGGGGCTGCGGCAGGTGGAGCACGGGCTGGAATTTACAGCCTATCCGCTTTTCCACACCCGGAAGATGTACCAGGATCTGCTGACGTATCACAGCTACATCGCCCCGGAGTTCACCGATAAGGACACGGCGAAGAACGACGAGTTCTGGCGGGAGTGGAAACTGCTGGAGAAGCTGCGGCGCAAGCTGGACGTAAAGACCACGGCCCACAAGCTGGCGGGACAGGCGGTGCAGGAGGGCAAGGTATTCTACTATCCCCGCGTGAGCGTGGACAAGCCCCACAACAAGGTGAACTACGCTTTTATGCAGCAGCTGCCCAGCGACTGGATAAAGATCGTTGGGTTCAACAGCGTGTCGAAGTACACCGTGGCCTTTAACATGATGTACTTTCTGAAGCCGGGATGTGAGCCGGCGCAGTTCGGGGACCTGTTTAAGCCCTACTGGGGCATATTCACCCAGGTGGCGGCGAGACCGCCCAAGGGCGCGGGCACCCGGTATGTATACGCGGCGAAGAACACCATCAATATGAACCGCTTTACCGAGCTGAAAACGGCAGCGGAGCAGGGAGGCGGCGTGCTGCCGGGAGACCCGGACGTGTACTATCAGAACGGGAAATGGTGCTACTGGGTGACGCTGCCGGTGGATGCCGTATATCCTTTCGAGATAGACGACGCGCAGACGGCGGTTGTATCTCCTCTGACGGGACTTTTCCTGTCGTTTATCCAGATCGCGCAGTATGAGCAGATACAGCTGGAACTGGTACAGAACCCGCTGATCTCTCTGCTGACGGGCGAGATCGAATACGACGACAACAGCACGAGGCAGCAGTCGGACAGCTACAAGCTGAGCAACGCTGGGTGGGAGCTTTTCCGCACGCGGTTTTACAACGAGCTGGCGGAGAACAACACCAGCGGCATAGGCTGGTACGCCGCGCCACTGAAGAACATGGAGCTGCACCAGCTGGCCGAGGCGCCCAGCGCCACGAAGATAAGCTCCGCAGGGTACGGCTACACCATGGCAAAGGCGGGACTTTCCGCCCTGATCCCCAC
>ERZ1026876.36-NODE-36-length-80283-cov-147.820050_pt1 | contig 80283 bp, 108 predicted proteins | sample MGYA00380168_ERZ1026876 | MGnify/ENA primary metagenome ERZ1026876 (study PRJEB33269, sample SAMEA4719804) | human gut metagenome | biome: human-associated habitat; feature: organic feature; material: feces | place: Cameroon | collected 2013-10 ... | reverse complement strand
ACGATAGATTATCGGATAATGATAGATGCTTCTTCGAGTATGGTTTTAGACGTGGGTATAATCGGGCTTTGAAGGACTTGTTGCATCCTGCTAATGAGATACCGAAAGAATTTAATCATTACGGATTTGCCGCTTTATATATATTACAATACAATCGTCAAATTAAAATGGTACTTTATGATAAGGACAATATGAGTTGGAAGAATGTAATTGGTATCAATGAATATTGGTTTTATGTTGATGACATACTACCAAAGAAAGGAGGTGAACAATGAAAGAGCTTAAAGATTTGGTTGCTGGTGATAATGTACTAGTTGTAGGTGTGTCTTGCAGACGTATCGCCAAAATTGATAAAGTAACAAAGACTCAAATTGTTGTTAATAATAGAAAGATGATAGAATTTTATAAACGTATGATTCAGTGTCACGAGAATAGAATTAAAAAGAGAAGAGAAATTTAAAGGAATAGTTATGACAAAACATTACAGAATCAAGCATAAGGCTAGTGGGTTATACTATCAGCCTTCAAAAAATCATAGTAATCTTTCCAAGAATGGCAAGGTGTATATGACAAACAACTCGCCATTACTAGCAAATTATGGATATGATTATATAGCTATTAGTGTTAGAAAAGGCACGAAGGTACATGATATTTTAGAAAAGGAAATGCCCTTAAAAGGTATAGAACGTTCCTATGTTGCAGAAGTTTGTTATCGTGTTCCAAAGAGTGAATTTGAAAAAGAAGAATTATTATGAAAATAGAAAATATCAAGTTCAAGGCTAAACGTCTTGACAATGGCAAGTGGGTTGAAGGTTACTTTTATGCCGAATGTAGTAATGCCTACATCATTGAAGATAGGCAGAGTGAATCAATGCTTAATAGAAATGATGCACATCAGGTTGACCCTTCCACCGTCTGTCAGTTCACAGGACTGAAAGACTGCAAGGGAAGAGAAGTTTGGGAAGGTGATATTCTACAGGATGTTGATGATGACAATATTAAGTATGTTGTTACTTTTGGTGAAGGCGCATTCTTTGCGCGAAAGGTAGGTCTATATACAGGTATTCCTCTTCACGAATGTGTAGGTAGTTTGGGTAATGATGTAATAACTTATGCAAAAGTTGTTGGCAATAAATTCGAAGTAGCGTATGGAAAGACAAATAACAATTAGCATAGAAGAGTACAACAAGCTCATTGATATGCACACGAAAAGAGAGGAACTTCCCGAAAAGATAGAAGTAAAGAAGTTCACATCAAAGTGGTGGAAATGGCTCAAAAGAGCATCGTATTCTCTCTTTCACTACAACAAGAATGTTGAGCAACAGAAGCTTATCAAGCGTTGTATCAATGAAATGTCAAGTGTTTTACTCGATAATCTGTATGGTTATTGGAGAGGTGATTTGTCTGATTATCTCAAAGATAGAAGCAATTTAGAGTATTTTATGAGAGGTTACAAAAATGATGCCTATCGTTACGTAATGGAATGGTTAGATAAAAAGAAGTAGAGTATGAAGATTAGGAAACCATTGATGAAGCACCTATGGCATACAAGCCAACCGAAGAGATTGTTGAGTTAATCAAACCTACGGTTGATGTCATTGATGTCATTAAGCCAATTTACAACTTTAAAGCAAAATCATTATGAGCAAGGAAACATTTGACTTCTCGGAGGCTCTGAGAAGAATGAAGGAAGGGAAGAAAGTGAGAAGAATCGGCTGGGGTATAGTTGACAAACTATGGATAGATAAAGATAAAAATATCAACATTTTCTATAAAGCAACAACACATTCTTCGGAAGGTTTCATTCATATTTTTCCAAGTTGTTGGAGTTATTTCACTTGCGAAGATATTCTCGCAACAGACTGGGAGGAGGTGTAAGGATGATGAAGGATGATGAAGAAAGATGTTGTGGTAACTGCCTTTGGATGGGATGCGAAGACATCTTAGGCAATGGATGGTGCTACAAAAAAGATTGCGAAACATCTTGTGATAAGGCTTGCAAGAAACATGAATTTTAAACTTTAAATATTAAAATGGAAAAGATTTTTAGACATTTCAAAGGAGGTTATTACAGATTTATTACTGAGGTCACTAATAGTGAGACTCAGGAGAAAGAAGTTGTTTATCAGGCTCTCTATGGAGAGCGCAAGGTTTGGACTCGCCCTGCTGATATGTTCTACGGAAAGGTGAACGTTGATGGCGTGGAGATTGATAGATTCACCGAGGTTGTTGGCGTGCCTGTCTTATTTAAAAAGACAAACGAGAACGCTATTATGCCAACGAAGGCGCATAACGATGATTTCTGCTACGACTGCTATGCGGTATCAGAAGAAGAGGTTGCCCCTAATGTGTGGAAGTATGGTCTTGGATTTGCTTTGCAGATTGAAAACCGCAACAAGCCTGTCGATATTTCAAGATGCTTCACGTTTCGTCCTCGTTCTTCCGTATATAAGACTGGTATGATTCTCAGTAATTGTGAAGGCACTGTCGATGACCCATATACTGGCGAGATTTCTGCCGTATTCTATCACGTTATGCCAAATATGCCGCGATACAAGGTTGGTGATAAAATCGTGCAATTCCACCTAGAAACAAGTGACAACATCATGTTTGTAGAGACGGATGAATTAAATAAAACAGAGCGTGGCGATAACGGCTATGGCTCTTCTGATAAGAATGGTATGGTACTCTAAAGTAAAAGGTCTTACAGAGAAAGTAATTGAGTTATATCCCACGATGTCTTCAAGGGAAATAGCAGAGATTACAGGATTTGCTAAGACTACTATAATTCGGTGTGCTGCAAAGAATAATCTAAAGCACACCGAAGAAACACAAAAAAGAATAGATGAATATGTAAGACAGCGGAGGTCTTCGGGTAGAAAATCATACGACTATTCTAAATTGAGCAAGAAGATTACTCATACAAGAAAGATGGAATCGTGGCGTGTAAGAAGTGGTCTAGAACAAAATACAAAATATAAAGTTCGTATCACTCCAAAACGCATACAAAATGCGATGTATCATCTTAGGCAAAAGTATGGTTATTTTTATGAAACTGTTGACAAAACTGAATTATATTACGATTCGAAAACAAGACGTGTGAAAAACGAGAATTACTATACTGAAAAGTATGGAATCTCTTTTATTCAGGCTGACGAATAACTTCTGTGCATTATCTATATGTTTAGGGGTGGCTACACATCACGTGCGGTCACCCCTTTTTTGTTTATAAATCAATAACCAAATAAAAACATTAGAAAAACTAAGAACGTTTGTGTAACTTTAATTTCCAGTATATCCAACCTAAAAATGCGAGAATGCCTATAAAAAGGCAAACTGAAGCTATCTTACCTATATTCAAGAAAGCTCTGTCAGTCTTTGATAGTTGCTTGCCAACCTCAACTTTATATGGAATCGAATCTCGTACAATCAAGGTATCTGATTTGTTTCTTACAATGTATCTGTCTTTATATTGAAGATGGTACTTGTCCTTGAAGACTGTATCGCCTCTAATATAAACAGATACGCTATCATGCACATAGACGGAATCAGTCTTCAATAAAGAATCCGTCTTTACTACGACCCTATCTTTGTATTCTGTAACAGGAACATACTTAGTAGTAGTGCATCTACAGAACATTGATAGAATCAGCATTGCTACTGCAATGGCAATTACAACCCTTGTTATCTTATCAATCAGTTTCATAAGCTACTGAATTACTATCGTTACTTTTTCCTTTTTATCCCAAGCTGTCTTCATAGTCTGAATGAGCTTGCTTGTCCAGAAGCGAGAATCGCTAACCCATCCTTTCTTATCGTTTTTACCGATAAGAATACACCCCTCTGTGTCTTTTGCAGAGTTACCGCTATGTATGCGTATTCCTTCAAATCCTTTGACGTTCAGTAATAACGGCAACATCTTCTTGAATCTGTTGGAGTAGGTATATACGCATTCATAACTGCCGCTTGGTATTGCAGTCTGCCCATATACCTTTTTATTCTTGATTTCGTTCAAATCCATTTCTTGATTCAATCCTCTGTCTGTATCTTCAAGAGTATTGCATCCGAACAATTTGCCATTCACGTACAGACGACTAATAGTATAGCCATCCTTTTTCCAAGCCCTATCAATTAGTACTTCCATTTTTGTTTTCCTCCTCTTTTTTATCAAACTCTTGATTCAATCTCTCCAATATCGGTTTCCAATAACTCGGCAATGCCTTCGCAAACTCAAACCTCAGAATGTAATAAATAACTCTGAATGCAACATTCTTAGGGTACGCCTTAATGAGATTTTTAAACGAATTGCATATATACACATAGCAAAATATGTACGTAAGCATTTTAATCACAAATAATGCTTCTGTATTGTCGTTGCAACTTACCATGATTCCATACATGACATACACAATAACAATATACAAGAGCATCTCTAAAAGTGCGTTCTTGAACTTCGATACAGAAAAGTTCTTGCATCGTACAACACTCACGCCGTCAGCTCGCATACCGCAGAAGATATTGAAGCCAAATGCGATAACCAACGCCAAAACGAAGCCTTCCGTTGGCGTTGCAAAGGCAAGTATAGCTGAAAATATAGTTACACCTATCTGCCGAATCTGTGATGAATCTAATAAATCTGTCATAATCTGTTATCCTGAATAATTAATAAAAATAAAGTTTCGGTCTCTTTCTGCAAAGATAGCAAAAAAAACCGAAACTTCATTCAGAATAACGAAAAACTTTATACTTTTAAATCATGATACGGCAATCCTCCGTTATTCAAGAAAGAAATGCACTCATCGAAAATCTTACGTTCGTAATCGAGCGCATTGATTTTAGAAAACCATTTCTTTATTTTCTCATTATTTCGCTTAACCATTTCGCCCCAAAGGACGCACCAATCATTGATGGTGATGTTGTCATTATTGACTTCATGCCAATAATCTTTAGCAACATCCTTTGTGTGTAGCTGGTTAATGAGACAAAGATGTATATCTGCCATTTCTTCATCAAAATGGCACTCGCCAATCTCACATTGAACTTGCTTCATCATATCAAGCATTACACCGTCATTCATTCCAACTTCGCAACAATCAGCCATTGTCGCAACACAATTCTTAATAGCCTGTATATCGTTGCTTGCCAATATGTTTTCAAATACCTTTTTCATAACCGTATGTTTTTAGTGTTACTTCAAGAAATACTCTCTGATGTCGTACACACCATCCTTGTCTTTTAACAAGTCGAGTGCAAGGTGGTTGGCATACTTAACCAGATGTTCTGTACCAATATCCTTCACGTCTTCCTTGCCGAGTATCTTGGCAATTGTACATCCGTGGTCGCTCACAACCTGATTCATAGCAACGTAAAGAGCATAGTCGTTATAGTAAGGCTTCTCCTCTGTTGCAAGCCCTAGACCAGTCATAGCATTGAGCCATGTCTGCATATCCCATGTTGCAGATGGATTCATTCCCTTTACAATCTCTGATGCCTCATTCTTGGTAAGATAGTTCTCCCACTTGATGGCGCAGAGCTTATCAAGATACTCTTGCGCCAACTCTGGGTGCTTGGATGCTATATCCTTCATCATGCAGCGCATTGTGTCTCCAAATGTGCGCATATACTTCACGTTGGCTGATGATGCCATCATCCCATACAGCTCATCAAACTTGCTCATAATGTCTTTTGTTTCCATATCTTATATATTTTAACCTATTATCAAATCTTTCAACTCTACAAAGTCCTCCTCTGTGAAGTTGATGCTTCGCTTGCTTCCAAAGAGGATAGCGGTGGCAATTCCATCTGGCAGGTCAATAGACACAACGCCTTTATCGATATGTCCGTGAATAAAACCTACATCGAATTTGTAATCTTCCACGGATTTTAGCATCTGCATCATATCTTCAAATATCGTGTTGGCATCTATGTTTCCGTCCTCATCGGCAATGAATAGGGTAGCGTTGTCAATGCTCTTGCCCCAACTATCCTTGTGTTTGGCGATGATATTGTGCGAAGCTCGCTTCATGTACACTGAAGGGATAGTCAATGCAGGGTTCTCCTTCACCATATCACTTATCCTTGCATCTGCCCACAAATCCAATGATGTAAGCAATTTCTCTTTAAGTTCTGTTACGTTCATATCTTAGTTTCTCCTTTCTTAGCTTGATTCTGACCATTAATCATTGCGAGATAATCCTTGTATGCCATATCTGGATAATTGGTGAGGTAGTCATCAAGCAAGGCTCGCTTCTGTTCCTCCTCCTTAGCCATCTCCTTCTTTAGCTTTGTTACGATGGATAGGTGATGCTTCAAAGCCTCCTTGCCTTGCTCTGTCTGCTCTATACGAGGTCGGATAATGCGTAGTTCCTCATCTTGCACAAGCTTAGATACGTACTGCAAACTCTCCACGTATTCTTGGTTTTGTATCAAGAACTGCTTCTGAGTATCTGTAAAACTATCCTCTATCTTATCTATCTCATCGAAGAGTGGAGTAGAAGATACCTGCGTCTGCATATTGATAGATGCTCGCTTCTGCTGTATTGCTTCATACATCTTCTGTAGTTCGGCATCCATCATAGGCGGCTGTTGCTGACTTGTGCCCATATCTAATAGTGGGCTGTTTCCGAAATTCATCATAATCAATATCTTTAAGTTGGTGATATATTATAGAGAGGTGAGAGGGCATCCACCACGAGGGCAAACACCCCTCACCAACTCATTTCTTTTTAGTCCTTTTTACAGACTTTCTCGCTCTTTTACGCTCCTGTAGTGGGAGTAGAAGCAGCGGTGCATCCGCAAATGCTTGCAGATGGGAGAACTGTAACAGTAGGAGTACTCTGGAGTCCGAGGACACCATCAATCTTACGGCAGCACTTCTCGTTCACGTAAGCCATCATCAGCTTCTCCTTGTAAGGAGTAAGAGCCTCCATAACGGCTACCTTCTTGTCAAGGTCACAATACTTAGCCTGCAAGGCATCGTACTGGTCTCTCTGATTCTTGTACAGACCGAAGTCCGCATCAATCTGAGACTTGTACAAACCGAACTCTGCCTGCATTGCACGGCGGTTCTCAGCGTTGATAGCATCTACCTGCGACTTGTAAAGACCGAACTTCTCTGCGATGTCAGTCTCACGCATAGCGTAGAACTTATTGGCGGTGTCGAGCTTCAAACCGAACATATCGGTAAGCAACTTCACCTCATCAGCGCATTCCTTCTCCATCACCTGTAAGGCAGTTGGCTGGTTTGCGTTGTTGTTTGCGCCATAACCATTTGCGTTGATGTTCACATTCTCAGGCATATTGCCACCGAGAGAACCAAACACGCTGCGGTTGTTACCGCCAAACAGCCAAGCACCAAGACCGAGTGCAGTACCAGCTATACCCAAGCCTAAGCCTGTACCAGCGATACCTTTAGAAGCATACTCATCGTGCTTCTTTCCCTCTTCGTAGATTTTCTTCTCCACGACCTTTGCATCTGTCATTTCCATAATACAATCTTTTGAAATCCTTAATATTAACTAACACTATTGTAACGTTACGGATGCAAAGGTACGAAGAATAGGGGAGAGCAAACATAACTCTATCACACTTTCTTTTAGTGGCTGATTATCAGATATTTAAAGTGATAGTAGGTAGTATCATTTTGAGCCAATATATATTTTTGAAGAAATATTGTATATAATTTCTCCGAAATATTGTATTTTTAAATCCACGAAATCTGGGAAGTCAGAGTGACAGTTGCAAAAATTGCAACAGTCACTCACGCAAACTGAAACAAAAAAAGAGAGGCAATCACTTACCTCTCTTACTCAACTTGTAAGGAACACTTACATGTTCAACTATTATTTTCTTTTCTTTTTAATGAAGTGCAGAATATCCCACTTCTTCCAATATCGGATGTGCCCTCGTTTCTTACACTCTCCGTTTGGTATATCGCCCCTCGCCACCATTCTATTTAAAGTAGCATCAGAAACGTGAAGCTTCTCCTTGACCTCCTCGGTAGATAGCATCGGGTTGAGAGCATACGGCAGATAGTTCTCACAAAGGTCTTCTATCTCATCGCTACTCATTCCGCAAGCAGTTACCTTCTCCCCTCTCTTCTCTTGCTCGTCTGCTCGAAAACAAGAATCCGATAACGATTTTAATAACACTCCCAAGGTGTGATAACCAAATAACTTTCCCATATCATTATAATCTAGAGATTAAACTTTGACAGCCCTTGCCTGAGAAATACTTATCAGCAAAGCCATATACATAAAATATAATGGTCATTACAAGTATTACCACATTAGCTTCCACCATTTCGTTGGTGGTAAAAACATTCCAATATACGATATGAATAGCATTTATCCCAAATAGGTAGATAATCATCGGAATACGCCATCTGTAGCAGAGCCAAAAGAATCTGCTCGCAAGTATAAGCACAAGCGGATGGATGTAAACAGAGAAATAGATAAATGCTGCCGATACCCAATTCTCCTTAAACCATACGCACATTTCTTTTTCATGAGACGCAAATGTTACCATGCATGCAATATGAAAAAGCATGATAAACAGAGGCATCACTTCACAATAATACTTGAACCAAGTGAGTAGCTTCACGCTGTAGCCTCTACCTGCAAGGATAATTACGTTAATCATTTCGCTAACGTCCATACCCTTAAACATTACTCTTGACAACTGTACAACACCGACTGATTGAACTAACCGATGGACTTCATCTTCTTCCTCTTTAGTCATAAATTCTCCTCCTTTTGTTTTTGGGTTTATTATTTTTTCTTAGTTCCTCATTCTTAATAATAAGGAAAGTGATGCAAAAATAAACAATTTTGCTCAAAATGAATAATTTTGTGCAATATTTTTATAGTTAAACTTTGCTAAAGTAACAATCTGAAAGTTCTGTTACCGATTTTTTGTTACCATTTTATGCGAATTTGGTAACACGACAACAAAAATAGCGTTAGAATCAGGCAAGAAAGCCGTTCCAACGCTATTTCTATATCTACAACTTGTTTTAGCCTATCACAACTTCAAGGCTCTCCATATCAGCAAACTTCAAGCCGCAATCCTTTGCAGCCTTGAAAAGCTCCTTCTCGTCAACTTCCTCAATAGCTACCTCAACCTCGGCATTGGCAAGGTTCTTGAAATACTTCTCGGTCTTCTGCTTCTGATTGAAGAAATACTCATTAACCTCTGCAAACTTGGCGGAATCCTCCTTGGTGTATTCGTAGCCCTCATCGGTGTGCTTCTGCTCTAGCTGCTGGCACTCCTGGAGCTTACGCTGCATCTCCTCGAACTTATCGTCTTTCAGGCTCTCCTGCGCCTCTTCCACGTCCTTGTCGTAGGTGTCGGCAACGTGGCGAAGTGCCTTCATTGTCTTCCAAACTCGCAAAGCGGCATCATCGCTCATTGATGATGTCTTTAATGCCTTCAATGTTCTGTAGGCTGCTACAGCCTCGATTGTCTTAATCTTCTTCATTTTGTTCTATTCTTTATTTAAAATAATATTCTTTTTCCGCAAAGATACGAAATTTTCTGCACTTGTGCAAATATTTAATACATTATTCTTTTGGCAATTCATTACTTATCTTAGCAAAGCTAAAAAGATTCTTTGAATAATCACCAACAGCAAGAGTCACTGTATATTTTACAGTTACAGCCTTAGCAGCCAAATTATATCTATTAATGATATTTGACGTTGCAAGAACTTTATTTCCACTTGCATATCTTTCACCACTTGCTATTCCTTGAGAAGAAGTTGCTATTGCAGTTGAATATAAGATATTACCAGTAGCATCTGTTATATCAACATTTATACTCTTTAAAAAAACAGTAGTATCTTCGGTATTCGTGAAATTCACCATACCATTCAACGCATTCTTGATTGTGCCTGTACTATTGAAAGTCCACCACGCATAAGTCGTCAACTCCACATTAATATCTTTCTTACTTATTACTATATTACATTTTGTAAAATATAGAGGTGTAAAAACGTTATTATTCGTTGTGATATTTTTATCTGCTACTATAGGTATATTACTAATAAACACAAACGCAACTAAAACCAACCTAGTCTTATTATCGAAATAAGGAAACAATTTAGCAGTCCTAAAGAAGATGCCAAAACTATCCAACATTGAGATGGTGACATCATCACCCTCATCAAAACCTATTTTTTGTGTCATATAGAAATTCTTAATTCCATCAGAAAGACAAATACCTAGATATTGGTTCGAGAAGTCCTTATCGCTAGCCAAATCATTAAATGTAAGACTAGAAACAGTATCTGTATTTTTGTCGAAAACAATCGATACTTTTCCGCTTAAAGAAGACTTTATTTCTGTTTCGGTAATTGCTCCTATAGGTGCTGCTGCATTTACAGAATAACCATCAAAGTCTCCAAGTCTATACGGAGACGCATATCCACCCATAGGCTGCTGATAGTGCCAAGGTTCTTCACGAAGGTCTAACGTGGAAATATTCGTCGCATTCTTCATTGAACCATTAATAACATCTTGCGTCATCATTCCCAGCAACCTATAATAAGGTATATTTGAAATGCCATAATTGACTTCTTTCCTCTGTGCCTCCGTAGGCTTGAATAGACATTTATGACTTATTGGCTTGTATCTTGCCCACTTATTGATATTGGCGGACTTGCACAATGTAGCCAAATCATTACTCGATTCTCCCAGCACCGACTTGACATCATCGATGGATATGGGGGGGTGATTTTTCCGTTATTTACCATGTTTCTTTTCTTTATTTTAATCGTTATACTTATCTTATATCTACTACTAATCAGGCATAATACTTGTCATTGGCGGCAAACCTTTTGCTACCCAAACACCATCTGACATAACATAAACCAAATAACTTTTACCACTTAATGGATTTGTAAAAGTAACACTTTTAGTTTCTCCAGAAGCAATACTATCAATTCTTGTAGAATATTCACCAACCAAAAGTGCTTGACCTTTTGTTGGATTTGATTGATAACAAAAATATATACCAATATTAGTAACTCTTTCTTTTGCTTTAAGAGTTACTTTAATTCTTGTATTAGCAAATGTATATTCAGCAAATATATATTCGTATTTACTTGTTTCTGTTTCGCTTGCGGTTCTAACTGTCATAATCTTTCCACCAGCAAGATTAGGAACAGCATAACAATACATTGCTCGTAATGTGTGGTTGGTAGAGTAATCTACATTACAGAACATAGGATATAACCTGTAAGTACCTGCCAATAACGTTCTTGCAGCCAATCTGACCTCATAACTACTTGTAGTTGATGCCGTAGCAATCAGCTTTAGAGTTTTTCCGCTAATATCGGTTATTACGTAACCAAAATACAAATCCTTAAAAGCTTCAATAGCATTATAGCTTACTTGGTCTCCGTCAACAGTTACAACATTATAAGTTACACTCAAAGATATTTGTGAGTCTTCTTGATAATTTGTTGCAGCCAAATAATCACCAATCTCAGGTTTAGCGTTATGATTATATCCTCTAAAATCTCCTAAACGATAAGGAGCATCTGCTCCTCCTGTAGGACGAGTATAAATATTTGTATATCCGTTATTAGCTTTAGAATATTCTGCTACCAATGCGCTCCAAGAACTTACTCTATTATTAACTGTTATATTAATTCCATAATTTCTATCTTTAGCTTTATACCAATCATCAGGAAAAGGAGAAGGATATACAGTAGGCTTATATTTAGCCCAAACATTTATATTAGCTTTTGTAATTAAAGCACCTAAATCATTAGTACTAAGTCCAAAGCAATTTTTAACATCATCTATACTAACTGGAGCAGTTATTTTTCCATTACTTAAACTCATATTGATAACTATTAAATTCGACAATAGCGGATAGTTATTTCTAACTATCCGCTTTAACTAACACTTATTCACTTGCTATAGTTGACCCAATAGCAAGACTAATTTCTTCAATAAGAGTAACTACATCAGTAAGTTTACTTTGAAGAACACCACTAATGTTATAAGTTAGTAAGTCATCACCATTATTATTGGCATTAACATTACCAATATAATTTCCATTAATATTATCATAAATAGACATATTAACATCTTTAATAACATTAGCTGTTGGATTTACATTATAAGTAATCTCAACACGATAATCATCTTTTGTGTAAGTAGCAGTAGTCTGCTCACTCTTAGAATTAATCTTTAAATTCGTTGTCATAATCTTTAATTTTAATTGTTATACAATATGTTATTTATCACTAGTTAATCTTTCAATTTCACGTTCAAGATATAATACTCTAGCTTTTAGCTTTGTTACTTCATCATCAACTTGTTCAATAGCACCAAAAGCAGTAGCTATAAGTTTTGGAGACCAATAATTAATCTTGTAATAACCATCTTTATCAGTTTCAACTATATCTTTCATATAAGGATTACTTAGTACGTGTTGAGCAATCCAACCAATACTACATTTATTATCTTTTCTCCAAGTAAAACCATAACTACCTCCCATTGCCTTGATGATGCCTAAGTAGTCCAGTTTGCGCAAATCCTGCTTCAAGCGGATATCAGAAGATGAATAAGCTGTAATACCACCAGTGGCTAAAATATCACCACCTACATTTAATTTTCCGTCTGTTAGTCCAGTTCCAATTTTTACAACACCACCACCATTGCACATATTTATATCTTTACTAGAATACCAATTTAAACACAATGTTGCATCAAAACACTCTATTACATTAGTATCTTCTTTAAAATTTTTATCTTTTGCTGCAATATAAATTTGTTTAAACCTTGCCGTTCCATTAGCTTTTATAAGCCAATAAGTTGCACCTAATTGAGAAGCTGCATCTTGTAGATAAAGCCAACCTTTATTATCAGCATTACCTAGATATAAAACACCACCATTAGCTGATATCCTCGCATTAGCACTCATCGCTCCACCACCCAATGGGAGATACTTTCCGCTAAGAATGTCATCAGTAAACTGAGATAGTTTTATAGATGATGGTGAAATATCTCTAAGAGCAGAACCATCAGCTTCCCAAGCGACCAAATGTGATGTAGATGTTAACGAACCACTCCAAGTAACGTGAACACCATCTACCTTGTCAGCGTTGCCTGCACTTGTAGCATAAGCACAATTACCACTAGAAGTTATATAGCCGCTATCATTTGTAAACTGACTAACGTTTGTAGGTCTTTCAGCAACATTACTCCATACTAAGTCTCTTGAAGTCATTATTCTTGTCCAATCTGACCAAGTAGCATTATCTCCATCTCTTTGTCTAATGTATAAATTGCTTGAATTATATGATTTACTCATTTGCCAATTATATGCATTATTTCCTCCACTAAATGTAGTAAGTACTCCAGTTGTTGGAACATTAGAATGAGTAGTATATGCAAACACTGAAGCATTACCTTCTATATCGTTAGCATTATGAGTTTCATCAGACTTCCAAAATCCTAAATCTCGAAATAATTTATATGCGTGATAACCATCTACTTTATCAGCATTTGTTGCTGTAGCAGCATTACCACTAATACTTCCACTCGATGTAATGTATCCCTTGTTGTTAACCCATGATTGAGTAGCATATCCCGCAAGACTTTGGTGGCTCGTTAGGAACGTTGTACCTTTTGTAAAGGTAACAGTTTTACCGCTCTTTGTTACACTTGTAATAGCATTACCAGTACCACTTGTAACAATATTATTTACGTAACCATCTAGGCTTTGATGAGCGGTCAGATAACTACCCTTTGGTTGATATGTACTACTAGCTGCTGCCTTTGTAAGATAAGTATTTGAAGCATCAGTCTTTGTAAGATAATTAGCTAAACTTTGATGACTAGTAAGGAATTTTGTTCCTTTAGTCACATTAATAGTAGTACCATTTTTACTAATTGCAGTTACAGCATTGCCTGTACCACTAGTAACAACATCAAGAGCAGAACCACCTTCAAGACTAACAATGCGACTATTAAGTTGTGCAATAGACCAAGCACTTGCTAATTGTGAAAGTTCATTATCTCCTGCACTTGTTAATTTAATAGCTGATTCATAACTAAGAACAGAACCATTTAAACCACCACCATTTGATGAGCCGCTTCCTTCCCCGAATGCTGTGATTCCACCCGTAGCATAAAAGTTGGCAGCGGTCTTTCCATCCTTGTTGATGACATAGAGGTTACCGCTATCATCCACCTTGATATCAACACTACCTATTCTCAATACCTTAAATGTACCTATTCCGCTTGATGTTACGTTGGCGTTAACCGTCAAGCCACCAGTAAGCGTGCCGCCGCTTAAAGGAAGATATGAGTGAGTATGTCCTAGCTTCGAGTACACGCTGTCGTGATTATGCCCTGCGCTTGCCGCACCTACATTTGCATAGGTCAGATTAAAGGTCTTCGCCGTGCTACCATCATAAGAGCCGAGGCTTGTGCCGTTGGCTTGAATGGTTATGGCTGTAGGAGACTTCAATGCCGTTGGATAGGCAGGGAGCGAAATCACGTTGCTTGATGCCGCGTAGCTCGTCTCTCCTAGCTTGACACTTGTGGCATAGCCGTGGGTATGACCTATTTTCGAGAACGTATTGTTTGCGTCTGCCGTCTTCATATACGCTGCCAAGCTCTGATGAGAAGTGAGGTATGTTCCGAGGTCAACGATAGTTCCAGTTGAAGGGTTTATCGTCTTCTCTGCGCCATTAATCGTCACCTTGTGGATATGACCTACAACCGCATAGGTGCTGGCTGCGTCTGCTGATTTGAGATACGCCGCCAAACTCTGATGTGAGGTGAGATATGTAGCACCCTTCGTGAAGGTGATGGTCTTGCCGCTCTTTGTAACGGCAGTAACGGCATTTCCACTTCCGCTAACTGCTATCGCATTCACGTAACCATCGAGAGACTGATGAGCCGTGAGGAACGTACCCTTCGTGAAAGTAATCATACCAGTGCTTGCATCATAGGTTGCACCCGTGAGGGCATTGCCGCCAGTTGGTACAGATACACTGATGCTAGGAACGGCACTCGCCACGTTCTGAATCTCAGAATAGAGCTTTGCTACTGAGTATGCAGAAGCAATCTCAGATAGGTTCTCTGTTGTAAGCTTGATAGCATCGGAATAAGCCTTGACCGAGCCATTGAGACCACCACCACTGGATGGTGATGTTCCCACACCATAGGCAGACACACCACCACTTGTATAGAGGTTCGCCACCTCATCTGTAGTAGTATTCGTAATCTTCAATGCCTTGTTGGTCGCATCATACTCCAGCTTGATGTTGCCGATAGAGATATACTTTCCGCTAGGCACGATGATGCTTCCGTTAATATCGGCAGTACCATTGAACGAGTTGCCCCAAAGCTTGCGAGCGTTCGTGAGTTGTAGAGCCTTTTTCGCTGAGCCGCTTGTAAAGTAGCCCTGCAAGGTGGTGATACTCGTCTTGTTGGTGGATATGCCCGAAGCGTTCACCCCTTCTGCCTTTTTCGCTCTTGTTACCTCATCAGAAATTGACTTATTGATTCCGTCAACGATTCCACTCAACGTGTCCGTCTGTGAGATATTGGCAAGGAAGCTCACTACTTCATTCCACTTGTTGATTATGCCGTCCGCAGTCTCCTCATCAGTAGTCATAAGGGCATACCAGTCATAGGCACTATCCCAGTGAGTTACTTTCGCTGATGTAATGCCGTCCAGTACAGACTTGTTGCTATGGGTATGCTTGGCTGATACAGCACCATCCCAAGCAGTCTGTTTTGCTGTTGTCGGGATTGAGTAGCCCGAAGCAAGGGTGATGGCAAACGTACCGCTTGTGGTGATAGTCTTTGTTGCGCACGTCAAACCAGTAGGCAGGGTAAGAGACACAGAGGTAACAGTTCCCTTATTGGTAGTATAACCCTTTGCATCTATCTCCGTCTTGGTGTAATAGCTTGCGAGAGACTGATGGGTAGTCAGATACCCTGCATCGTTTGTAAGCTGGCTCACCTTCGTGATGCGGTCGGTAATGTCTGCCCATTTATGGGTGTGCGCACTAGGTGCGAAGGTCGATGGCTTTTCTGTGATGTTATTCCAAGAGAGATTCAGACCACCAAGCTCTGTAGCTATGTTGTCAATTCGGCTGCTGAGAGCCTTGATAGCATAGGCATTCGGAATACTCGTCAAGTCTGCATCAGTATAGCTTCCCTCTATGATTCTCGCATAGCTGATTACGCTTGCATTCAATCCACCGCCACCGCCTGCATCGCTTGCTCCGTAAGCACTGATTCCGCCTGTGGCATAGAGGTTGCCGTCCACCTTGATTGCCTTGTTGGTCGCATCATACGTGAGCTTGATACCGTGGAATGTGATAGCACCCTCGAAGGTAGCATCGCCCGAAACACCTAGCTTGGAGAATGGTGCGTTTGGCTTCAGCGATTCAAGGTCGGCAACGCTCGTTCCTGCGCTTCCAGCTTTCCAAGTCGGCTCAAAGAAGGTGAGGTATGCACCCAAGTTCTTTTCGCTGATAATGAAAGATGTAGGGTCTGCGTGAACTCTACCATCTGTTCCCCACCAGATTGCGCCACCTGCCACATAGCCAGAACCATCGAAGCGGAAGATGGTGTTAGCAGGAGTTTTCGAGCCATCGTTGTAGTCCTTATCGACCATTTCGCCACCGAACCAAGCAGCGATGCCGCCTCCCTTTGCAGACTTCTCTGTGATACCATTGATACCTGCCGTAGTGTTTCCGTCCGTGTCTCGCAACCCGATAAGGGACGTAAGAACCAGACCTCCGTTAATCTCAGTATCGGGAGTGTCCATCAGAGCCTTCTTTAAGTAAGCAAGGCTGGTTACGTCACCGATTACTACACCGAGGTCGCCATAAATCTTGCTGGTAATATAGGCGTTCGCCAGACCCAGCTTGTCGTAGAATGCGCTGTATGCGGACTGAAAGTTGGTAAACTTCGTTCCTACTGCTGAGACGATGGTAGCCTTGCCGTTGGTGTCAGCCGCATTGTATCTGCTGGATATATCGGAGAGATACGTGACGAGTTCCGTCTTGGCTGTAGTGAGGGTAGCGAAAGCGGCATTGAGGTCGGTGAGTTCCTTTGTACTCTTCAGCACCTCTGCTCCCTTCACCTCATTGTATGACTTCTCAGCGGCTGCGAAGTCATCTTCCAGTCGCTTTGAATCCTGCGCCATAGCCGCAATCTCAGAAGGCTCTAGGTAGCCATCCTTAACGTAGTTGTCGAATGACTTTTTGTTGTTGGTAACGGTTTTACCGAGATTCGTAACATTCGTCTGTGCGGTCTGTGCAGCCTTCTGCGCATCCTCTGCAGCCTTCTTTGCTGCGTTTGCAACGGTATCATCTGTGTATTTGGAAGCTTTTATCCAATCGGCAATAGCGAACTGAGAACCAGCCTTCTTGTCGGTCTGGCAGCGCAACACATCATTCTTATAGGTACTGCCGTTAGACGGATAGGTAGCATTCACCCAGATGTCGCCAATCTGATAGGGCGGTGTTGGCTGAGTACTGAATACCTTCATCTTGCCGTTAGCAGTCTCCTGTGCCTTGCTTGCGTCTGAGAGGGCTTTGGCTATGTCGGTGTCCGTGATGATAGTCCACTTATAGGTGTTCCCGTCCTTGGCAAAGCGGTATGCCTTGCCCGTCTTGTTGTCGTAGTAGAGGTCGCCCAGATGGGTATCTTTATCCTTGTCTGTCTTCCAATCACTCGCTGGCTTGTTTACCAACGTAGGCACACCCTCGTAAAACCACGTCTCAATAGCGCCATCCACCTGATTCTGTAAGTCAGCTATGACCTGCGAGTTATTGATGATATTATTCACCTGTTCCTCGGTTAAGCCCTTCGCTGAGTTCTCTTTGATATACTGAGACAATTCCTTTCCATCTACGGTAGATTTGGCTGAGAGCTTACCCTTGATAACTACCTGCTTTGTTGCGCTGTCATATTTGACGTAGCTGCTTCCCTCGTAGCCATTTTCCTTGGTAGGTCGGTCGCCTACGTACATATCACCATAGACGTTAAAGAACGCCTTGTTGGTCTGCTTATTTACGCCATACTCCACGTATTCCTTATTGGCAAAGGAGTAGCTGTTGATGCCGTGATAGAGGCTGATGGATGGCGAATAAGTATCTACAGCCGAGAAGATAAGGCAGTTCTGACGTTCTACATCGGTTCTGTTACCGCACTGATTAAGCACATCACCCCTTGCAGGTACATCGCTAGCCGTTGCGCAATCGGTATCGGAGAGGTCGATATAATGATACTTCTTACCTTCCAGCTCCACAGGGTCTTCGTCACGACCGATAACTAATCTCCAGTAGAAGTGATTGCCCACCTTGTGGTAAGTGCCCTTTCGGACGTTGAACGATTCCGAGCGCACTTGGTCGCCGAGGGCAAAATCATTGTCCACAGAATCACCTTCCTGCTCTGCGAGGAAATAGCAACGATAAGCCTTCTGTGACACATCGTTATATGCCACAGTAACCTCTTCCACCTTATGAGCCACCACACCACCAGCAGGAGATATAATCTCCTTACCACCGATGGTAGAGGTTTTCTTAATAACCAATTCCTCGAAGATAGCCTTCATCCTCACCTCAAGATAATCTGTGACGAGATGTGAGCGACCTTCTGCATCAGGTGTCCATGAGCCGCCATTCTCGGAATTGAAGTTGCCGACAAACAGACCACTTAAAAGCTTCTGAATCTTCTCCCAAGTAATAGTGCCTTTTGCGGTGTCGTCGGTGAGTTTTGAAATATACATCTTATCTGCTATGCTGACATTAAAGTTGTTAGTATTATTACCACCAACCATACCAGACAGAGATTTAATCGTTTCTCCCTTTACCGCATCAATAATCTGCTTCGTATCACTCTTTGTAACTTCCAACGAATTTACAAGCTCAATTTCAACTTCTGCAAGCTCATCACTATCTACCTTTACTGAGTAGTTGCTGACGAAAACTTCGTGACTGATAAGATTTCCATCGTTACCATAATCACCTTGTATCTGTATTGACAGCTTTGCATTCTCGTTCAACTTACTTGCAAAGTCAGGATTCTCTTGCAAGAATATGCGAGAAAACTTAACAGAGTAGTTAAATTGGTCTGTATTGTTTTCGCTCATGTGCTTGATAAGAGCATCATCGAGTCGTTTCTCTGCTGCTGTTACAAGAACCTTTGGAGGCTTAATGCCTGTGATAACAAACAAATCTCCCTTTTGCGGTTTAAATCCAGCACTTGCGTTTGGCATCACGATACCAAGAGTACTACTTTCCTTCTTTACTGCTATCCATAATTCTTCCTTTGTGGTGTCCTGATTACTTTTAGCTTTGTCTTCAACCATACTATCTGGAATGATATAATCGCCACCACTATAATTGCTTGATGCATCATCATCATTATATACCTTTAGATTACCATTACCATCCGTAAGAACATTATTGAAGCATTTGTTTTTATCTTTATTCCAATAGCATCCTATATCAAACGAGCAAGATGGACATCCATTGCTCTTTATTAAGTTTATCTTTCCATTCTCGTTTGCTAATTCGTGATTAAACAAGTCGAACCCAAAATCTCCACTAAATTTATGTAGCTTGATATAGAAATAGGAATGTAGCAAGTCGATATCACTACCTTTTTTCTTAGCATCACTATTATTCTTGTCGAATGCTACATCAGCAATCTCTCCAAACAACTGTCCTTCTGCATTTACAATTCCGTTGATGGTTGGCTTTATATCGTCAAAAGTAACCGTTCCTTGATGAGGATTTCCTTTCTTATACAAGTTTACGAACTCGTAATATCCACTACCACCAGGCAATTTATAGGTGTTATTCAAAGCGTAGTAAAAACGCTCCGCACCTTTCGTGTTGCGGTATATCGAAGGCATCAGTACAGATGATGGGGCTATCCATACTCTACCAGTAACAACTACCTTTGTTGCATTATCATCAGTTCCGCTATAAAACTTCTCGAACCCGTACCTGTCACTTTCTTTTACGAATTGATAGTCGTATTCAATACAATTAGCTTCACTGATTTCTCTTATGTTGATTCCTGCATCGTCGTAAGAGATATACTTATCACCATTTTTCCATTCATATTCAGATTTTGACTCGTATGTGAATCCTATATTACCCCTAAAAGAAACATTCCAACTGTCTGCACCATAAAAGTCATTAATACCAGCACTATTTTTATACACCTTGCACTTGTAAGAAAACTCGACTTCTATAGATAATATAAAATCTCCATCCTCTTTAAATGTGTACGTACTAGTGCTGCCGATACTCATTCTTTTAGAGATAGTCTTATACAATTCTTTTCCCTTGAATAAGTATATGCTCTTGATGGCATCTCCAACATTCGTTATATAGTCTTTTCTAGAAACAGAGCTATTAAGTTCAAAATCAAACCCTAAACTCGTCAAATCTATCGTCTGTCCTTTTATCGCGTTGATTAAAATATCAAACGAAAAGCTACAAGTAACCGTTGGGTTAGATTGACTATCAGCCTGAGTTAAGTTTGATGGTGTAGTAAATCTATCAAATGTCTTTGAGCTTACATCTACACTTCCATTGTAACTCTTTCCTTCCTTGCTTTTATAAAGGACAAGAACATCATTATATCTTGAATCTTTAAGGAACTTTGATAACTCTACATTAACATTGTCCTTACTGATATTCTCCGTATTGAATACTGCTTCGCCAAACTCGTCATCATTAGGATAGTAATACGGCAAGTTATCGGATGAACCGTAACCTGTTATCATATCAACTATCTTGTAGTTCGCGTTCTCCTTAGATACAGAGATAAGTGCATCACTACTACCATATTTAATAGGTGTATCGGTTAAATCATGCTGCACCTTGCCTACATGACAAACGTTGCCATCCCAATAGTAATCAAGCTCGAAAGTTGTATTGATAAGTTGCAAGACATCAGTTAAGTATTGGTCTTCGAAAGATACTTCCTTAACTTCATCTGTTACATATCCCTCATCAATGACAACATAATATCCTTTGTATTCATCCGCAGGACGATACAATCCACAATATGACATTGAGCTATTAATGCGAGCTACAAACTCATAGATAGTACCACCAAAAGTGAACTTTGTCTGATTTGAACGGTATCTGTCTTTGTCCTGAGTATCTACATCATCAACAACAACATCAAAAAACAGAGTGTTATCAAGCAATTCTCTTCTGGATGTGAAAGTGATTTCACTCTTCCACATTCTAGACGAATTGTCTTTTGTTGAGTTTGGGGTGTATGATGCAAAAAATCTGTCACCATTGAACTCTACGAACTCTTCCTTCTTCCATTTTAAAGGCTCAGAAGAATATATTGTAGCAGTAATGGTAGGAGCACCACCCATACGCTTTGCATCGTAGGTATATGATGATACAATAGCAGGGCTAGCTTCCGATGGAAACAAACCGATAATCTCATTACCAGTATTCTCATCGTAAGTCAACTTCTGTATGTATAATGATTCAGCCTTCATATTTATTCTTTATTGTTGTCTGTATTCTTTGTATTTGCAGTAATTTCTGCTTGTTTTGCAGCACGTTCATCTGCCTCTTCTTGCTGAGTCTGCAACCTTACTTCCTCGTCAGGCGTGGAAACAGTATTCTTCTCAACGCCTGTCTTGGTAGAAATCAAACCAGCACCGCTCAATGTACAAAGCATCTGATTCCAAACGCTTTCATCAAATGGCTGCCAAGGCTTGAATGATGTACTGATTCTCATCTGTCTGAACTCGGTGATTGCTGTAGGATTCTCACCGCTTGCAACCAATTGCTTTGCCAATCCTTCTTTGAACAGTCTAGAGTGCTTGCTGACGAAATTCTGCCACTCGATAGCTGCATTGTTTGCCTCCTCAATATCCAAAGAACGTGTCATTTGAATTGCCAAACCGCTTATATCGCCACTAGACTTAATGTCCTTTGGTAAGATAAACGTGCATCCTGTAGCAATCTGTAACTGGTCGAGAATTGACTGCATGAACTCAATCATGTTCTGTGGAGAAGGTGGAGTCTTGAACTCAGCACTACCATTTCCTTCAATGCTTGTATCATTCAGGATGATAGAACCAGCTATCTTCTTCGCGGTTTCATTGAGTTTGCCCTTGATATAAAGGATTCCCCATCCATGACGTTTCTGAATGACCGCAAACAGATTGTAGATAATCTCAAACAGCTCGATAAGGTCTTGACCGTTATTCCAAGCAACATCGCCGCGTTTCGTGATAAGTGGACTCTCTGAGAATCCATGCGCTTCCTTGCTTTCCAAACACCATCCTTTCAGTACTTCGTTTGTATCAACGTCCTGAACGAATACATCTGTAAAATGATAATGATATGTCTTATCGTATGCATCAATGTGTCTTACATTATCCTCAGTACGATAATACACGCAATCAAGAAGCGGTTCTCCGTTATCGTCCTTGTGTGTGATAATCTGACAGCCATCTTCATACGAGAACAGTCGGCATTTCACTTCGTTATCCTCATTCATGTAAACGAGTAATCCTACATCACCATAACTCTGCTGAATGCGTATAGCTTCCATTTCGATACCATCCTGATTCGTTTCATCCCAATGCCATTTGAAATCGGCAAAGTTCTTTTTGAGCTTATCAGTCGGATTGCTGTCATGCAGTATGTGATTGCGTTTGTTACCACCTAAACAGAGAGATTTCTTATCAACAATACGCCGTTGCATAGGAATGCCAAACTTCTTAAACTCAATCTCGCAATAACTGCCATCATCAAGCTTGCAGCATATAGAAGGTAAGTTCGTATCAAACAATACCCTGTGAGAATAAGGGTCTAACTCCTTCGCAAAACGCTCTTGGCTTACGACTATCTTGCTGATATTCGGAAGCTGTGCCTCTTTACGGAAGTTTGTCTTAATATCCGAACCATCAGAAGAGTCATTGATGGTAATAGAGCGCGAACCCCTCAAAAACGGCTTTTTCAGAAGCAATTTTTGAGGATTCTCCAAAAAATCATTGATAATGTCTTGTCTCTTTCTACTCATCGTTATTGTCGTTTAATGATGGTTCAACATCGTTGTTATTTTGTGAATCGTTATTCTCTTGTGGGTCAATCAAACCGAAGTGTCTGCAACAAGCCTTTCTTGAAGGCCAGTAGTTACATTCTCTATTGGTAGTAGGGCAAACAATATCATGCTTGCTTGGTACTACGATGATTCGTTTCTGCTTCTGTGACTCTTCCATTTCAAATTTGTCATTCAGCTTTACACGTATATCAGTCTGCATCTTCAATGCATCTTTCGGTTCAAGATTTCCATCACTAAGAGCTTGGTCTATCTTGTCAAGCATTTTGAGAAGCTCGTTTTTGTTCTCTTCTTTGGTAATAGCGTTGTTATTAACATTGCCGATACCGAAAGGTTCTAGAACATCTAGCAGTTTCTTGAATCGTGGAGTTTCGTAGAATTTCGCTGCATCCTTTTCACTCTTACGATAAGCAAGACGATACGCTAAAGTCTTATCTTCCAATGCGTCACATAGGATAGCAAACGCAATGTCTTTCTCATCACATTTATCCCAATCAATCCGCACGGATTCAAGAATCATTTTTATATTTTCTTTCTTCAGCATATATTCTAAAATTAATAGTACAACGTATCATCATAAATGCTCTGAGCATTAGGATTTTTGTCTTCAACTTCTTGCTCTGCAAGTCTGAATCCCTCCTGTAGCTCGCTACCATACTCCATATTCAAACATGGGTACATTCTCATTGCGCAAGGGTCGAGCAAGTCCATAGAACGGTCTTTTCCAAGATTTCGGTTCATTTCCTTCTTGCTCTGCAACTTCTTCTTTCCACTCTGCATCTTATCAAAGCGAACTACCGCGCATTCTTCCATGAACTCATTCTGTATGGAAACTCTGTATTTGAGGTTTTGATGCGTATAAACCGCATTTGCAACCTTATCAGAGAAAGTAAGCTGCCCTCGCTTAATCATGTAGCTCAGCCGCAAGTAACATAGGTCTTTTATTGTCATAGCAGACAAGTAATAAACTCCCATTGCCTTTGCTGCTGATATGTAAGGGATAGCATCTGGTATATAGTCGTTGAAATACCTACCTGCCGTAGCGTCATAGATAATATGACTTTCTGCTACTCCCTCGTTTGCCGCAAACAGCCTAGCTCTTTCAGCATTAATTCGCGGTGTTGAATGCATAACGATTTCGTAATTGACAATATGGAATCCATTCCACGACAACATCAGAGTATTATCCTTTCCGAAATCTGCCAAGTCGATTGTTATCCATTTGTCACCATTTACGGCTGGGTCTTTTACGAAGCAATCTCGTGCCGCTTGGCTAGGAATCGGAATATCCTCTTCTTCTTCTGGGTCAACATTGAAGTTACCCTCCATAAGAGCTTGTGCCATTTTACCGCCAGATGCAGCTACAGAACCTAAATAACCAGGGTTGTTTTCAAGCATCTTCTTGTTTGAACCAAGTTTACCTTGATAGAAAACAAAGCTCTTAATCATTACTTCGTATCCAAAGTTGCCGCCAATTGTTTTAAGCTTTCTGTCTATATCTATTTTACATTTCTCATAGACTTCTCGCTTAGACATCCCCCAAACAACATCCTTAACAGTCGAATCTGCGCCGCAATAGAAGTATCTGACTACACCATCACGCTCTGGGATAATAAAACCATCTGGTCCAATATACCAATCAAGAAATATTCTCGTCCAGTGGCTACGCTTCGGGTTAAGTGTTGCAAAGAACTTACCTGTAAACGTCTTGCTCTGACCTCTGTTTCGAGTCATAACGTATGAGAAAACTTCCCAAGTCATCTCCGTCAACTCGTCAATCGCAATCAAATCGTACTCCCATCCTTTCGCGCGCTCTCTCAACTTATCCATATTGGAATCGTCAAGATATGTCAAATCGACAAACGTTCCATTCGGAAATGTAACGCGCGGATTCTCGCTCTCTCTGATTTTCACATAATCAGCTCCGAATATCTGTTTAAACTTTTCTACGAATCCTCCACCTGCTTTTTGATTACCAAGTGAACGGCGTGAAATCATTGCACGAAAATCTGGGTCGGTCATTAACGGCTCTGCCATCGCAAGTACAAGACCATACGATTTGCCTCCTCCGAGATTTCCGCCACCAAAAACAACGTCAACGTTGCTACTTGCAAAGGACATTTGGAATCCCTCTTGTGGACTGATTTCTATATCTTTATTCGTATTCATGCTGCAAAGATACCTAATTTATAATATATAATAAAGTAAAATTAATTCTATATTGGTTACGTAACAAATAGAGTTTGAAAAAATCAGAATATCACCACATTATTTAATTATCTTTGCAGCAGAATTTTAAAAATTAGTAATATGAAGTTTACAAAACAACAACTTTTAGACACCCTAAAAGCAAAACTCACTGCAAACGGAAAACACCTTTCCATCAGTGAAAAGACAATCAAGAGTTTGAGTGATTCCCACTTTGACCTCTTAGTTGGTGAAGATACAGAGTTAGATGATTTGGTGAAGAAGATTTTGCCGCAGTATGTTTCCCTTAACGGCAACTACGAGAAGGACAATGCCGACTTCATCAAGAAATGGAACGATGAGCATCCCGACACCAAGCCAAATCCAAAGGGCAATGACAAAGAGCCTTCGGATGTTGAAAAGAAGCTTTTGGAACGTTTGGAAGCTCTAGAGAAGAAGGATGCAGAGTACGAAGCCTCTAAGCTTGTATCACAGAAACGTAGTGAACTTCTCGCCAAGTTCAAGGAGAAAGGTATCAACGATAGTAAGTGGATTGACAAGTACATGAACAAGTTGAACCTCACTAAGGACTCGGACATCGAGCAGGAATTTACCGATGCGGAAGAGTTTTACAACATTTCCCATACAAATGGTGGGGGTACTCCAGGCAATCCAAGTGGCGGTAATGGAGATAAACCTATCGGTGCTGAACGATGGGCAGGCGTAAACAAAATCCTCGGTACATCAAATCCTGCTGGCAAGTAAATTCGGATAACATTAATTATTAACTCTTTAAGGTAAAAAGATTATGTTGGATAACTTTTTCACAAGACAAGCCAATGGTGGCGCGGTATTCACTGGTCGCACACTCATTCAGGCACATGGCTCTATTGGAGGTCATAAGAATGTCTTCGTAAAGCTCGTTAAGGGCAGCAAGGATGCGCTCTGTTATCCTACTACGGGTGGCATCTTGAAGAACCCATTCAAGGGTAGAGCGAAGATTTATGCAGGTGACCTCATTGAGTACACACCTAACATTAACAACACTACTGGTGCAGAGGTAAAGATTTTGAAGTTCTATGAGCTGGCGAAGGATGCTATTGAGACAGACGTAACCTACAAATTGGTTCGTGACGGCTATCACCACATACCGTATGCTGGCGATACTATCATGGTAGGACAGAAAGATTTTGCCACACAAGCAAAAGGTGTCACTATCACCAATGTGGAGAAATCTACAGACGGTTCAAACGATATTTGGCTCGTTACAGTATCAGAGACACTTGGTACAGCGCAAAAAGCTGGTGACATTCTCGTAGAAGCAGCAAAAGCAGGTGCAAAAACGCTTCCTATGGTTACTAATCCTAATGCTTACGCAGACAAGGATATGGATTTCTTGTATGACGCGAACATGGAAGGGGTTGACGATTTGGAGTATATGCTTACTCCAGCGTTGGCACAAGAAGATACTGTTATCGACCTTGTAGCTATCGGCAATTTGCCACCAGCAGTTCTCGCTCTCAACAAGAGTCGTGTAAATACTTGGTTCTGGTTTAATTAATCAGACCAAGTAAATGATAACGAACTTATTTTTTTGTAATTAATTGTATTTAGGATATGCAAAGATTTGATATTAACAACTCTGATTGGGCTGCACTTTTCCGCTCAAAGGATGGTGGTAGCGAGCTGTTTCAGTCTCTCGTTGACAACTCTGACCTCCTTAACATGGATGAGGGATGGGCAATGACACAGGGACATATTGCTGATGCACCTACTCCAACAGCGGATGATGGTTCTGCTACTTTCCGAATGACTTCACATAAGTTGGAAGCTGCACCAGTCATGGATATGCGTGCGCCTCTCGGTGATTCACATCAGATGGATGCCGAGGGTGAGGCAGAGTACACCGCATCAATCCCTGACTTTATCGGTCGTGGTTTTGTAGAGACCGCTGCACAACGTATCTACAAGGAAAAACAGTTTGCCCAGTTTGGCAACGCAGACCGCATCATCGCTCGTTGGGTACGTGACTACCTCGCAGTTGGATTGAAGTCCGCAAAGGCTACATTGAACAACACAACCGCGCAGTTGGAAACTACTGGTAAGATTGATTACACTGGTCTTGGTGCTGGTATCTACGGCAAGCTCTATGATGCTCGTCTTCCAAAGGATAATTTTCAGAAGGCTGGTGCAAAGGCTTGGACTTCCGCAGATTGTAAAATCCTCACACAGATGCGTAAGTTAGAAGATGATTATCGTGATAAGCGAGGAGGCTACGATGGTGCTCTTACTTGGAAGATGACAAAAAAGATGTACAACGACGTATTCCTTCAGAACCAAGAAGTACGCGACTTGTATGTTGCTTGGTGTAAGGCTAACTATATCGCATACGTCGAAGGTATGCCTATCACTAACGAACAATTCTTGAAGTCATTTACAGACATTCAAGGTATTTCTCCTATCGAGATTGTCGTTGAGAAGGAGCGTAACAAGACACGCACAACCGACACATTTGTCAAGGGTTGGGCAGACAATCGCGTTGTTCTTCGCCCTGCTGGTGATGCTGTAGAGTTCAAATACACAGATGTTTTGGAGCGTGACGTATTCGGTAGTGGCTATGGTGCAAGTACTATTGATACCACTTTCGCAACCATGCTCAATGGTCTTGTTACAGCAATGAACACCACAACCAACAATGGTCGATTGAAAGAGTGGCATACAGACGTAATGATGTCTGCTATTCCAGCTCTTATCTCATTCACTAACCATGAGATTATCCACACCGAGGTAGCTGGTGATGGTGTTGTATCTTAATGGTGGTTCACTCACAATATACGATAACATTTAATTCATTTATCTCTCAATGGCAGCATCGAAGTTTGACATATTAGACTATTTGAGCGGCATGACTAACTTTGTCTTTGACAAGTCAGCATTAAATAATGTCGCTTTGGATTGCGGTGTTTCTGATGTTGAGTCTTATCTGGACTTGACAGAAGAACAGAAAGACAGATGTAAGATTGCGCTCTTAGAAAAGATTGTATTCGGTGTCTATCAGACTGCATCGACCACAAACCAACATGGCGCATATACTCTTACAGTAGGTGCTCAGACCATCACGTCGGCGGCATTGCTGAGTATCAAATCAGAACTCAAACGACTTTACAAGAAGTATGGAGAGGACGAAAAACTTGATGCTCTCAATGAAACCGATGGAGAGGTTAAATGGATTAAAGAAACAGATTGGTAAGCTATGTACACTGACAGAAATGCTTTGGATGAATACGCCTATCATGGTGTGTTCTACCGCTCGGAACAAAAGCCGAAAGAAGATGGTGACCTTATCGGAAACGATGGGGATATGTTGGGAGATACTGATACTAGCACAGATGAATCAGAAACAGAGAATATAGAAACTATCATTTTTGAAACTGATTGCGACATTCAGGAAACCAACAAACTGTTTACTTCGGGAGTAGTTACGTTAGGCTATACAATCTATTTTCCGATGCCAACGAAAGAAGGAGAAGACGGAAATGAGGAAGAATATATTCCTGAAGGATTGAATGCTGGCATTCGTTTCCGTGGTAAGATGTATGGAATGGACGTTGACGGCATGGTTATCGGCGTCTATCCGACACAGATGCACGGATGTGTAGCTTACATCAAGGGTACTGATATTTAGTTTTTTTCATCATAAGGTAAAATGTATTTAGGATAACAAGGTATGGCACAGAGGATTAATCGCAGATTGTCTCGCATTGAGAATTTCTTTTCGATGCTTCTTACTAAGGGAAAAATCTCAGACAACATATTTGTCGGAGAGTTACCACCTACAACTAGTAAGAACTGGGATGATTTTGTCAATGTTGACGTAGGTCAGCAAAGAGAACATGGTGCGTATTCCTCTGGCTATGCTAACATTTATCTATATGCAAGACCAAAGGGAACTCCACTTAGAAAGAATGTAAAGTTACTTGACAAGATGGAAGGTGTTCTTGACAAAATCATTGATGAATCAAGAGACGCAAACTATACAATCAGTACATTATACCGTGATAGCGGATATGACTCAAACCGCCAGTTCCATTATCAGATGATTTCTGTTTTAGTTATCGCAAGATAAATATATAAAATCTATTAAATGTAACATTTAAAACTCATTATATTATGGCGAAAAAGGTTATAAATACTGGTGCGGGAGCTGTCAAGTTCATCAAGCCAGATTATATTGTTGCCACATTGTTCGATGGCACAGAGACTGACGAATCTGCTCCAAAGGGTGATTCTTACATTCTTGAGGATGTTATTGAGAACACGACATCTATTTCACAAGATGATAACGATACCACCGATATTGAGTGTGAGACTTCTGACTCTCCTATCATTTCCATTGTTAAGCTTGGTAAGTGGCAGCTTGCAGCAGAGATTGGAGATACGCAGAAGGAACTTTTGGCTGCATTGTGTGACTTTACAGACGATGCAACAGGAAAGAAGACTCTTGCACCTTCGATTTACAAAGCAAAGTATGCAAAGATTGATGTTGTACAGGTTCAACCTAATGGAACCACAATGGAGGCTTACGTTCTTCCAAAGGTTCAGCTCAATTCTAAGTTGACTATTGAGTCTCTCAATTCAAACTTAGCTCGTATTGCATTGGCTGGTACTGCCAAGGATATTGCGCTTACCGTTGGTGCTAAGACTGTTCGCACACCATTCTATGTTGACCACAACTATTCATTGCCAACGGCAACTGATTAATTTCGGTTCTTCAACAATTCTCGACTATATACAAGGGGCGGCGGCTTTAATGCTGTCCGCTCCTTTTTAAGTTTAAGATTATGGGCAAATTCTATAATGATGCGATAAAGAATGTCATTGATATTCTAGCAAAAGAAGGAGACAGAATTATTAATGAATGTGAGGAAGAAAGGTCTTACGTTCATAGAACACGTAATCTTCGCGATTCATACGGATGGTGTATATTTGTCAATAAGGTTGTAGTTAGACAAGGATTTCTATCTACATCCCCACAATCAACAAAACCAAAGTCGTGGAGGGGAACTGATGGAATAACTGGTAGAGAAACTATAAAAAGCTATTTTGCCAATTACGAAGCAAAAGAGCCTATAGAATTAGTAATAGCAGCCACTATGCCTTATGGAGAAATTCTTGAAAACGGAGGTGGTAATCTAAAACAAAAATACAGAGTTATTTCTATGTCTTACGAAAAACTGCAAAAACTAGCGAATGAGTGTGGTGGTTACGTTAAAGGATTATCAGGAAATTCATTCTTAACAGGTAGTTAATCATGGGAAAAGTATATAGAGCACAAAAAGACCCGAATAAGGCTAAGAAACAAGCTATAGAAGACGAGAATAAGGTATTGCCTAGTTCTCCTCTGTCTGATGCTGCAATGGAACGTCTAGCGCAAATTATGAACGATTCTCCTACAATCGTAAAGTTGCAAGGTACAGAGTGGGAGATAAGGGCATTGAAGCCAGGCACTCAATGGATGATTGCGGAGGAGGCTTGCAAGATAGTCAAGGGCGAAAACTTATCAATGGGTGACGTAATCAAGGAGTTTGCTATCAATATTCCATCGGTGGCAAGAGTAATCACTCTATCATTGCTCAATGACAAGAAACGCATTGATTCTGAGGAATACCAACAAGTTTACGACCAGTTGCTTTGGGGAGACTACGACATCAAGGACTGGGCAACATTACTCGTTGAGATTCTTAATTTGTTAGATGTGGATTTTTTCTTCGCGAGTACCAATGTGATTCAGACCGTCCGCAATCAAGCTCTGATGAGGAAGAAGCAAGCAGCCGAATTATCCCATCACGAACAGAATACGGACAAATGATAGATTTCTTACGTGCCAACACATGGTGCTCGCAAGAAGAATATAAGTGGAGAATGACCGTTCCTCAGATTCGCCTTGCGTCTATGGATTTTACTCATATAGAGTATATTTCGTCAGACGAAGGCAATAATCAGAAGAACGACAAATTAAAGAATGCAAAAGTAATCAATGGTGCAGAGGATTTAAGAAACCTCAATGACCTTGGAATACCGATTATATAAACTCTTAAACTTTTGAATTATGGCAAATTCATCATTAGGAGCGGCTCTAACCATTCCTAAAAGTGCGTTAGATGCTATAGAGCAAGCAGACAAGAAATTGAAAGATATACAAGATACGGCAAAAAACACCGCGTCTAACGTAACACAATCTTTCAAGGATATGTCTATTGGTACTAAGCCGTTCCTTGATTCTTTAGACCAAGTTATAGCAAAACTCGCAACAATCAATGCATCTGCTGCAAATGCAAGCAATGGTATCTCAAATGTAGGTGCGAGTGCAGGTAACATGAACAACAATATTACGTCAGCAGCACAGAATATTCAGAATATGGTAGCACAGCTATCTAAGATGAACGGTTCTGGTACTAGTGGCATTATGCAAGCGGCACTTGCATTTCAGAGATTACAGGAATCGGCAAAGGGTGCTAGTGGTATGAATATTGCTGAATTAAAGCAAGAAATTGGTGGGATTGAAAGTATGCTGAGAGATACAAGCAACAACCTCACCAAGGCAGACCAAGATGCACTCATTAAGCGCAAGAAATCACTGCAAGACGAGTTGAAATATCAGCAACAGATGTACAATGAACGCGTTGTTGCTTTTCAGAAGGCTCTTGACAGAATGGTTAGTGCAGAGCAATCATACAACAACAAGCAGAGGAAACTTTATGCAGATAGGGCAAAAGACTATCAAAATAAGAACTATAAATCCAATACAACTTATCAAGGCGCATTAGATTTCTCTGCTACTGCAAATACGCTTAATAGACAAGTGCGTGCTATTGAATATCTGAAAGAAGCTCGTATGAAGTTGTCTCAAACCGATGCTGATTATAAGCGAAAGTTGGATATTCTTAATGCTGCCATTGAGCAACATAACAAAAACTTAAAGGAAGCTGGTGTAAATTCTCGCGCATTGACCGAGCAAACATCATATATGGCTGGATATATGTCACGTTGGGCACAACGTATGGCATTCGCTTTTTCTGTAGGCTCTATCAAGAATTTTGTCGAGCAGATTGCATCAGTCAGAGGTCAGTTTGAACTCTCAGAGCGTTCACTCGAAGCTATCTTGCAGAACAAGCCAAAGGCAGACGAAATTTTCAATAAGACAGTAGAACTTGCCGTTAAATCTCCTTTCCGTATCAAGGATTTGGTTGATTACACACGACAGCTTTCTGCCTACCGAATTGCGTCTGATAAACTTTATGATACAACCAAGCGACTTGCCGATGTATCAGCAGGTCTTGGCGTTGATATGGGAAGACTTATCCTTGCATACGGACAAGTCAAGGCTGCTGCATACCTTCGCGGCTCTGAGGTTCGTCAGTTTACCGAGGCTGGTATCAACATGTATGATGAGCTGCAACAATACTTCAAGGAAGTTAAGGGAGAGGCATACACGACCGCTCAGATTGTTGATATGATTTCCAAGCGTAAGGTAACGTTTGAGGATGTTGAAGCGATATTCCAACGCATGACCGATAAGGGTGGAACATTCTACAACATGCAAGAGATTCAAGCTGAAACACTCCAAGGTAAGATTTCCAACCTGAAAGATGCTTTTGATGTAACGCTCAATGACATTGGCAAAGCTAACGAGGACACAATGAAGGGAATGGTAAGTTGGGGTACTTCTATGCTTGACAATTGGAAGACACTTGCAGAAATAGGAAAAGCTCTTATTCCTATTCTTGTTGCTCTAAAGGCTAACTCTATGTTTGCAAAGACTAGTCTCGGTCAAGCTTTTTCGCAAGCATCTGGTTCGGGTATCGTAAGATATAAGGCTCTTTTCGTAAATTCCTTAGATGGAATGAAAAAAGCTCTCAAAGATTTTGGCGGTCTCGTTAAAAGTTCATTATCAGGTATAGGCGTAGGTCTCGCAATTTACGCTGTAGCAGAAGTAATAACTACTGTTTATGATAAGATTTCCAAGTACAACGAAAATGTACGTAAAGCCGAAGAAGAAACCATAAAGGCAAAGGGTGCAATTGGTGCTTTAGCTGGAACGTACAACGACCTTGCAAATGCAGCCACAAATGCAAATGGTAAATTAGGAGGAAAGGATTTAGAAAAGAATATCGAAGATAGACGTACAACGTTACAGAAGCTTATTGATACCGCATCAAAAGACGGACTGACTTTTAAAATCAATGTAGATAGTCTTGACGAAAAACAACTTAACGCTACTTTTAGTAAGGTAGAAAAAGAGTATAAAAATTTCGTTGACAACATGGAGATTTTAAGGAAAAACTATGCAAGTAATGACGCAAAGAACACTTGGTTTACTGATGGACTTGATGATGATGCGGATGATTACAAGGATGCCGTGGTTGATGCTCTCGCAAAGTCTTCGCAAATGGAGAGAGTTGTAGCAAACATTAACGCGAACTACAAACAAGCCACTTCGACCACGAAGAAATACTTTGATGAGATACGTGCAGGTCAAAAGGATAACGAATCCAACATTGACTATATGACACGTATGTATGAGTTGATAAAGAAAATCAACATAGCACAAGGCGGCAGCGACTATAAAATGCCATCTTTCATTGGTGCTTCGCAAGCAGATTTCAATGACCTTATACGTGCAATGAACAGCGTACAAAATAAGGCGCAAGAATTAAACAGCGAGTTTGATAATGTTTTTGCAGGCATGAAGGATGCGTTCAAAAACGACCCAATAAAGATACAAGCATATATTGATAAAATTGCGGCAGAACGTGATTGGAATCAATACGAGAGAGACCTTGCTTACAGGCACTTTGGCATCAATGTATATATTGATAAAGCCAATATGGAAAAGCAAGTATCTTGGGTTGACGATTATATCAACGATTTCTTCGCAAAGAAAAAGTATGGTATTAGCCTCGTTGTCAAAGAAATTGATGATGATAAGGCTTTTGAAGGTTTTCTTGGAAAGGGAGACCAAGCGGCAAAGGCGGCAAAATCTTGGAAAGAAGTTGAAAAGAGACTCGCTGCTGTTGGCAAAAACTCGCCTACAATAACAATTGATGATTCTATTAGAAAGATATTCAAGGCTGGCGAAATTGGTGCTAATCAAATGGTGATTTCTGTAGCCAAGGTAAAAGCCAAAGTGAAGGAATTGAAGCAAGCCGCGACACAGCAAGCTCTGGCTTTAGGTGTTAACCCTTTTGAGAGTGATGCTAAAAAAAATAGAACCAAACACGACAAGGCGCAACGCGATATTCTCAACGAGCGCATTTCCTTGTTAAAGGATATGAGTTCTGAATATCAGAAACTCATTAAATACGAAAGCGAAGAGCAAGCTACAGCCGATGTTCGTAAGCACTTTGCATTGGCAGCAAAGAATGTTGGTATGAGTATAAATGACTTTATTCCAGACCGTCAGACTATTGCGAAGAAGATTGAATATCTTGCAAGCCAATATAAGGAACTCGGAAAACGTGGCAGCGCATTACGCAACGCTACCGAAATCCGTCTTGATATTGATGAGGAGTATTTCAAGCAGCAACTTGACGATGCTAAGAACAATGCGCAAGAAGCATTCTCACAACTCGATTTGTTTAAGAAGCTCAAAGGAGAAGGTCTTTCTGATAGCATCATTAAAAGTATGTTCGGAGACTTAACTTCATCATTCGGTGATGTGCGCAAGTCTATTACAGACGATTTCGAAGCAAAATGGGGTAAAGACCAGACTAAGTGGGGTGATGATGTCGCAAAGGAATACACGTTACAAATGCAGAAGCTTGATAAGGAAGTCTATCAAGACCAAGTTAATCAAGCACAAGAACTGATTAAGGCATACAAGCAGCAATTGACAGACCAGCTTCAACTCGATAGATGGTATATCAATGAGCGTTACAAGTTGCAAAACAATGCGAATATTGCAAAGAATCCAGAACTGCAAAGACAGTTGCAAGAAAACTTGAATGCACAATATAAGAAAAAGACCGATGAAAATACTTGGAAAGATTTCAAAAATAGTGACATGTATGTTCGTCTGTTTGATAATCTAGACCAAGTTTCTTCTAAGGCACTTGATGCGATGGTAGAAAGACTGCAACAGTTGCGTACAGGGCTTAGAGACCTAGACCCAACAGAGTTGAAGACTATTGCAGAACAGATTAACAAGGTCAATGAAGTTCGCAATTCACGCAATCCTTTCAGGGCTTTCACTAGCGGACTTAAAGAAATGATTAAGGCTGGTAAAGACTTGAAAAAGTCGGGCGGCGTGGATAAATACGTAGAGCTTAACGGACTTAGAACGGATTTGACGAGCAAATTGCAGAGCCAAAATGCCTATGTTGAGTCTTTGGAACAGGAGTATAGCGAACTTACAAAGATTAAGGGGGCGGACGAAAACGTTGTTGCAGCTTTAAAGTTGAAGTTGGCAACCAACAAAAGCATTCGCGACTCTTTAAAATCTCAGTTAAACCTCACCGATGAGCAGATTGCAAAGCTCGGAACGATTATGACTGAGGAAGAGGAGGCGAAAGCAAAGTTCTCAAAATCCGTGACGGATATTACAGACGTAGTTTCCACAATGGCTAACTCGTTTAATGCTCTATTTGAAGCACTTAGCGGTTCTGATGCAAATTTGGAGAATACTCTTGATATTGTCAGCAACATCGGTCAGGCAGTCGGTTCGTATTATAGCGGAAACTATGCAGGTGTTGCGGCTGGTGCAATGGGCGCGCTTACTGGCATTGCTAAACTCTTTAGCAACGAAGGAAAGATTGATAAGGAAATTGCACGCCAAGAACGCGCTATAAACTCCTTACAACACGCTTACGAAAAGCTTAAAAAGAGTATGGATGATGCCTTTGATACCCAAAAGCTCTACGAATACAACCAGAAATCGGTCGATGCCCTTAAAAAGCAGCAGAAAGCGTACCAAGCAATGATTAACGCAGAGCGCGGTCGCAAAAAACCTGATGAAGGAAAGATTCAGGAATGGGAACAGCAGATTGATGATTTGAACACAACCATCCAAGAATTAGGCGAGTCTATGACAGAAGCACTTGGCGGTTTCGGTTCTCAGTCTAACTATAAATCTGCTGCTGAAGCTTTCTCGGAAGCGTGGGTAGATGCTTTCAATGAGGGCAGTGATGCACTTGATGCACTCAACGATAAGTTTGATGAGTATTTCAATACAATGCTCACCAAGCAGTTAATGAATAGAGCTACATCAAAGTACATTCAACCTATCCTTGAAGCATTCGATAAAGCGGTATCTGAGGGCAGCGAAGGTGGAAACAATGGTCTTGATGTTACCAAGAAAGAACTCGAAGGTATCAAGGAACTGAAAGACAAGAACCTTGCATTGTTCAATGAGTATGCAAAGAACTTGATGGACGTTCTCAATGTAAAGCCTACTGGCAGTTCAAATATCTCTGCTTTGCAGCAAGGTATTCAGTCTGTAACAGAATCAACCGCACAGGCGTTGGAATCGATACTCAACAGCCTACGATATTATGTAGCCACTCAGCAAGCTGATGTCCGCATCATCCGCGATACTCTTCTAGAGAAGCTCGGCAATAGTATCAGCGCAATAACGCAAGACACGTCAAGCAGTCCTGTACTCATTGAATTGAGATTGCAGACAACAATACTTACTGATATTCGCGACACCTTGGCTAGCTGTGTAAAGGGCGGTCACAAGCAAGGAAGAAACGGTATCAAGGTATTCATGAATTAGTTTTTGTGTTCTTATATATAAAATTAGGGCAAGCTCGGTTTCACAACTGAACTTGCCCTTTTTAAATCAACATAAATCTAACTAAACCTTAACTAATGAAGAAAGTAAAATTACACTTTATGCCTGTGTACCGCCGTACACTCTGTAAATAAGAAAATAATATAAATATTCTTTTACCAAACTTTGCTGTTTTAATGAGCCGTAAGACGTTATTTTTGTTCGTCCTTACAACTATTCCACTCTGACACATAAATCGTTCTTAGCGTCATTTTTTCGCCATCATATCCGATTATTTTTGTATCGTTGTCTTCTCCGTACTCTATAAGGTCACATTTTCCTTTGCATTCGATGCGAACTTCACTCTTTCCGCACACATAAATGCGAGTAACCATATTCTCAGGAACTTCAATCTCCAAATCCTTGCAGTACGCGACAAGGATAATCGTAGAGCGTGCCTTGATAACTCCATGAGCACCTATATACATTTCACTAGTATATCCATGCTCGTTACATTGATAGAACCCATTGGCAAACTCACCAAACTCTTTCAAAAGGTACTCTTTTGACAATCCCCAGCCGAAAGCAATAGAATCAGCCATAAACTCAATTCCGTTTGAATCAAGAGCCATATTTACCAATTCTCGCTTACTCGCGGCAGAATCCCATTTACCTTTATACTCTCCGCACAATCCCAATCTCAGAGCATTGCGCTTCAATGTCAATAATTCATTGCTATTCCCCATACCATTCTCTCAATCTATCGTTAATTAAAGTGTTCACATACGCATAGGTCTTGTCGTACCCGACAAGTTCGTGACACTTGCGGACACATCTCATAGCAGATTTCTCATTGATGTCCGCGCGCTGTGCAATAACGGCATAGGAAAAACCATACCGATTGTGTAGAACGTCAAGAACAAAGTTCCTTGCTACCGCTCTCGCAAAAGGAATATTAGTATTGCCGACATATAAATCATCTGCATTCACTCCTTCCTTTTCCTCGATGCTCATAGCAGTGTTCACTTGTTCACAAACCATCCGCTCCACCTTATTCATCGTATCATTACCTAAGTATATCATAGCCGTTATACCTTATTTTTATCTTTATAAACGTAACCTACCGTATCGCAAGGGTATTTATCATCTGGTGACAACACACCTGCATCTTCCATCTTCTGTCTGAAATCCACAGAAACCATAGGAACTAACTTGTGCAATCTAGAACCATCGGCAGCAGCCCAAATAGGCTTTAGATACTGAACAGGATTCTTAACCTTTACACCATCCCATTTGATTCCATTCTGAATGAATGGTATAAAGATACCGTCTCGCTTCACTCCGTTAGCATCACACATTCTTACAATTCTGTAATCTCGGAATAGTCCGTATTTCAGTTCAATATACCATTCATTATACATAAGCTATTCCTTTCCTTGATTAAGAGCCTCGGCTGCTTGCTCTGCCAATATTGCTTGCTGACCATGCTCAAAGTTCTTCTTCAAGTCCTCCTCTGTCTCTTCGGAAACTGGAGTATTCATTGTAGTTTCCAACAATTCTTGCATACGACCGAGGTAATCCATCTTATTCTTCGCGAACTTTGCAGCATCATCTGCATCAGTGAACGCTGTAATCGGATGGGTAATATTGGCTTCTGTGATGATAACCATACTATCAAGCATATCCTGATAAGTAACATCAGTCTCAGGGAAAATATCATTCTCTTTCCCCTTTACTTCGTTCTTCATCGCGACAAGATTTTCAAGCCACGCAAATGTTGTAGTGGTAAGCGCGCGACCTTCCATATCAACACCGCCCCAACGCTTAAAACGTGCTTCAAATCCAACATGTGTGTGGAAAATAGCACTATTCTTCAAAATGACAACGAAGAAATGTCCGAAGTCAGTAACGCTTTCAACATCCTTCTTGTTGATTCCGTCAACAACTTTAAGCAAACCTGCATTATTGTCAACGGTCTTCTTTTTTGCAATTCTAGCCATAACTATATATTATTTTTGTTCAACAATCGTTTTGTACTCGAAACCGATGCAAGATGGATTCTCTTCCGAAGTAAACCTAATCTCGTTAGGGTCATTACAAACTCCATCCTTGAAGAAGAAACAATCCTTGCACGTATATACCAGCGGAATAATGTCTCCGCAAGCATCATCGTCAGGATTTGCGTATGTATATAAGTCTTTGCCCAAGCAATATGGGAACTCAGAATCTTCGTCATTCAACAATACACAATCCTTGCAAGTGTATTTAATCTGTGCCATGTTCCTTACGTTTTTGATATTCCATCAATGTCAAGATACAATAGTTAGCGCAGTCAAGAAGAGCATCTTCCAATGGTTCGTTAGCAACTTGCGCTTCATTATCCTTCAACGTCTTGATACGATTTACTTTCTCGCGTATCTTTCCGTAGCCGTAGTTGATACCAAGCTCATCATACATTTCGGAAAAAGCATTCCCATAATCGTGATTCTTGCGCTTATAGGTATCGCTCATCTTGTCTGTGATAGCTTTGAAAGCTTTGCAGTCTTCATTTGACTGCTCAACGTTATTCTCGTATTGCGGAATATTAAACTTGCCAAGATAACAACTGTTCATAAGATTCATTTTGTTGCCGCTGCGACTACCACCGACGATAATTGCATTTTGCGCCCAATTACATCTAGGAACTGCCTGACTGAAAGCATAATCTATCTGACTACACTTAAATGAAGGATAGTTGTCGCAAAAGAAATCTTCTATACAGCTATACGATACGCCATTGATTTTTTTCTTGCTCATTACAGCTTGACCATATTCTTCGATAAACGAGGAATCAATCTGCCTACAAAACGCATCTACGTTGCACTTATTTACATTTTTAACAGTAACTACATCAAACTTGCCTGTTATATTGGCATTTTCTGTTATACTAAGAACACGAAGAATCGGTCTATACACCGTTACTACTGTATCCTTTTCCCCGGCAAGACACGTGTCTGTATAGTATTTACGGCTGAGCCATCCTTCATTGTCATTAATCAAACGATTGTAGAATTCAGCCTTGTCTTCATCATCATAGAAATCTCTAAACGGCAATACGAACTCCAGCCCAACCTTAATATCTTCTTTCTTAATCATAAGCTATTTCTCCTTATCTTTAATTTCAACGAAATCACCAATACCCAAACGAGCCTTGTTGATGCAAGACGCAATCCAACCAATCAGGTAGGCAGAAGGCTCGCCGCCGTGCTCCATACCTATTGCATCCTCGATGGCATCGCAGGCGTGAGAAGCTTCATGGCAGCAGTAATCCATCGACATATCCTTTGCGCACTGAAACGATACAAGAACACCACGTCTTTTGTCGCTCTTTCTAACAGCTTCGTCATACGTAACGCCGCCGTAATCCCTGTCAGGAGCATTACAACCGTCAAAGGTTGAATCTATCAGCTCTTTCAGGTCTTTTCCGATGTGTACCCAAAGCTTCAAAGGGTAAATTCCGTTTCCGTATTCGTAATATCCTTTCTTCTTCATACCTCATCATTTTTATGTTTCTCCCAACCTGCTTTTGAAAAAGCATACCAAGTATCACAAAGGTCAAGAGCAAGAACTGAACCATCATCAATAAGAATATCGCTTTTGACACCTTCAATACGAACATACATCATTGCTAAAGCATCATAAGGATTACTACGACCTTCTAGAAACGGATTTCTAAAAAGTTTGCTCTTATACACACTCGTAACAATAGGCACTTGAAGAACGTCTGAAATATTCTCAGTGCTAATCTCTATTGACTTTTTAAACTTCTTCATATTCTCAACTATTTATGTTAAATATATTTTAATTCAAGACCTAACAGAAAAAATCGCGTGCTCACGATTATGCAGTCATGGTCTTCGTTTGTCTTAAATAAACTACATTTTCCACCACTATCAACATTATATATATCATATCTTCCTTGAAAATCGAAAGCAGGTTTCAAAATGGTTTCTTCTTCTCCCACTTCTGCAATAAAAGGTGTAGGATTCTTGTAAAGGCTTTCCCAAGACAGAACACCAAATTTGTGTAGGAAATAATTATTATCTTTCCTCACAATATCTTCGTCTTTCAAAAACAGCCATATACCCTTTTTCACTTTATCAAGAATGGTAGCTGCTCTTTTATTATTTGCTTTATAAAAATTTACGCTCCAATAATCCATATCTCAACTATTTATTATGTAATCTACCTATATGATACCTAGAGCAAACCTTGCACAGGTAACAAGTATAACCAATCGCCTTCAACTTCGGATTCTGATTCAGAAACTCCCAAGCATCATCCTCAGTCTCATAGGCAACCTTCGCCTTCCAAGAATGAACCTTCTTAGTCCAATGTTCTGGGTCTGGTTTGAATGGCGGCACTTTGTTAGGATTGTGATGATTCTTTCTCATAACTCAATGATGTTAATACAACTATCATCAATCGCAATATAGCAATCAAGAGTTTCACGTCTGTAACCACCGAAATCAATAAGAATCTCAGAATCCTCACTTGCGCAAATAAATTCTTTGTTGGCGAGCAGCTCACTCTTCGTGATGGATTTCTTGACCTCACTAAAATATATTCTGCCAACCATAGGTGCATTGACTATTCCACCGACCTTAACAACATCATCTTCTGATGTTATATATATGATAGGTAAATCACCTTTTGCATCCTTAAATGCCGTGTTATTTAAAAGCTCTGCTTTGTTCATAATTAGTTACTTTTTAGTTGATGATGGTTTGCGACCACGTTTCTTTGTCGTATCGCGCTTACTGGCAGTGTAATCCAATGACGATTTCTTTGGTCTGCCTGGTTTTCGCTTTACAGGTACTACTTCTTGGTTCGGTAACTGCAATGTCTCGCATTCCTCATCCTCGCCAAATTCGTTCTCAAACTCTCTTCCATCACGCTTCTCTGCATCAGCATCATAGGCGCGCTTCCACTTGCGCTTGGCAACCTTCAACTGCTCTTTCTTGAACGCCTCTGATTCCTCATGAAGCTTATCGTAGTCTATCTCTGGTGCATCAAACTCACCTTCAATACTGCATTCGGGAGTTTTCTCAACGTCCTTTGATTCCATTTCCTTATGAATGCGGTCTTCCTCTGAAATGTATGGCTCTTCGTCAACTTTCTGATTATGACTGGCATTATACTCGTCAATGAACTCTTTAATTTCTTTCTTGGAGCATCCATCTTTCTTCATTTCTGCCAACTCAAACTCGAACTTCTGACGTTCAATGTCCTCAAATCTCGTTCCGTCCAAATCGCTTCCCTCATTGAGCACGTTGATTTTCTTGTTTTCCTCATCGGCTCTCATCTGTTTGTCAATTGCAATCTCCAATAACGCGTGATTAACGTCCGATTCCGTCATTTCATCGACCTCATAAGCCCTAGGGTCTTCACCAAGCTCGTTTTTCAGAAAGTTCTTCTTTGCTTCGATGCATCCGCTCGGCAAGAACTGAGCCTCATCAAGATACATGTAAGGATGAATGCTCTTGATAGACATGATAGGACTCGGTGTACCAAAATCTTGCAAAAGCTTCATGTATTTGTCAGCATTCTGCTGATAAATGCAGTAACATTCCTCCAAATTGCGCTTCTGAACAAGCACAACAGCCATTATCCAGAATGGGTCTTTACCATCCGTGTAGCGTTTCGGCAATCCCTTCGTCTGCAACGATGCCGCTTCCAACGCTCTATCAAGTGATTCTTCCTTTATTCGCATATATTCTCAACTTTTTAATGATTACAACACCTCGGAAGAACCATCATCAATGGTATCATCTTTCTTCAACTCCCATTCGTCGGCAGTCATAATCTCCCAATGACCGCAAACGTCCTGCGCTAATACTGAACCGCGCCTCACCTGCTTGTGAGCACCTGCCATATTGACGGCAGTAACGCTATAAAGCATATCGGTAACGTCCAGACCATCATCTACCGCATCGGTTGCTTTCTTGATGTCTGTAACGATAGGGCAGTCAAACAATGCTTTGATGTTCTCGCCCTTGACCTCAATTGATGTCTTGTATTTGTTCATAATTCGCATATATTTTAAAGCATCCACCGACCGTAGAAGGAACTCGAACCTTCTGTTTGCCTAGACTTGTATCTCAGAGATACGTCCTACCGCCTTGCGGATGCTGTTGTTTCTATTTTCCGCCATTCTTCAACCAGTCCTCAATCGTAGTACTGTCACCATCAAACGACTGACCGAAGACGTTTACCAACTTGACCGAACAGAGCAGATACGGAATGTTCTTGATGTTGTCCGTTGATGGCTCTGTAGCATCCTGTACCAAAAACAACGCTTTCTTCTGTCTGTAATCGTCATACCACAGAATCAGCGCACCCTCCAAGTATGCATACAGGCTATCCCATGCTTTCTCAGCAGCCTTTATCTGCTCAGTAACGGAAAGCTCGGTAGTTCCGTCAACATCATACCCAAATACGCAGACTGACAACGTAGCGTTGGTGCTCTCATGCCTAGCATTCGGGTCAATGAACACCCTCAACGCGTCACTCTCAGGATAGCTCTCGGTATATACACCCTTCTGCTTACCCTTTGAGTTCAATCCGTCCAATGACTTGTAGCGGACAGAACCGCCGCCGAAATCATCCTCCAGACTCTTACGCAATCCGTCTGCCTTCCAAGCTCCCTGCTCGGACTTCAAGTAACGCTGTATGTAGAATTTCTTTTCTGCCATATTCCAAAGTCGGTAATTCGTAAATCAAACATTTATGCTGCAAATATACGCCAAAAAATCAACCCAAAAACGAACTTTACATAGTTTAACAAATTGCAAATTTGTACTAAATTCCCCATATCTCGCATTAAATATCTGTTATCCGTATAAATCAGATTTTTCATATTGAAAATTTAACATTTCGCGCAATCCCCATATAATAATAACACGTAAATAAACCATTGTACCCTCGCGCGCAGCCGTAGTAGGGGATGTCAACCCCTGTATATAGTAAACTATATACTCATCCCCTAAGAAGAAAGCTTCGCATCAACCCCTGCAATAGATTATATAAACTGCAATACGTATATAGCAAAATATACATTAAACTCGAAAACAACCTTACTTTTCCGCAAAAATAAAAAATGATGCAAAAAGCTCGATAATTGAGTTCTAAGACGTTCAAAATGCTCTGGTGATAAACTATACTACAAAGCTGCATAAAACGCTATATGACGCACAGAAATAGCCAAAAGTAGATACTATGAAACTTTATGCAAAAGAAAAAGTAGATATGATATTCTAGAAAATGCTCAAAATTCGGTAGAAAAGCAGAATTGATAAAATCAGAGTATTTTACAAAAATAAAAAATAAAAAAATAAAAAATTTCGGACGAGAGCTGACCCACCCTGCGAGTGTTAAAAACGGGGGGGGTGGGGTGTAAATTACCCTATATAGGGATAAATCACTGAAAATCAGCGTTTTATTTGCGACAAAAAGGGGCGTTTTCAAGCAAAAACGGCAAAAATGCGGCTTTTTCGTTTCTGTTTTCGTTTTCTGCTGGATAATCCAAACAGAAGGAAAAGCGAGAAAACGAAAAGTAAAAAGATAGCACGTTTGTGCAAAGGTGCTGAAAAACCCGAAATTCCCAAAAAAAAAGCTTTCTACTTAGAATTAATCTAAATAACAAAATGCTGCATGAAGCGAGTACAAACAGAACGAAAAACCAAACACCAAACCTTATTTAGAATTATTCTAGATAACTGAAACGTATCAAATAGACGGCTGCAAAGACAGGAAAACGGCAAAGTAAGTACTTTCTATCTAGTAAGCGAGAAAACGGCTGCAAACGGCAAATAATACGCTTTTAGGCGTTTTCCCTATATATAAGGTACACGCACACAATACATATATAAAAAACGGCTGCAAAGGTGCAAAGATAGGGAAAACAGATAAAAGCATACAATAACCCCGATTTAACCTATCATTTTGCAAAGTGGAGATTGCATTTTTTGTAACGATTTAAGAAAATGCAGTTATTTTCAAGAAAAAAGCGAGAAAAAGCGTAATTTTTTGCTTAAAACTTTTGCCGTTTCAAATAAAAGTAGTACTTTTGCAGTGCATTTAGGAAATAAGGATGCTTAATTAGACAGAAGAATCCATATATCAAAATTGCAAGCTAGCCACCTGCGATGCTACGACGCTGCCAAAGGTGGAGGGGAGAAATGACGGCAAAGTGACTTGTCCTTTGTGTACGCAGCCCACGGCACTCGCTAAAATGCAAGCGTGCAAAGTAAGCGAGGATAAACAAAAAGCTATAAATTGTATATCTCAAAAAACCGAATGAGAATAAACGTATCGGAGTTGTTAGTAACTTAAACTAATAGTAGTAATTTATACGATTTCCCTTTATAAAGAATGTAGCTGCACAGTACATTGTATATTCAGCATTGAAACATCTTAAAGTGAGTAGCGAAAAGTCGGAGTAGCGAAATAAATTAGATGATAAATGAAAACCAAAGAAATATATATCCAAACTAGATGCAGGCGAAAACATCGGCTTTTCTGCAAGTTCGAGTCTTGCAAAGGGAACAAATTAGTAACTTAAAATAAAAGCAATTATGAAGTACGGTGAATTTGTAGAGCGCACAGGCGTTTATGTTAGTATTGGTGAGTTTGGAACTATCAACGATATGTATTTGCTTGCAGATGTTGGTAAGGATGATTTTTGCAAATTGTGGGTAAAAATGAACTTTGCCAGAGTTAAGGCTGCAAAGGAACAAAAAGCAAAGGAGGAAAAGGAGGCAAAGGCTATCGAGTACATTACAAAGGTACACAACAAGCTAGCTGCAAAGTTAAACAAAGATTTTATGGTTAATTTCTATATGCTAGCTATTCACGTTATCGGCTCGGCATCTTATAAGAAATTAGTGGATGCTATGCACGTATGCGGCATTATTGAGATTGATGAGTATTGTCCACTTGGGCATTATGTTGCTACCCTTGATAAATCAATAAATGAGTATTGGGAAAAGGTAGCAGAAAAGCATATTTAAACAAAAAGCCCACTACCTAATAAAAGATAGTGGGCACAAATTAAATCGAAAAACTCGAAATAACTTGCTTAATTAGACGTGTGCAAAGTTATTAGTTTTTTCCGATATAAGCAAATTAATTAGTAACTTTTAAATATTTTGGGTATGAAGACTTATAAAACAAATTATTCAGTAGCTGTAATTTGGTGTAATAATGCGCTTATTCTCTGTAACAACATTACAGAGATAGACCCTTCTGTTTATGATAATATGCGCTTTGAACTGTTCGATGAAGAAGACAGCACACAAAGAGATATTTATCAGTGGTTTATTACAGATTGCACCGATGACGATGTAGAGTATTTGGAAAAAACATTTGGATTGCTTTTCACTTATTCAGACCTTTTGGATAAGTATATCCTTTGCGTTGACCATTTCGGTACAAGTTGGGATTACGTTGAATGGACAACTACAAACGAATTGGCAAAAAGAGAATTAGGAGAAAAGAAGTAATTAAAACTAATTGGAGGGCAATATATGACAAATAAAGAAATTGAAAGCTATAGAAATAGCTATAAGGTGGTGAATGGTATTGGCTTTTGTCGTGTGAATAATGATATAAACGGGAATCCCCGATATGTAGTTCATTTTCTCGCTTTTACTACTGAAGAAGAAATGAAAAACGACAATTTAACCCAAAGTCAATTGTATGCAATTGCCAAAAAGCGTGCAAATGCTTTGGGCTTTTCTGTTTATCGTGCCAATTGGTACGGAGGCGGTTTTGTCGGGCAGTCTTATTCTTTGATTGATACGGCAAATAAAATAAATGAGATAGTAAACAAGTAATAACACTACCTTTGCACTCGCTTTGTTGTGGGTGCAAAGGTACAAATAATATAAGGATATGAAGAATATTAGAATTTTACGCATTATTGATATTTTGGCGGTTGAATTAGGAGATTTACGTAATATGTTAGAGTCTGCTTGTCGTGCATTTGATGAGGGCAAAGTAAACGGATGCATTACCAGAAAGCGAGTACAAAAGTTAAATGAGCGTTTTAAAGTAATAACAAAGCGCATTGTTTCTTTAAATGATGCAGTAAAAGACCATTACGCAAAGGGTAACAATTACTTTTTGAACACTTCAAAAGAAAGCATTAATAAAGATTATTCTAGCTCCTTAAATATGATTAATTGGGTATTATTTAATGCTTGCAGTTCATACGGATGGCTTAATAGTTTGATTAAAGATTAATTGGATATGGATATAACAATACCTTTCGTTTTCGCCCTTACATCTTACGTATTAGGCATTATTGTAGGGCGCAATTGGAATAAGTACGTAAAAGAGTAAATAACCCTTTAAAACGCAAAGAAAAATGAGAAAGATAGAACAAAGAATGGTTAACGCTGTAAATAATAAGGTTAACTATAGAGAAAGTAATACTGAAGTAATTATTAAGGGTGCAAATGTATTTGTACGCTTATATGATACGTATATATACGCAAAAGTACGTGGTAAGGTGTATTTTTCCGATGGCGGTTTTAATACTGCTACAACTAGTAGCCGTTTGCGTGCGCTTGGTGCAGACTATAGCACAAATGATAAATTGTGTGGCTGCAAACTTACTAGCCAAAAGAAAATGCTTAATTTGCGTTATTACGGCAAAAAGACAATATCATAAAAAAATATTGGATAGGTGCAAAGATAGTCGGTATCTCTAGACTGTTCGATTCAGTTTGCACCACAAAGTAACATTAAATAATTAGCAATATGAAAGATTTAAAGAAGTTAGCTGTAATACTCCGCGCTTTGGGTATTACTGCAAATGTAGTAAACGAAGAAATTACCTACAAAGGTGTACACGAATATGATAATATCTTTTGCGAGTGCACCAAAGGTATGGTACATTTCGACGTTTGGCACGATGATGGCGTATTTGAGTTGCATTTTACCTATAAAGATACTTTTGTATATGATACCTTATATTTGGATTGTCTTATTCAGGTAGTTAGCGAGATAACTAGTACTATATCCAAATTTGAGGGTTAAATAATAGAGTGTGTGCCCTTATCTTTTACCTTTGGTACACTTTATCAAGTTGGAAAAGATAAGGCTATATAGAGTAAATAAACGGCTAAATTACAAAGGTATGAATATAAATATAAAAGCATTGAAGAAATTTGTTATTATTACTTTCTTAAATTCTTGCAACAATTATCCATATTGTTACTATAAATATACTTATAAAGTTGGATGTCGTGAACTTGTTGCAATAATATCCGATATTATATATTCCCATCATCCACACCGTGATAATGATTTTCGCAAAATCACAAAAGGGATATTAAAATATATAGATACAAGAGATACAAAATACCTTATTGGAATAAACGAGTACAATAAAAACAGACTTTTGAAATATATTGCTTAAAAGTTACTATAGCCGTGAGTAGTTAGAGGCTACCATCCAAAAGCGAGATTTGGCACGGCACTAATTAAAGATAGGAGATAAGAACATGACAACAAAAGAAAAAACAAAGAATTGGTTGGATGCTGAATATAATAGCCTCCACTTGGAACATATAAGCGAGCAAAAAGAAAGCGAGTTAAAAGATAGATTCATTCGCTTTTATTGCAAGTTTGATAAACGACTGATACGTATCAAGCGTGAAAGAATAAGCGTATCACCGATTAAAAATGGTGGTGTGCGATTGTCTTTGGTAGCTTGGGGAAAATGCTATGGGCAATTTTATGAAGTGTAACTTTTAAACAATTGGATATATGAGCGACAAAGAAATGAATTTGGCTATCTTAAACAAGTTGTATGAGATAGCCGATAAGGTTTTTAATGAGGGTGTAAACGTGAAAGAAGGCAATTACACCGCATCCGATTTGGCAAAGATGAAGGATAGCGCATTTAAGGATGGCTATTTGGAGACTGAAAACAAAAAAGTCTATGACTATAGCGCACAAAAGATAGTTGAGAAAGATTGCTTTATTGCACCGATGGCGAGTGTAAATGTGCTATCTTTCGTTTGCTCATTTTGTGTAGTTCAAATCTTTGCATTGGTAGCTAAGTTTGAAAAGTTAGCTAGCATTGGTAGCAAGAAAAGAATGTTTATCAAGCAGAAAGATAATAATGAAGTACTTTGCACCGTGAAAGTACTTATCAACAAATACTACTCTAAGCTATCTTTGCATTGTGCGAATGATGATTTGCGCCCTGCTATGAAAAATGTATGCTTGGATATTAGAAACGGCAGGGCAGCCGCTAGCGATGGGCACACGATGATGATTAAGGGCTTGGATGTGGTAAGCACGGAACATTTTACATACGATTACAATTTGCCTTTGGTAAACGGAAAAGACTTCAAAAAGATGTGCTCATTAGCCAAGTCTGGCAGTACTCTTACTTGTAAGTTGGTACGTGAACCAAACGGCAACGAATATTGGGTATCTGAATGTTGTGGATATTACTCTAAGACTGAGGCAAACAGATACGTAAATTACTCTTCTGTATTACCTAAGATTAATCCTGATAATCTTTGCACCATAAACGAAAAGACTTGGAAGGGTATTTCTAAATGGTTGAAGAAAAACAAAGGTTTTAATTCTATCGGTTTAGTAATAATCAAGCATAAAGAAAATGATAATCGTATTACATTCACAATTAACGGAATGTATGATAATCATGATGGTATTGAGATTTCTTGCGAGTGTAAAAACGTACCAAACAAGAATTTTGCGATTGGATTAAAGATTGATAGTCTGCTGAGATTTGAAAACTTCAATTTTGCACTTGGAAGATATGCTAATGAAGCTTTGGTATATGTAGGTAGTTTGGAAGTTGGTATGATGATGCCGATGTTTATTGATGATGAGTATAACGGTTTCAAACTATCTGATGGCAGCATTGGCGCATACGATTATTGTGGATTTGCTGAGTCCTTGGATATGCCTACAAACGAGCCTTCAGAAGACGTTATTCCTGCAAAGGTGGATAATGTTACAACTGAGGAAAAAGAATGCGCTACAGAGGATAAAACAGAGCAAACAGATTTCAAGCGAGATATAACATCAAAGATTATCATTTGTGGCATTCCATCTTATAAGGATAGCGCACCTGCAAAGGATGTTGCAGAAACAAAGGTTGATGCACCCGATGCACCCGATGCACCTGCAAAGATAGTACCATTGGATAAGTCTAGCAATAAGTTTAGCTTTGATGCAGTTGGTGTAAATGTAGGCGATGAATTAACCTTCATTGATGGCACAAAGGTTATTGCAGCAGAGGATAATAAGATTATCTTTTGTGGGGAGTTATTCACTTTGTCTGGATTCTGCAAAGAGTTTATGCCCGATGATAAGCGAACAAAGAGTAATTCCTATCGTGGATGCGCTTTCTTCTTTAAGGATGGCGTTAAATTGGAAAAGCTATTTAAAGAGCAGCAAAAGAAATCATTGGTATCAAGCAAAGAAGAGAAAGAGATTGCAGCCGTACCTGATGATACATTGGATAGCGTGCCAAATGAGCATCTAGCGAGCGAGAAATGCACCGAGCGGACAATTACACCATTGGCAAAGGAAAACGTCTCAGAGCGCAAAGAAACAGCATCAGCCGCAAAGGTTGTGTCTATCTCTACAGGTGTTCCTGTATGCTTGGATATTCCACCGAATAATATGCGGTTGGATATTGCAGCAAACAAGCCGTTTAATGCGGTTGTATATTGCAGCAAACAAGCCGTTTAATGCGGTTGTAGGCGATTGCTTATGTGGTGTTGGCAAAGTAGTACATACGCTACCTTTGCCACCTCCACGGAGCAAAGTAATGAGTGAAATAACAAAAGTAAATCAATTAATAAAGAAACAGAAATGGAAAAAGTATTCGTAGTAAGTATTAGTAAACATTGTGAAAGTCGTGTTTATGCAGCAGAGGAAGATAGAATTGTACCTCGCATGACAAATGGTGTATTACGTATCTTTGAAAGTAAGGATGACGCAAAGAAATACATCGAAACATTCTATAACGAACAAGCAACTGATAATGCGTCTTTAAGTAGTCGTGACGAAAAGAAAGGTAGTTATAAAGCGACTTTGAACGACTGGTATAATGAAGACGATAAAGCAACTACTTGGGATGGCATACCATTGAAAGGTTGCAAGCAGAAAATCACCATCAAATTGTACTCTATGGAATTGACTAAATCAGGTTCAAATGCAGATTTGGATGATGATATGTACGATTTGCTTGCAGGTGAAGATACAGATAGGGCAATTATAAACTAATAATAGAAATGGAAAAGACAATAACAAAAAAAAGAGGCACTGGAATATATTAAGCAGAATATAGGTAGGTGCAATTTGTCTAGCTTCAATATAGGAACAACTTATGTTGATGACGAGAAAAATGAACTGAGTACTATAGCATTTTTACGTGGGTATGTTATTACAGAGGAAATAGAGTTTTGCGAGCATCTGAATGTTCCTTGCTTTAAGTTTTCTCATGTATCACCTTGTTATATGGATTTGCATGCAGAATATACATCTGAAAGTATATGTGGTTTAGGTACATTTGAATATTTCTATCTAACCAAATCAAACTTAGATGTTTTGTTAGATTTTATAAGAATAATAACTTCAAAATAGTAGAAAGGGTTAAGCTATGAACGAATTGGAAAAGTTAATGATAGCAGAATCAAAGAAGATGGCTATCGAAAAGAGCGTGGAAGACAAAAAGGTTGAAAAGTGGCATGATGAGACACTTGAAAAACTGAGTTTCTTAGAGAACTACGACTGCGAGCTTGATAATTGCAATGATAAATCCAAAATACACATCACTCACGGCAGACAGATGATAGAGATAGCTTTGGTAGGAGATTATCGTGACACGGACAAAATTTGGAGATATGATTTGGATAAGCCGCTCAAAGTCGATTGGAGATACAATAGCGCATATACCAATGACAAGTCGGAGTTAACTCTAGAGGAGTTCGTGAAAGCTTTGGTAAGACGTGGAATTATTAAAGTAGAGGGTTAAGCAATGAAAGTATATGTAGTTATCAATTCACACCAGCATGGACTGGGTGAGGCAGTTGAGGTTGATGCAGAAGTCTTCGATACCAGAGACAAGGCTAGAAAAGCGATGGAAGATAAAGGTCTGAACACGTTGGAAAGCTATAAGCATTCATTGGATTGTGACGATTTCCAAATCAGCGTTTCAGATTTCTTCTATCATATCTCAGACAACGAAGGTGAGACGTGGGATAATTTTGATATTGTAGAACAAGAATTAAAGTAATAAGACTATGGAGATTGAGAATGCAGCTTATTGCCCTATCAACGAGAAAGACCTTTGCCTTGATGAGTTAGTAAGAGATTTGTTCAATGATGACAATATTCCTGGAATAAATACAATACAGAAATGGTTGGATTTGTAGGAAACAATCCTGTATTAGTACGTCAGGAAACCGATAACAAATTATTGGTAAGATTCCTTGGCGATGCCTGGTGTCCTGATGTTGTTGAGGAATGGGTGAAGAGAATTGAACACGATAAGAATAATGATGTAGATTACGTAATTGATTCTTATATGTTTGGAGTGATTGAGAATGACCGAGAACGTAAAAGCAGAGATTTTCACGTATCATTCTATTATCGTGGATAATAAATAGAAGAAAGTAACGTTTTAAGTAAGATAGGATAGGAGATAGGAGAAATGAAGACAATAGAAATTAGCAATACTGGTGGTGTATCTGTAACATACGACATCGTGAACATCGGCTGTAAGGACTGCCCTTACTGCATGATGGCAGAAGGTCACTACCTTTGCCGTTCTGACAAGAGCTGTAACGCAAAGGCAAATATGACCGATGATGATGATGAGCCAAAGCAGAAAGTAATAATATACAGTCGTGTCTCTACTGAAAAGCAGACATTGGAGCAGCAGGAAAGAACAATCAATGAGTGGCTGAATTGCCACAATCTGAAAGCTACTCACGAAGTGAAGGAGGAAGGAGTATCGGGCAAAGTATCTTATAAGGATAGAAACCTTGGTAAGGTAGTATTGCCGATGCTTGATAAGGGTGATATTCTTATCGTGTCAGAGGTTAGCCGTATCGGTCGTTCTATGAGCGACATCAACAAGTTTGTTAATGACGAACTGAAACCACGTGGCGTGCGCTTGGTTATCGTACAAATGGGCATTGACCTTGATTGCAGCCATTTGAAAGCGATAGACGAAATGCTACTGTTCGCTTTCTCATTCTCGGCACAGATGGAGCGTGAACTCATTCAAGAGCGAACACAGAGCGCATTGGAAGTACGCAAGCAGAAGTTGGCACAAGACGGAGAATTTATCTCAAAGTCTGGTAAGGTTGTAAAGAAGTTGGGCAGACCTAGAAAGTGCGACTTGACGAATGCACAGAAGGCTGCATCGGAAAAGCGCAAGAAAGAGGCTGCTGAGAAACCTTGCAACAAGGCTATATGGAACGTGGTTAAGAAGTGTACCAATGACTTCACGGAACTGACTACACCTAACTTTGCCGATGCAGCTATGATGTTGCAGCAGATGGGTGTTTATTCGTCCACAGGCAAGGTTCTAACAAAGGAACTGGTAAGAAGTGCGTATTACAATCTACGCTCAGTCTATGGCAGTCAGGTTTATTTCAGACGTTGTTCTGCCAACTATCGTGTAATGCGAGAAAAGGGTATGACTGATGAAGAGATTCAGCAGTATTATAAGGAACTGAATAACAATAACAATAATACAGAGGAGGAATAAGTTATGATTATAGCATCACTCAAAGGAAAGATATTCAAGAAAATCCATAACTTGGTGTACGATGATGGAGAAATGGTAAATGCTAAGATACCTAGTTGCCGCATCAATATGACGGAAAAAGATTTCGTTGATTTCGTCAGAAGTCTTGAATGCAGCTACAATATCTCAATAATGTATCACGATTAAAACGGAAAAGTTATGGCATTTTTAATAGCAATTTGGCTTATCGGCACATTGTTCGATTGCGCTATGGGCAGAAATAAAGATTAAATTTTCTGCCCTGCATACACAATATAATGACGCATATTGCGTTATCTTTTGAAATAATATAATAACCAAACAGCCCTACCGCATCACGGTTAAGCGATGAGTTATGAAGATTAATACTTTCCCTCGCACCAAAACAGAGGCTATGGAGATTGCTAAAGAGTACATTTCAAATCCTGATGGTCTCGCTTATGATATGGATATGAGTGTTGAAGAAGCTAAGGAATTGGCAGAGATTGTATGTGAGCATCTCATCCTCACCGTTAAATGCGATGGTGACGCTCCATTGAAGCTTTATTATAAGTTTGAAGAGTAATTATAAATTAGTAACATCTAAGCCCTCGACAACACGGTTAAGGCAAAAGTATGAAGAAGAATATCGACAACTACATTGGTAGTATCGTTCACGACAACGAAGATGCCATTATGAATGGTTGGTACAGCAGTATTGCAGACTATATCATCCACAACGCAGAGAATGGCGCAGGTTGGTATGAGTACTTTGATGATTCAGAGACAGAAGACAACTTGGGCGAGCCAACACAAGAGCAAATAGACGAATTGGAGGCTTATCTCGAAGAGAATTACAACTATCTGCCTGAGTAGTATGTATCGGCATCCAAAGACCACCAAAGAGCATTTATTATTCTCCTTGGTGGTAATTATGATATTACTAATTATTAAATACATTTTTAAGTTATGAAGAAGATTTTATCGGTGATGGCGATATTGGTTGCAGCTATCTTTATGATGGCTTGCAAGGAAGAGCCGAAAGAACCACAGATAGTAAACGATTCAAAGGTTGCTCTAAATTACTACATTGCTCACTATGCAAGCAATCCTGCTGAGTTCAAGGTCATTGGTTTAGATACCTTGATAGTTAATGATAGCCTTTGTATCTTGGATGTTCAATATATCACGGAGAACGAGAAAGGTGGGCATACAAACGCAAAGGGTCAATATGTTTACCTTACCTACAAGGGAAAGAAATACAGCTATTTCGTTGATGGCATCAAAGATAGATATGATGCGACAAAGATGTATCTGGACGATTTTAACTTTGGAGATTTAAAAGGAAAATCTTTATGCGCTCCTATTCGTTTCGTCAAGACATTAAGCGATGCAGAAGATATGGCGATATTGGTAGGTGCAGACGATATTAACGCAAAGTACTTTGGCAATCGCAAGAATTTATCTCACGGAGATTCTTTGTACTACAATGCTTGCACTCTGACGGAAATATTCGCTGGCGATGTACCTCAAATAGATAAAGCTGACATATCGAATATTAAGCCAATAGAGGTAGTCGATATGAGCAAGAAGTAACTATCCTCCGTGCTGCCAACAATAGATGCTACCTTTATTAGCCCTACGTTTGCAGCGTGTTCCCTTCTTGGTGCGTGCAGCGCAACGACCCGATGAAGCAGACGAGCCACCCGAAGAACTACCACCTCCGCTTGGCTCGTATTTCTTTCCTTGCTCAACCTCGAATGTATCTGCAATATTGTACTTGTCATTATAGGCAACAAGCAGACATTTGCGGTTTGAGCCAGTATTATTCTCATCGACTGAAACGTAAATCTTTCCGTAATCGACTTTGAAATCCGCTAACCAATCGCAATATTCGAGAGGCTCTACATCAAGACCGTCTCTTGTCTCGTAATCACAATCATACCTTATGTATGTTCTCGTTTCCCAGCTGCCCATATAGGTGTTGCTGACAATTAAATAATGCCAGTCAGGTATCTCGCCGAAATCATACTTTTTGCATCCCACGATGGATATAATCGCTAAAATTAATATAACAAATGCTTTCTTCATATCTAAGATAACGAAAAGCAATTGGATATATTGTATTACTTGCAAACTTTTTAACCGCTTACAGAAGAAATTTTCACTATCTCTTTGAGTTCTCAGATATTTTGCCTATCTTTGCAAGGTGAATCATTATGGAGAACCCCTCTATCTATCTCAGCCCTGCATCATCATTTTTGGTGGTGTGGGGCATTTTTATTTTGTTAAACAGAACTAAATTTTATGTTATTTGTAAATCATTATTATCTCCCGAAAATCCCCGTATCTCTATCTAAATATCATATATGGATATTATATGCAATTTTCTCGCTCTAATATTCCTTTCGTGTTGTTAATAAGCGTTTTAGGTACATTTTTTATTCTCAAAAATAATGCTTACCTTTGTATCGCAATTCAGCAGTACGAGGGTTGATTCGCACTAACATTAGCAAACAAAACCTTGTAGAAATATAAGGTTTCATCATAAAGGAGACCCTCAAACAGCTCGTACCTGTTTGGGGGTTCTCTGATTTTAGGCTATGCGTACATTAAGTATCAGAATGGATTTGGTAAGGCGATATGCTTGCGGTGCTACTCCACAAGAGGTGAAGCAACGCAAGGAATTGCTTTGCTTTGCCATTTGGTGCAAGATGCAGCATAGTAATTCGGTAATGTTCCAACTTACAAAGAAAGATCTGAAAGTACGTCTGGGAGTTGGTTACGACAAGGCTAAAAGATTGATTAATCAGATAAACGAAGATTCTCTGTTTAGCAATCTTGGTAATGGTCGTTTTATTGTAAACTCATTCAAAGATAAGGAAATCAAGTACAATCGTAAGCAGGGAACATATAAAGGTGCTTTGGTTTGTAAGATGCCAGTAAAAAAGGATTTTACTCTCAAAGAAATATATTCCATCCTTAACAACATTCTCTACACATTCGTGATTTGCGGTGCAGAAGATAACAGTTTCAACGTTGATTACAACTCGGTGTGTATCCCGATGCAACTTACCACGAAGAAGTTTATGAAAGTTGTCAATATGGGCTATGGTTCTGTGAGTAGAATCAAAAAACAGCTTATTAGTAGAGGAAATATTAAATCATCCTTTGCAGAGCAGCACGTGGCAGACGATAGAATCAAAGGACAGAAAGAACTTATATTGCAAAGATTTGGTAGAAAATCGTTTTCTTATAGTAGAGGACATTTTCATTATCTTATCATTCCTTGCTCTTACTCTATTGAAGACCGAAGAATATCTGACAGCTTTATGTTCCAGATATACGACTACGAAAAGAACAAATACAGATGTAACGGCAAAGGTAGGTCATTCGCCAATGTTATTGGCAGTGACGACCCTCACGACAACTATTGTTCTGGGTAAATTTTACCGAGTCTTACTTTGGATATGTTTATATTAGTAGTTAGTTGAGGTTATATGTGTTTTATATTTTATAGAAGGCTAACACGTACACGTGAAAGCCAAGATAAAAGAAAATTTATATGAAGAAAATTGAAGAGAAATACATTAAGACTGAATGTAAGGTTGTAGCCTATGATGTTTACGTTGATAATGTATGCAAAGGTAAGAAAGGGGCTTGTAGTTCTGCTTATCTTGTGCTCAAAGATGGAAAAGTTATCGGGAAGTCTTCATATTTTGCCGATTCTATTTCAAAGGTCAGAGCGCAATCAATAGCCATTACGAGGTCTATTCGTGAATTGTGTAAAGGTGCAAACCTAATCACGGTTCATTTGCCCGAAAACGCTCCGTTTTATAATAATCTCGAAACAGATGAAGAGATTACAAACGAAACCAAATCGGGTGATATTATCCTTGCATTCAGAAAACTTACAGAAAATGTGGAGGTGATTTTCGAGGTTGCAAAGTGGTACACTGCCGATAAATACAATACGCAAGTAGAGGAAATGGCAAAGGCGGAGTACGATAAGAACTTTAGAGACCCTGGAGATAAGCCAACTTATCAAGAATTTTGTGATTACTGCAAAAAGACAGGATGGACAGAAGAAGGATTTGATGATGCACTTTGGAACTTTCTCGAAAGCAAGAAATGGTTGACAAAGAAAGGAACTAAGCCTAAGACTTGGCAGAGTTTGGCAAACGCCTACAATCCTACGATAAGAAAGAACGATGATAGGTTTATGTCTGTGGATGAGTTGAAGGACAAGAAACGTAAGGAAGCAATGCGTGAAGAAGTGGAAAACAAGAAATATACAGGTCACTACATTTGCTATACTGACGGAAGTTGTGATAACTATTCTACTCATCGTGCAGGTGGTTCTGCTTATATCGTAATTAATGCAGAGACTGGTGAGATAGAGAAAGTAAAGTCGTATCATACGTTGGGTACTACCAACAATCGTATGGAAATGCTTGCAATTATTTCTGCCGTAAACTATTGCCCGAAAGGTTCACATATAGTTGTCGTATCTGATTCTAAATATGCTATCAAGATGTTTAAATTCACGAACTGGGAAATTGGAGACAATATCAAAAATCCCGATTTAATCAGAATGTACCGAAAATGTGCAGAAGGAAAGGATATTCGCCTTGATTGGATTAAAGGACACGGAAAGGACAATATGAACGTTCAAGCCGATTGTTTAGCATTCAGAGCATACGAACGAGCACTTGAAGAGAATAATCTTCCGATGGCTCCTGAAAAATACAGAGCACAAAGGAGGGGTAAACTAACATTAGAAGAAACTGCGTAATGAGTGAGTATATAACAAAAGAGCAAGCCAGTGAATTTAGTTGCACTGGCTGTGCTTTCAGAAAAATAGCAGAAAAAGGTTCTCATAAGGGTAGCGATATGTGTTCTGCACCCGATATAGAACCATTTATAAGCTGCATGAAGAATAAAGTCGTATTTATTAAAAAATGATATTTATGGATAAGATTATAGAAGGAATGAAATTCTTTGATGATTCGCTATCAAAGAAAGGCAAAATGACAAGAGACGATTTTGCTGCCAGTCGTAGGGTACTACGTCGTAAATACCAAGATGAAATGGATAAACTTGCTACTGAATATGCAGTAAGAAATTCAATTTATCATGTTGGTGATAAGGTAAAGGTTAACGATTTATGTTGGTTAAATGAACCTTGTACCATTTTGGAAGTAAAAGGCAGATACAATATTATGATGGAAAAAGGAGTTCCAGTTATATTGTACGTTATCAAAATGGAGTGCGATAAAGAAACTTACGAAGTTATGGAATGCAAGGTTGTTGGGTATGTATAGTAACGTTTAAATTTGAAGAATATGTTTGAAGTAGTTCTTATTTTAGTTTTGATTGCCATTGATTTAGGCGGTTCAATGGTAGCACACAACCTTTACGTAAAGGTTAACTTCTGGTATCGTCTGATGTTTTGGGCAAGTTTTACTTTCTTGCTTTACAAGGCAGGTTTGTTTGATGTTTTAATGAAGTAAGCGTATGGAAGAGATAAAAGGGATTCTTTGTACATCAACCGTAGGTAGTGATGAGGAATGTAATGGTGTACGTATCAAGAAAGAACTTGGAGTAGTTGTTGCTATAGACAACGAAAACGAGTTCAAAGGTGTATTCACAAAGTATGGCGAAGTGGATATTTTCAAGCAGTTGCTTTCGCAAGAAGTAAGCCGCCACTATACGAAATACAAAGCGTTCCCTACGGAATCTTTGATTCCATACAAGGATTGTGGAGATATTATCTTTGACTTCATAGAGGTTACTTACGGAAAAATGTATGGCGGTTATGTTTATGTTGTACACTACAACTTTGCAAGCACCGCATCTTAATTAATAATATTGATTATGATGACAGTAGGAGACAGAATTAGAATTACGGCTCAGATTGCAATATTGAAGGAAATTGCCATTGACTATAAGGGAAAGACAATCGACAACGTTATTCAGCAGCTAGAGCTGAGATTGGCAGATTAAATCTGAAACAATAAAAGAGTTGGTAATATGGATAGAATCACAAGAAGAAAAGCTGCTGAGATACTGGGAGTATCAAGACAGACTATTAGTAACTATATAGAGCAGGGTCTGATTGGCAGTTATAAAGACCATAGTATCGTGTATGTGAATAGCGAGGATATTAAGAAGTACGCTGAGAAGTACAAAATACTTGCAGTCAATGAAAAGATGATAGATGATAAGCTCAAAGAACTCAAAGAGCGCAAGAATGCTATTAATATAGAACTTGCCGAAATGAGAAACGCTGCTACAGCAAAGGGGAAATTATCAGCTAATGAAATAGGTATGTTATTTGTGGCGATAGATGCCATTTCTTATCTAGATATTGCGCCGCATATTAGTTATCGTGAATCCCAAATGCTAAAAGGGATTATTAAAGGTAAGACTTTTGAAGACCTAGCCGATGAGTATGACCTTACACCAACTAGGATTCGTCAGATAGTAGCGAAGACATGCGATAAGTTTTCACGTAACGAAATTACAATTATCGAGCATATTTCCACCAACAAACATTTAGTGTCTGAGGTTGCAAGACTGAACAGAAAAATCAAGGATATGCAGATGGATTTTGATTCATACAGACGTGAGAAGGGCGATAAACCTAATAGTGATATTGCTACTCCGCCAAAGATTTTATCTGAGAATGTCGCTAACTTCGGTTTTCCTGTACGTATTATGAACATATTTAGATATAGTGAAGTATATACGGTTGGCGACTTACTAAGAAAGCTTGATGTTAATTCTTTAAAGAATCTTAGAAATCTAGGAAAGAAAAGCATTGATGTAATACTTGGTTTTATTGAACAAAATCATTTAACCTTCAAAAATGAAGGAGAATCTGATGAGTATTTCTATATGCGTCTTAATAAATTAATGGATAAAAAATATGAAGAAAATGATTAAGAAAGTATTAGGGTTTGTTACTATCGGTAACGTCAGTGTATTGATTGCTGCGATGACAGGCGTATTCTATCTGTTTATCAAACGTTTTGAGCCAGCTATTTTGTATTTGCTTTTGGCGATTGCAATTTTGTTTATTAACGTTTTGTTTAGAAAGTATGGCGAAGCACTCAAACTTGCAGAAAAGTGCAACGACAATGAGAGGGATGCTATACAGACAACAATATGGGCTTATGATGAGCTGCACCTTGAAATGCAGCGTCACAGACTGACCGCAATACAAGGTATGAAGTATAAGAATAAGGCTGAGTTTATGCAGCGCAAGAAGAGCCTTACTCAATACCTAAAGTATTCTGATGCGTTAGATAGCATCTATGAACAAGAGGTTGAACGATTGCATAAAATGGAGAAAGAAATTGAAAAGAAGAATAATGATGGAAAAGACCAAGGAAATGACTCTAAAACAGAGACTGCAAAAACTGAGTGAAGAACCGACACCGTTCTTTCACTCGCTTACACCATTTGCAGCAGGATTCACGCAAGGATTCAATAGCGAGAAGAAACGTCTTGTTGCTGCATTGGTGAATAACTCGGAAGTCACAAAGGACTTCATCAATGAGCCTATCAGCGTACCTATTGACAATAATAGTCTGTTCATGCACGCTTTCATTGATGGTTCTGTTGACTATCGTAAGAAGATAGGTGATATTCTATCGAGTAAATAGCAAGAAAGGGAGGTTAATAGCCTCCCTTTTTTATTTGCCCTTTTCTAAACTTTGCAATAATTACATAATTGTATCATTTAAATCTTCGTTCAAGTAATCAATAACCTTTCTGTTGGCTTCGTCAATCTTTGATGTATCGTACTCTACATAAACGCCAGTTATCGAATTATCCCAAATAGAGTGTCCTAATGCCCTTCCGATAATCTCCATCGGTATTCCTATCTTTGCGGCGAACGTTGCCCACGTATGGCGATTCCAATAGCTCGTCAAGTCTGGCTCAATCGCATCATTTGTGCGGTCATATCGTATTCCGTCATATATCTTTCTTCCTAAAGAACGAAGACAATAATTACACTTAGTCGTGAACTGAGCATACCCTGCTGAATGGGTAATCTTCATAAATGAGAATAATTCGTTACTGCTGCTATTATTCTTGTATCTGTCTATAATCTCTTTAGCCTCTGGTTCAACTCTAATATCGTACAATCTATTCGTCTTATTACGGAAGAATGATATGCGTCCGTCCTTATAGTCTTCCTTGGTAAGGTCGAGAATATCCGACAAGTTCATACCTATCAGATAGAAACCAAGCATGAAGAAATCTCTGTATATACTATCGTGGGCATCGAGTTTAATATCTCGTATTGCTCGTAACTGCTCTACAGATAGATTTCTCTTGCGTGTTCTATCCTTCTTGAAAGCTGCCCTCTCAAATGGATAATTAGTAGTGAGCTTCTTTCTTCTTGCCCAATTAAAGACTGACTTCAATTTGTCAATATCTCCAATGATACCATTGTTGCATCTGCCTTTTTCTTCCTCATGCTTATAGAAATCCTCTACCCATTGGAAATCTATTCCATCAAGTGTTGCATTCTCATCATATACGGAAATATCCGTTATGAGACGTTTGTATGCAGCGATAGTACCTGTTTTATCCTTTGTGTCGATAAACTTCTCTATTACGCTAATAATGGTGTTTCTGTTCCTTTTCTTGCCTACAATCAACTCTTTAAGATGTTCTTTGAGTTCGTCAACACCTTCATTGCTATGCTCATTGATGTAATCATCACACATCTTATATATCTGCGCAAGTCTATTGGTCTTAGACTTTGCCGACTTGTCGGAACGAGGAAAAATCATTCCTTCAAACTTCTCTGTTGTCTGTAATCCAGTTGACAGATAAAACCTCTTGTACTTATGCGTGACAGATAAGTACACCTTAAAATCTCTGTTATCAATATATACTTTCATAACTCATTTCTTCTTTATGCTTGCATATTGCTTGCAAAAACACCTAGTTTTTATCCGTTTTACGGGGTTTTTAGGGATATTTTCGCTAGCAATACAACAAGTGTATGTTTATAACTTACTGATAATCAGTCAGAATGTCTTTTGTGTAATTAAGAGGATGATCTTCTTGTCTGTATCAGCCATAACTTTTTGATTTTTATAATGTTGTGGTTGCTTTAAAATATGTCTGCTTGCATATTGCTTGCATTCTCACTTCTTTGCCAGCAAATCCATTAGCTGCTTAATTTGAGCATCTTTGCTTTCTATTTGCTTGCGTAGGTCTTCAACCTGTTCTTTTAGCAATTCCACTTCGTTTGAAGCATTATTGCCGACAATCTGTTTGTTGTGGTGGGCATTCTCCTCGTTCACCATATTTATATTAGGTGTTCTATCTTTCCCAAAAACCCAGTCACTTGGACTAACGGCTGCTTTATCATCAAACATATCGCCATCAGAATTTACTAGCCATTCTTTTCTCAGACCTAGATTGTAGCAAATCTTTTGAATATCATTCTTGTTGAAAGAATACTTGGTATTACTTTCGTTCATCTTCTTATTAAGATTAGCTTGGTCTATGTCTATGACCTTACAAAACTGACTCATCGACTTGAATTTACTTATGTCGAAGCAAAACTTTAAGTTCTTCGTAATATCATTCATAACTCTTAAAATCTGTTTAAAAATTACACAATACGCGCCATCTTTTGTAAACAAATGTTAAATAACCAAGAATAACAAAACTTTCTCGTTGAAAAATTTGGTTATATTGGGTTATTTTCGTACCTTTGCAATCGTTAATCAGTTACAACACTGATAGACGAAAAAGGTGGGACGGAGTTTAAAACACCGTCTAAGCTATTTATCCACTGCAAAGATAGTTATTTAGCTTCGTTCTACCAAACTTTTTTGGTTAAATATAGTTATTTGAAGAAAAATAATGAAGATAGAATATAATCAGGAAGAGGTTCGTCGGAGGGTTGCAAAGGTTATAGAGTTGGGCAAATATAAGTCCACAAGGTCGTTTTCGATTGATGTTGGTCTCGATTGCTCTAACCTGTCAAAGATGTTGAATGGTAAACAGAATTTTACCAAGGCAGCTATGATGGCTATCTGTTCTAACCTAAAGATTGATTTACAATGGCTCGCATACGGAAAAGGTGATGCGCCTGTAATGATAGGTCAGATAGATGATGCAGCACAATTACGAATCGAAAAGGCAAGACTCGAAGAACGAGTACAATGCCTAGAAAACGAAAAAGCATTTCTGCAAAGAATGCTTGAAAAGTAATAGGAGAATAATAAAATGGCAACACCGAAGAAGAAAGTAGTGGTCGAAAAGATTGCTAAGAAATGGCTATCGACTGATGAAGCTGCATCATACATAGGTATGGGAAAGTCATTCATCGTTGAGTTGAGAAAGAGCGGAAAGCTACCACACTGCATGATAGGTCACTCTGCATTCTTCCTCGCAAGCGATATAGATAATCTGCTTGAAAGCCATCGTGTGTATTAATGAAGTTTTGTTTCATACTTACCAAGCGTGGTAAATGGGCGAGTAAATGCTGATTCGTTTGTGCTCGCCCAATATGGTTTCGTAGCTCAGTTGGTTAGAGCGGTCGGCTGTTAACCGATAGGTCGCAGGTTCGAGTCCTGCCGTTACCGCAATTCTTTTAGAATCAGATTATCACTACAAGTGATGAAACTGAAAGCTAGAGAAGAGTTCTTTGATATATTGACGCACAAAATAGTATGCGTGGAAAAGAAGTAGCCGGAGAGCATCGATGGATGCCGTGACCTGGCGAAAAGGACGCACGACATACGAAAAACTAGTCAGTAACAGATATTACATAGACTATACCGATGAACTATGCTGAAACATCAGCACAAGCAAAGGGCATAATATAGGTCTGTATCGTTTGCTATGTAGTATTCTAGTCGAAGTATGTATTATTGCCATCTTACGTGTAAGATATTTATAATATGTATGGAGTGTCAACGGAACGTCAATGCTAGCTGTATCGGGAATACGGAAACGATTAATATCGTGGCATTCACAAACGACAGAAAGTTCCATGGTTTTAGATACATAAAACAGCAGGGTATGGTGTAAGTGGTATTCTTGCACACCTCGCACAATAGATGATACCTCTTCTTATCGTGTGAGATAGTGGCGGTTCGACTCCGCCTCCCTGCACAAATTTTCAATTATTATTATTAGATAGTACAACGTTTATTACGAATATAGCAGTCTAGCCAACTCCATATAGGGGTTGAGTCAAAGAATGAGACTATAACACTTTAAAGTTGAGAACACTCTCGTACTTTAAATACATAAAACAAAGAGATACTTGGTGTAAACGGAAGCACACCATACAACTAGAAGATACCGTTCTTATCGTATGGAAATGTTGGTTCGAGTCCGATAGTATCTCCAATACGATTCTAATTGTTTTGCGAGAGAATTACCTCTCGGTTGAAAAAATACTATATTCATAGTTTTAATATCTGAATTAAAGTTAGGAAAATGCAGTTTGTCTGTGAAGATAGGCTGCACATCGCAGGTTGGAGCAGTTGGTAGCTCGCTAGGTTCATATCCTAGAGGTCGCCAGTTCGAGTCTGGCACTCTGCACCATTATATTTTTTAGGTGATACAAAATAAGGTTTATTAGTTTTTAGTTATTATCGAAAGGCATATTGTTCGTGAGAATAGCATGCCTTTTAAAATGGTTCTATGGTGTAACGGTAGCACAAGAGATTTTGGTTCTCTTAGAGATTGTTCGAGTCAGTCTAGAACTACTGCAATTTTTTTCATCTATGTGCTTCTGCTTGTGAAAGTAGTAGTGCTTTATTTATTATACACTTTTTTAAGTTTTTTTTACTTAAATAATTTATCTTTTTTTTTTCAACTGCTTGTGATAAGTCGTTGAGTTATGCCCTTAAAGCAATTAGGTAATGCGCTACATACGCAGATTTAATGCTCCGACCAGTATGTAGAGAAGATGGCTCGATACCATCTAAGGGCGCATTTTTACTTTGTCATATAGAAATGATTAAATTTTAAAATTAAGCTGTTTTCCCTTGGCGGTCAGATTATTAAGTTAGTCTGCCGCCAAGGTTTTAACAAAAAAAAAGAAAGATGAAAGTAATATATAGTATAAAGGTTCACCGTGACAACCTAAAAACGCTGCAAGGTTTGAAATGCTTGCAGTATGTTGATGTCGGCGAAGATGGCAAATCAATCACTTGTCAGTTCAAAGACAACAAGACTAGAGGTTGTCTGATTGCTCATACAAATGATTGGCTTGTTGAGTTTGCGACTGGAGAATGGCAGAAGTTTGACGATGCTGCTTACCAACAACTAGTTTGGAATCCGAGTAAAGTATCTAAAGAATATTAGCCATGTCTGCTGTTAGAGTTGTTCAACACAAGTACACATCGAGAGATGGTACTGAGTACGATAGTAGAGAAGAATATCTGTATCACCAAATTCTTCTTGCTGATAAACGAGTTTCTTGTATTCATAGGCAAGTGAAACTCAACATATTCAAATCCCTTTATATGCTTGTGCCGAAACAACTCAAAACAAAGATTCGGTACGATAAAAGACTGATGGTTAGCGGTCATAGCTATAAACCAGACTTCATATTTTGGGAAGACGGAAAATTGATTGTTTGTGATGTAAAATCAAATTACACTCATTCTCTCAGGGAGTTCAGAATAACTGCCAAGGGGTGTATCAGTAAGATTGTTGCACACAACAAGAAACGTCATAATGGTGAGCCGTTTGTGGTTTTTCGTGAAGCTATCCATATCAAGAAAAATGAATGGAAGATAATCGACTATCCACCTGACGGAAATAGTTATTGTTTTAGTTAGTTGTGTAAAACCGCCCCTACGCTGACTAAGGTTGTCGTAGTCTAGGATGTGGAGTTGCTCTTTGGGCAAGAGCATGAATTGGGAACGCACCATAAGAGGAAATAAAACCTCTCGTAAGTTTGGCAGATGGTGTGCCTTTTGAAACCTCGGAAACGAAGCATCCTTTTAAAAACAGTTTAATATGAAACATACAGTTGATGATATTGAATTGAAGATAGAGCCTGAGTTCAGAATGCTTCATAATAGAGTAGGTGTATTTAATACACATTTTCAGAATTTCGGGCATTATAACATACCGAAAGCTCAACTAATTTTGGCTGACCCCCCATATAATCTCGGTGTTAATGCTTACGCAAGCAATCCGTCTTGGTATAAAGACGGAGATAACAAAAATGGCGAGAGCGAACTTGCAGGAGAAGAATTTTTCGATACGGACAAAGATTTCCGTCCTGCCGAGTTTATGCACTTCTGTTCGCAGATGTTACGACCAGAACCGAAAGAGAAGGGCAAAGCACCCTGCATGATTATCTTTTGCGGATGGGAACAGCAGTTTTATTACAAGGAATTAGGTGAGAGGTACGGCTTCAAGGGTTGCATCCCTTTGGTGTTCAGAAAGAATTATTCTGCACAGGTCTTGAAAGCAAATATGAAGGTTGTTGGCAACTGTGAATATGGTCTGATACTCTATCGTGACAAGCTACCTAAGTTTAATAATCACGGAGAAATGGTTATGAACTGCATGGAATTTCCGAGAGACTTAGGTATGCCACGTAGTCATCCGACACAAAAACCTATTCCACTTCTGAAAAAGCTGATAGGGTTATTTACTGACCCTGATGATGTTGTTATTGACCCTACAGCAGGTAGTTGCAGTAGTATTGTTGCAGCAGCATCAATGCAGAGAAAAGCTTATGGCTTTGAAATCAAGAAACAAATCTATTCACAAGGTGTAGATAATGTAAAGAGATACATAAGCAATGATATGTTTGAGGTATCTCCGCAGCTTGAAAAGCGAAAGCAATACACACAAGCAAGTTTATTCTAATTTTGCACATACATGATAGAGTTAAATAGAATATACAACGAGGATTGTCTGGTTGGAATGGCGAAGATTCCAGATGCAAGCATAGATTGTATTATCTGTGATTTGCCGTATGGCACGACCAAGAATGCATGGGATAGCGTTATCCCTCTTAATGACCTTTGGACTCATTATAACAGAATAATCAAAGAAAACGGTGCGATAATTTTGTTTTCTCAAATGCCTTTTGCTGCCGTGCTCGCCTGTAGCAACTTGAATGATTTTAAGTACGAAATTGTATGGCAAAAAGAAAATGTTACTGGATTCTTAAATAGTAATTTTGCTCCTATGAAGATTCATGAAAATATTTTGGTATTTTCTAAATCTAGTGCTTGTTTTGTAAAAGATAAGAATTTGGCGATGATATACAATCCTCAGATGATACTTGGTTGCAAGCCTTATATAAGTAATAAGACTGGAATATCATCCACAAATTACGACTACAAACATTCCAAGCCAATTACAACCATCAACAATGGAGAACGTTTTCCAAACGATATTATATTTTTCAAACGAGATAAAGAGAAGATTCACCCTACACAGAAGCCAGTGGATTTAATTCGTTATCTCGTTAGGACTTATACCAATGTGGGGGGGTGCGTTCTTGATAACTGTATGGGCAGTGGCACTACTGCTATTGCCTGTATCAGGGAGAAGCGGAACTTCATCGGTTTTGAACTGAACAAAGAATATTACGACAAGGCTTGCAAGCGCATTCAGTTGGAAATGATACAGCCTAGCTTGTTTTAATTACAGATATGTAGCTTTTCATTTGCCCTTATATATGCAATTCACGCAAATCGGTGTGGTGGAACTTGCGTGAGGTTCACTATGTAATAGTCTGAGCACTGCACCGATTATTTTTTGGATATTATTTTCTTTCATAATCAAGTAGCCCACACCGATGATAGTGTTCCTTGGGCAAGAACGATAATGGTACACTGCTAGAAATAGTAGCACTCTTCATATTTGGCGGCTATCATCGGTACTTTAGATGTCTTTAGAATAGGTCAATGTTTAACGAGCCAAGGCAGTTCCGACCGACCATCGGGAAATAGTCAATACAATCCTTGTAGGATTCATCACTTAAATTTTGCCAACTGCCGAGGCTCATTTTTACAAAGCTTTGGAGGTGTGTAATGGCGAGATTAACGATAGAAGAATTACGAAAAGACCCATTGACAAAAGGCGATTTTGAACGTATGAAAATTATAGGATTAGACCCAAATGAGCCTTGGGCGTTAGTTTGTAAGATATTGGATTTTTGTGACGATGGTTACTTCAATATGAGAGCTTTGAATCTATTCTCCATATATGTAACTGGTTACTTCGATTGTTATCGTAGATTAAATCCTGAAAAGGTAGAAAAAAAATAAAAAAGCTTTTGGATAATGAAAGGTATGTATTATATATGCTATCTTGTTGTTATGCTTGTTCTTGTTGTTGCTGCAGAGATAATCAACTTCGCTAGCAAGACAGTATGCGGCAAGAAAGTTATCAAGCGTTTTGAATTATGAGTATAATTTTATTTGCATTTGCTGCAACCGCTCTTATGTTCGCAGTCATTGGTGCAATAGCAAAGATACTAGGGTGGGATAAAGAAGATTAGCAAAATGAGAAGCGAATCAAGGCGCAGTCAGCTCGACCACGAAAGATATATGAGAAATCGTGAAGAAAGACTGCAAAAGCAAAGAGATTATTACAGAGATAATACTGAACTTTGCAAGGCTAGCGTGATGCGATGCAAAAAGAAAAGAGTTGAAAGAGAAAGATTATTATTGTTTAATTAAATATTAGCTATTATGGCAAAAGACAAAATTAAATTGGTTTTTGAGATTGACCGCTTTAAGGTCATCGGTTGTGTCGCACGTAACTGTGAGACCAAGGAAGAGTACGATGAAATGATGAAAATCATCAATGGTACTGATGAGGTTGTTCGCAATGACAAAGAAATCGAGAATACAAATTGTGTGCTGATTCTCGACAAGTTGCTGCACGACAACGAGAATTTGGCTCTTCGCAAACGTCTGGAGAGCGAGGAAGAAACACTTCATATAATGGTGAAGTGTGATGGTGATGGTGACAACGATGTAGATAGCAACGTAAAGTGCATCGAAATCAAAGGCAATGTTGCCAAGGAGGTCTTTGATAAGATTGCACCTTTGGTAGGAGTAGGAAAGGATGGTGAGTAATGAGAGCACGCACAGCATCTTGGTATGAGACTAGAATCAAATACCAAAAGACAATGGAAGATGGCTCGGAGAAAGTAGTCAATGAACTTTATGTTGTTGATGCACTTTCTTGCACCGAGGCAGAAACATCTATCATTGAAGAAATGAGTTGCTATATTAGTGGTGATTCTGCTGTCACAAGCGCAAAGAAGACCAACTATGGTGAGATTTTCTTCTCTGATTTGGATGATGATGATAAGTGGTACAAGGCAAAGCTCCAGTTTATCACTATTGATGAGAAATCTTATAAGGAGAAGCGTTCTAACGTTACTTACTTGGTTCAGGCTAAATCGTTGGCACGTGCTCTTCGATACGTTGATGAGGTGATGGGAAAGACTATGATTGATTACGACATCGTAGGTCTCAACGAGACTAAAATTTTCGATGTATTCGAACATCACGCTCCATCTTCTGAAAACAAAGAGGAAAAGGATGAGTAGAATAGATAAACTTATAGCATCTATGCCGCCAAAAATGGCTAATTCAGTAATCCATCAACGCAAGTTACACGCTTGCTTGATGGAACTTACTACTAATAAGTCAAGAGAAGTGGCGGCTAGAGCTATTTTTCTGAATTACCAAGATGGTGATGGCAGAAAGTTAGGCACGATTTCACATTATTACGAGAGACCTACAACTACTGGTTTTGTAATGGTGGAGACGTACTTTAGCTATATTGATAGAGTTCATTAATATTAAAATCTATACAAATGGATATAGAACAGTTAAACAAAACACCTCATAATCAGATTTGCGATTTGGCAAGAGATAAGTTTATTGAGGTGTATAATCAGAAGTTCGGAGAAGGTGGAGAAGTGTTCTTTGAAGAGCAGAAGGCTCTGTTTAATAATGAACTTCTCAACGGTTCATTCAAGGGCTATCTCGAAAAAGCTACATCGTTGAATATTCACGATGCCTTCATGAATTTGGCGATTAACGGATTGTCGCTCGAAAAGGGAACTACGACACTCTGTTATCTTATGGGTTATAGCAACTACGATAAGAATACTAAAAAAACAACTTATACAGCCAAGATTACATATACTGGATATGGTGAAATACTTCTTCGCCAGAGAGCTGGGCAGATACTTCGTTGTGATAATCCTGTAGTTGTATATAATTGTGACGATTTCCGCTTTGGTGAACGTGATGGTCATAAATTCGTTGATTACGTAAAGACTTATCCACGACCTGCAAATTCATATATCGTTGCCTGTTATGTGAAGATTATTCTTCCTAACAATTCCTACGATTACTTCGTACTTGACCGTGAAGGTATCGACCGATTGCGTGAGTATTCTGCTAAATTTGGCGGTCAAGACCACAAGGCTAACGCTCTGTATGGCGGTAGTTATACTGGTAATGATGGTAAAATGTACTTCAAGGATATTGATACAGGATTCTTTATCTCTAAAACTTGCAAGCATGCATTCAAGACTTACCCAAAGTTGCCAGTCGGTCTCGGTGGTATGCTCCAAGCTGATGTTGATAGTCAACCTCAACAACAGCAACAACAAGAGGCATTCGGTGCTTCGAAAACAGAAACACAGCAAAATGGTGTTAAGGCAAAGGTTGATGATGATTCTCCATTTTAATCTATAAAGTATGGCTGAAAATACAGAATTGGAGTTGGTACAACAACAAGCCAACAACATTACAAGACAGATTGCAACGCTCAAATCTGATACAGAAAATGCGGTGCAAGCTAACAGAAAGTCTTATGAGGCATGCGTGCAAGCAGGTGAATCTCTGCTATCTGATATTAGCGTGTCTGGTATGAACGATGCACTTGATGAGAAAGCTGCTGAGTTTATCAAGAAGGCTAAACTGACAGAGAAAGCTATGACGGAGAAACGTAAGGGCGTTACACAAGTGTTCGATATTGTCCGTAAGGGCTTTACTATGATGGAAAGCCTTATCTCTGCCAAGAATACCGATTCCGTTGTCTATAAGATTCAAGAGAAACGTAACGAGTATGCTGCTTATAAGTTGGAACAGCAGAAAAAAGCAGAGCAAGAACGATTACGTCAAGAGCGCATTAAGGAGGCTAAGATTAAGCTGAAGACTGATACTATTGATACGCTCAACAATCTTCTTACTGAACATTCTTCTGCCGCTATCAACGCACTTAACAATACGTTCACTCTGCTCACTCTTGACAACAAGGATGAAGTCAAGAAACGTATCACAGAGTTTTCTGACGTTCTTGACCTTGGGCATCTGTTCGTTAATAACAAGCCTTCATACTCTTCTGAAATTGAGGAAAATGACGCAAAGGATATTATGAACGGTGCATACAAGGAAGTTTCCGCATCACTCCTTGCATCTTTTAAGCAGACTGTCACTACTACACGTGATGAACTCCTTATGAAGTTTGACTCTAAGATTGCTGAACTTCTTGAAATCAAGAAGGCAGAAGAGGAACGTAAGCGTAAGGAAGAGGAAGCACGTAAGGTAGAAGAGGAACGTAAGCGCAAAGAAGAGGAAGTACGTAAGGCTTCCGAGGAAGAGCGCAAAAAACAAGAGGAAATCCAACGCATCAAAGATGAAGAGGAACGCAAGCGTAAGGAGGCAGAACTGAAAGCTGCCGAAGAAGAGCGCAAGCGTAAAGAGGCGGAACTGAAAGCTGCCGAAGAAGAGCGCAAGCGTAAGGAAGCTGAGGCTGCTGCACTTGAAGCTGAACGTAAGGCTAAAGAAGATGCTGTTCGCAAAGCTGATGAAGCAGCAAAGGAAGAACAGCAACGCAAGCTTGCAGAAGAGCAAGAGAAACGTGACGCAGAGAATGCCGCACAGCACGCTACAGCACAAGCTCAGTCGCTCTTCGCTCAGACTTCTGTTGACAACACAAGTAAGCAGAAAATCAAAGTCACAAAACGCCTTGTCGTTACCGATAAAAACGCTTGGCTCGATATTATTCAGCAGTGGTGGACGATTGAGGGTTCTTCTATGTCACCTGACAAACTTGCTTCTAAGTTGGAGTTTATGCGCAAGGCTTGCGAGAAACATGCTAACAATGAGGAAGAGTATATCGTTTCTCCTTATATTAAATATGAGGATGAAGTAACAGCTAAGTAATATGGCAGAGCAACCGTTTGACCCTTATTATTCACGTGGTGAGGTTTCCAACTCAGACCTCACCGCATTGAAGTTCGCTCTTAACCCACAGCTTAACTTCGTTAAGGAATCAGACAAGAAAAAGGCATTCCATCTTGGTACTCTCGTTGATGCTCTCGTTACTGAACCAGAAAAGTGTAATCATTACGCTATGACGGTTGATGATGAGAAATATACAGAGAAGGATTGGAAATGGGGATTAGACAGACTTGCGGTATTAAAGAAACAAGCAACAAAGGACAGATTTCTTGATTTTGTTTTGAAAAATGCGGTCGGTCAGAAAACATTTATCAATCCACACATGAAGATGGAATATCAAGGTTTCGAGTTTGAACTGCCTGTACGATGCAAGTTCGACTGGTGGCTTGGCGAGTTTGGCGGAGACTTGAAGACTACCGCTGCTACGTCACAAGAACAATTTGAAGCTCAGATTGATTTCGTGGACTGGGATAGAAGCCGTGCATGGTATATGGACTTGACGCACAGCATTGACTCTAGATACGGAAATCAAGACTTTATCTTTGCAGTTTCAAAGACTAAGAAGAAAGTATTCTACAAAAAGATTGAACGTGGTGACGAGTTGTATTTGCGTGGTAGAGAGAAGGCTCTTGAATGGGCTTTCAGAATGTGGTGTTTATTATAATTATCATTATGTCAGATAAACCAAAATTATACGATTATCAAGAAGAGGGTGTACGCATGGAACTCGCTATGAAGCGTTGCATAAATGGTGACGATATGGGAACTGGCAAGACGGTTCAATCCATCGTTGCAATTGAACGTGCAAAAGCGACTCCTTGTTTGGTTATTTGCCCTGCTGCCCTCAAAGTCAATTGGGAACGTGAAATCAAGAAATTCACAAATCTTCGTCCGCTTATCCTTACGGATTCTGTAAACGCAACATACGGCTATCATCTTACTAAGATGGATTTGTATGATGTGGTTATATGCAATTACGAGTCTCTTGCTAAATATTTCGTTGTATCACTCGGAGAAAAGCCGTTAAAGCTTAAAAATTTCATTTTTAGGAATGAGGTCGATATTCTGAAATCTGTCATTATTGACGAGTCTGCAAGAGTTAAAGACCCAACGACAAGGCAGTCAAAAATAATAATGGGTATTTGCCAAGGCAAGGAATATATCTACGAGCTGACTGGTACGCCTGTGGTTAATCATGCTACTGATATGGCTTGTCAGTTGGCTATTCTTGGTAGAATTGATGAATTTGGCGGATATGGCGAGTTCTGTAATAGATATGGAGAAAACGAGAATCTCGAAGAACTTAATCAAAAGATTCACGAAACATGTTACTTCCGTAGGGAAAAGAAAGATGTGCTCAAAGATTTGCCTGAACTAACAAGAACAACAATTAGTGTTACTCTTGATTCTGAAACACAAGAAGAATATGATACTTGTCAGAAAGACTTGCTTACATTCCTTCTTGAATATAAGAATTGCTCTGAGGATGAAGCTAGAAAAAAGCTACGAATGAAGGCATTAGTTAAATTTATGAATCTTCGTTCTATATCTGGAAAGGGAAAGATGAAGGCAACAATCGAGTTTCTACATGATACGGAAGAACAGATAATTGTGTTCGCAGAACATCGTGACGTTGTTGATGCAATCAAAAAGGAGTTTCCTAATGAGGTATGTTCCGTTACTGGCTCTGATAATCAGCAGCAAAAACAATGGGCTATTGACTCTTTCCAAGCTAAGAAAAAAAGAATAATCATCTGTTCCATTAAGGCTGCTGGTGTAGGATTGACTCTTACGGCTTCATCGAATGTCGTATTCACGGAGCTACCTTGGACGATGGCAGACTTATCTCAGTGTGAATGCCGTGCTTATCGTAACGGACAGAAGAATGCTGTTACATCGTGGATTCTGATGGGAATTAATACTATTGACAGTTATCTTTATAGTTTGATTATGAAGAAAGGTTCTATAGCATCAAAGGTTACTGGTGAACAAGATTCCGCTATCAAGGATGTTGCCTACTTTGATGAGTTGGCTGATTTGGTTTTACAAAATTCTTTAAATAAAAAATAATGGAAATTCAAGGAAAAGTTATTGCCGTTTTACCTGAAAGAAGCGGCGTATCTGCAAGAGGTGAGTGGAAATCTCAGACCTATGTAATAGAAACACAAGATCAATATCCTAAGAAGATGGCTTTTGATGTTTTTGGAGCGGATAGAATTGCGAATTTTGGCATTCATCTCGGTGAGGTTATTAACGTTAGCTTTGATATTGATGCACATGAATATCAAGGCAGATATTTTAATCAGATTCGTGCTTGGAATGTTACTAAGGTGTCACAACAAGCTACTGCACAAGCACCAGCAGGGGTGGCACAACCATCTGCACCTTACACTCCACCTGCACAACCGCAGCAGCCACAATCTGCTGCTCCATCATCTGACCCTGATGATTTACCATTCTAGCGTAGAGTTAATCAAACGAGCATTCAACGCTTATGTGGTTCAATCTAAAAAATGTGTTTGAGCTAGAAAAGTTTAGAGCAAAAGTAACCGAATTGGAGAACAAATGTGCTATGGTAGAACTAAAAGAGAAGCGTGGGCGTTCATTAAATCAGAATGCCTACCTTCATTTACTTCTATCTGCCTTTGCGCTTCAATACGGCTACACTCTAGACGAAGTTAAGACACATTTCTATAAGCTAGTAGTGAACAAAGATATTTTCCTCAGAGAAGGGATTGATAAATTCACAGGAGAATGCTATAAGTATCTTCGTTCTTCTGCTGACCTTACGAAAGACGAAATGAGCAAATCAATTTCTGATTTCAAATCGTGGGCAAAAGAAGAAGCTGGATTTGATTTCCCTGATTCTGATGAATATATCGCACTACTTCATATTCAGCATGATATAGAAAGACAACAAAATTACATACAATAAGCTTATGATGTTACCAACTAACATACGCCAGAAATCTAGCGAATTGTTTCCTAATGACGCAGAGAAACAGAGAATATTTCTTATGGGTGCTGCATTTTCGTTAGGAAACGATTTATCGGATTTCGAGATTACTACAGAGCAAAAACAAGAAGAATATTATCCTTGCAAAGAAGCTCTTGAAATGTGGCTTGCATATAAGAAAGAAAAACGTCAGACTTACAAGCCACGTGGGTTAGAAGCTCTTAAAAAGAAACTTCTACAGTTGTCAAACGGAAATCCCGAATACGCAAAGGAAATCGTTGAGTATTCCATGGGCAACAACTACACTGGGTTGTTCAGCCCTAAAATTAATTATGCAAATAGTTATGAACAACAGCAACGAACTTTCAACAAAATTAGTTCAATCCTTGCCGACTGAATGTAGCCAAGCGGTAGCAAAATATGGCAAACAATATGCGCTATTCTTGGATAAATATCCTACTCTGCAAAATCGGACAGATGCAATTACATCTGTATATGATTCTGTAGCTAGAGGCGGTATGTCGTTTGTTAGTATTGACAAGTACTTCAAAGATGGCGCAAGCGAGTTTTGGATTAAGATAATGCTTATCGACTTGTTTATGGTTATTGGAGCTATCGATTCGACTACTCCTTATCAGTTCAAGGCTATGGCACAGCGTATCAGACAAGAATACTATCACCTTACGCCTAGTGAGCTTACTAGATTCTTCTACGAGTTTTCTATGGGTGAGTATGGCGAAATCTATGTAGGAAAGACAGTAAATCCTCAAAAACTTTTTATTGCTCTCGAAAAATACATGTGTAAGCTCTATGAAAAGAGAGCTGAAATTGATTCTCAAAAGTTAGCTGAGAAACAAAAGAAAGAAGATGAGGAATCTAGAAGAAAAGCAATATCCTACGAAGAACATTGCCGCTTAAAGGGTGTTGATATTGAAAAATCGCCTCTTGAAAAGCTAAAGCAAAAGTTTGAAAAAGAATCAAAACGAGACCAAAATGGCAGACGTAAGTAAAATGGCAGAGGAATGGCTCAGTGAGCATCCTGACGCATCCAAGAAAGAAATATGGTTAGCTGGTTATTGGAAATCTACCGATAACTGGTGTAACCGAACTAAGTAAATTTTAGAATTATGACGCAGAAAGAACGTTTTGAGAACGCTACCACAAAGCAAGCGGTAGTGTTCATCTGTATCTACTTCTGGGTTATTGTGAGAAACCTAGGAAGAGCAATCAATAAGGCGGTACACAAGCTGCCTTGGTTGTTCATAGTTGTGACAATAGTAATATCATTCATCGTTAGCTTCGTCTTTATTTCTAAGGCAAGGGCAGAGCGAGATAGCTACAATCAGAAATTGGTACACGCAACACAGCAGCTTGATAGCTTCTATGCTGCATACGGAAACATAAAATCAAAGTAATATACAATGAAAAGATACAAACATACAATTATTATGATTCTGCTCATCATTGCAGCAGCTATCGCAGGTTACGGATTCCTCTGCTTCATGGTTGAACATATAGCACTCGCATTGCTGATGATGTTCTGCATCTGTTGTGCGTTTGCTATTAAAAAGGATATGTAGTATGCAGACAAATTGGAATCCAAATAATTCGTGTGTACTCGCAGGTGTTCCTCTTGCAGTTCCATCAAAAGAAAATATAAGCAAACTCTACATGCTTTTCTATTCTATGGTAGGCGGCTTTGCTAAAATTGTCAAGTCTAACATAGATGAAACATTCAAACTGGTATCGGAAGATGAAAAGCTATTTAAGTTTGATGTAAAGAGAAGAATGACTGAGGCGAAGGAATTTTCCGATGAATTGATTGACTTGTTCAAAGAACGAATGAAAGCTGACGGCATGTCTGAGATATGGGATAAGCTTACTTTTATCATCAAGTTCAATCTACAAGATGATGTAAGGAAATGTTATTATGCACTCGATAACCAATTTCTAAAGCATCATATCGAAAGGCATAAGATGTACACGATGGTTGTTATGTCTGGAATATTGAGCGGAATGCTTGAATCTTCTGTTTCTGCATTTAAAAAGACAATGGATGAATATAATGGTTCTTGGGCAACAAACATAGCCGAATACTTTATTATCCCAATTAAGGGAGTTCATTCTCGTATGCGCAATGCTGTGGAAGCTATATATCCTCAATCTGTAGATAAGAAAGTGTTTTCAGAGTGCCCTGACAAACTCTCTCTCGGATTCGAAATCATCGGGAAAAAGGTGCTTGATTATAAACGTGCCGAAAAAGCACTTGCAAATGCTTGTATATTCAGTGGTCTTAATCTTGATGTAAACGGAATTATCATAGATGGAGAAGACGCACAAGATAATACTGGCACTCCTTGGAATGAAGCTCAATTAAGAGCATTGAAAACAGGTTACCCAGACTCTTCTAACAAAGATATTGCTAGAATAGTTGGCAGAAGCGTTTACGCGGTCATTAAGCAAGCTAAGAAACTCGGATTGAAGAAATCTGAGGAATATCTTAGAGATACAAGAATAGCTAACTTAAAACGTAAGAAAAATGAAAAAGATTCCAAAACTTTACACAAAGAACAGTAAAGGTCGCTATCAGGAATACAAGATTCCTGACCTTGATATATCGAAGACGTTTTATCGTAAGATAAATGGAAAGTATGAGCCTGTTAGTATGCTCTTGTATAGTCCTCTAGAAGAGGGCGTATGGGTAGTTACCCGACAGTCTTCAATAACTAACATTATTCGTGCAGATTATCTTCGTGAGAGCTTCCATCTTGATAAGGCTGCCGACATTGAGCGTTTTCCTCTGTCTAAGATGGGGCACATCAAGAAGGTTGCAGAACGTATCATTGACGAGCTGAGACTTGGTAATACAGACACTAGAGTTATGACAAATCACGAACTTGTCAATTTGGTTGTCGGGCTTGTCTATAAATACAATGAGGAGGTGTAACTATGGAAGATTTACCTGTAGGCGCAGAAATCGTCTTGAAGGTGGTTGAGACCAAGGAAGCTGATTGTAGCGGTTGTTTCTTTGATGAAATTGCAAACTGTATCAATATAGATATGTGTAATCGAATCAAGTGCGCATCAAATGAGCGAAAAGACGGAAAGAATGTTCAATTCAAAAGAGTAAAGTGATATGGAAGAAAAGATTAACATAGAGAAAATCCTAAATGATAAGCCTGAGAAGACAGTCTTGTATGACGCAATGCGTGATATTAATGTATCTCTTTATGTTGTCGAAAAACGAAATGGGGAGACCAATATCTTCTGTGATGGTATGGAGAAGTTTAAAGGATGTAGTTTTGTGTATTCTGATACAGGAGCAGATTCTATATTCCGCAAAGGAATGCAAATTCTTAAACCATCCAAGGAAATGCAAGACTGGGAAAAGTTCTCGTGGAAGAGGGGTGATGTGCTTATCAGTGATTGTGGATTTGTGTGCATCTTCAAAGAATGGGCATCTGATGACTATACTAAATTCAACGGATGTTATTTTGATGGTATGCCAAATGCAGAAACGGCTAAGTATAAGCAAGTTGATAACAATACTGCCTATGGTTATATCAGAGAGCTTGAGAATAGATGTGGCGGTAAGTTAAACCTTGAAACTTTGGAAATTGAAAAGACTCAACCAGAGTTTAAAATTGGAGACATACTTTTTGTAAAATATAACAATAGAAATATAATATTTATTTTATCAAATATTAATGGCAAATTTTATAACCATAGAGTTCGTTTAGATTCAAATAAAGTTATTATAAATTATAGTGATAGTCATTTTCAAAACGAAGGTATAGAATTTATAAGATATGCCACAGAAGAAGAGAAAAAACAGCTCTTCTCAGCTCTCGAAAAGAAGGGCAAGGCTTGGGATGCTAAAAAGAAAATGATTGTTGACTTGAAGCCCAAGTATGAGTTTAAGCCTATGGACTTGTGTTTGATGAAATACATAGGGCAATACAACAATAGAGGGTGGGAATTGTGCCAATATGCTTATACAGAACATCGTGTATCATCAAGTGGTGAACAACGTGACTTCTATCATGCAGTAGGAGGCGAAATATACGCAGAGTGTATTCCTTATAAAGGCAACGAGCATCTTTTAGGTACAAAAAAATCTAAATAAAACATAACTTCCACGACACAGAATGAGCGAAAGTAAGTTAAGGCTTTATGCCCATATACCTTCTTAGCCCCAGCACAATACTGGTCGTGGAGGT